>Ga0209728_1000309_pt1 | contig 44056 bp, 65 predicted proteins | sample RifGroD1_FD_183997 | JGI IMG/M metagenome (GOLD analysis project Ga0209728, IMG submission 183997) | Groundwater microbial communities from Rifle, Colorado, USA - Groundwater D1 (SPAdes) (version 2) | ecosystem: Environmental > Aquatic > Deep subsurface > Groundwater | place: Rifle, Colorado... | reverse complement strand
GATGATTTTATTTTTGATGCAATTTCCTGTTTCTTTTCTCCATAAATCTCTTCAACTGAATAAGTTCCAAACGCGTCCTGTGTTGCTTGTCTCACAGACTGTCTTAGGAAGTTTTTTTGGATATCTTTAATGCTTGAACGATATTTAACATACAAATCTGGAACTTTTGATCCATCTAGTGTGTATGAAAGTGAAACGTCCATATTTACTGGAACACCTTCTTTTGAGTTAGCAGTGATACTTTCATCATCTTTAGAACCTTCTTGTGAACTCTTAGTCCAGATAGCAGTCTGTAAGAACGTTGGATATTCTTTAACATCTTCTACGAATAATTTTCTAAATCCCCATCCAGGTGTTAGTGGCGTATCTGAAACTCCCTTAGTACTTTGTCCACCCTTATAAATAAGAACACCTACATTTCCTGGACTAATTGAGTATACTTTTGTAGCAGCTACAATTCCAACAATTAGGATTGCAAAAAGTATAATTCCTCCAATGAGTCCATTTCCTTTTTTATTCTTCATTTAAGTATTTTATTAATTTTTTTATTATTTAACTCTTTTTTATCTTGATAGTCTCTTATTAATTTTGCCACAATAATTTCTCCAAATGTGTTTCCAATGAAAAATACTGCCAAACAAATCAATAACAGGACTATAATTTCTCCAAATACCATATTATTCTTTTTCTTTTTTAATCTCTACAATTTTCTTAAGAAAATCAGTTCTTTCTTTTGTCATTGTAGAAAACAAAAAGTTAATAAATTCTGCTCTACCATCTGAATTTAGTTCCTCTGTTGATCCTAATCCAAGTGACTCTAGTGCTTTATTTTCCTTGCTTTTAAATGCATTTGTGATAATTGACATAATGTTTTTAGGTTTACTTGTTAATTCTTTTTTAGAGTGACTGTTATAATTGTAACCATTCTTTACTAAATTGGAAGTTATTGATGTTGCTAAGCATTCCTTTCCAGATACAACATTCATAGTATCAACTTTTTCATACCATTCATTTAGATAGATATACCCACATCCAAATTCTAGTATTTCGTTAATTTCTCCATCTTCATTAACGGAATCAACATGAACTATATCACCAACTTTTGCACATAGTATACCTCCATCGCTTAGTATTCGCACCCTATCTCCACTTTTAAATTTTTGCATAAGCTATAATTTTAATTGTTCTGGTTCTGGTAAGTAAAGAGAAATTTCTTTAGCTGCCCACTCCTTAACTTGTTCAATAAATCTAGAGAATTCAACAGTTGTTAGGCTAGAAGTCGACTTTACGACTGTATATCTTTTATGTCCCACATCTTTGAACTCTTTAAGAAATATTGACTTCATTAAGTCTAAAACCTCATCTTCAGTATAACCAGTTTCCGCACTTATAAGTCTTATATAGAACCAAAGAAGTCTATTCTGTTGGTTAGTGCGTTCACGAGTTAATCTATTTACTGTTAATTCTACATCCTTACCCTCAAGGGAACTCAACCATAAGTGATATTTTTCTTGACTTTCTGGTATAAAAGTTCCACTATTAATTTTTCCTATAAATTTGTGCATTAGAATGGAACGTCTGATAATTCTACTTCATCATTAATCTGAATTGTTGGTAGTGGTTCTTTTTGAACACCCTTAACAAAAGCTCCTTCATCATCCATATAATAATCAGTTCCACACAAGTATGCGACATCTCTTAATTTGTCTCCAACTTTCTGCTTTATTACATATGTCTTTGCATTTCTTAATACCCAACCATCAGAATCATCTCCATATGCATCAACTAAATTGTTCAATGATGTTTGGTTGACTGAAAAAATCTTTTCCCCATTTTTTGTGCGAATTTTAAATACGTGTCTATCACCAAACTCTCCTGGAATCATTTGTCCAGCGTCTAGAATTGTGATAGAACCCTCATTAGTAATGTCTTCTTTAACCTTTGCCCATTCTCCTCCAACATTAACCTTTTTGACAATTTTCATTAATTTGTTTCTTAATTTTTACATCGTTTTCAGCATGTTGGATTATTTCCATAACACGCTTACTGGCTAAATAGTATTCATTTTTCCAATATCTCAATTCGTCTTCTTCTTGTTCTAAAAGCCGTCTATATCCAAATGCTATTCCAATTGAAATTAAGCAAAGAATAGTTAACAATATTACCATTTATTTAACTTAAATAATTATCTTGATTTTTACATTGCTTATGGAAACGACAGTATTTATTTTCCCAAGCATCCTTGTCTTCATTTGGTCTTGGAGGAATTTTTTTCTCCCAAGACTCATTTAGAATTGCTAATCGACCAAGCGTTTCAGCTTTTAGCTCTTCATCTCCTAACTCTACAATAAATTCAGCAGTGGCAAGATCATCTTTCGATAAATATACCAGTTTTCCAGTTTTTATATTTAAAAGATATAGATATATCCACAACTGCATTTGATGTTGCCTACTTGGTTTCCCACTCTTCTCCATATACCAGAAAGCTCTAGAGTGTTGAGATTTAAGCTCTATGACTTCTTTTTCTCCATTTGGAAGAGTAACAACTAAATCTGCGTAGCCACTAACATTTAGGTCTTTATCTTCTACTCTTACTTGTTCTTCAAAGACATATCCTTTAGTATCCTTAATCGTCTCAATAACCCAAGATTCAAACATTTTTCCGACTTCAAAAACTCTGAGTGTTCTTGAATCAAACGGCTTCTCTGGCGTTGCACCAAGTCGTTCGAGATACAAACCTGTGAGACAGCTTCCAACTTTTGAAATATGCCATGATGTAATTTCTTTTGTTTCATGTTCTTGTTCTAATATTTTTTGATCTATTAAATCACTAACACTGAATAAGTTTTCCATATCTATTATATTTTATACCATAAACGTGGTTTAAAAAATTAATACATGCTTTTTCGTTTAATTCCTTTGGTTCTGAACACTTTTCAAAGTGCTTACATGATGAATTACAATAGTTTGCAATATCCTCCTTATCCCCATTTGTTTCTGGACTACATTTCATATACTTTTATATTACTTACTTATATATTAATTATATCATACTGATTGTAGAAAGTCAAATCTATAGCAATTCCGCTTGTGTTGGCTTATCCTCTATATCATCCATCCATGTTGAAACTTTACCACCAAACTCTTTTTTAGCAATTCTTAAAATAGGAGAAAGGTGATCACGAATATATCTTATTTGCTCATTTGAAAGCTTTCTTCTATAATAACCAAAAAGCATTTGTTGTTTTGATACATCTTTTTCAGCTAAAATATATACAACCATTTCACGTGGATCTTCAAAATGCTTTATTATTTTATTTAGTTGTGCTACATTATTTAATCCCATTCTAGTGGATGTATAAATTTATTATTCGAAGCTCTTATGGCTATATCCATGTCTCTTTCTGGTAAAATAAACACCAGTTTATTACATGAATCACATATCCCTTGACATACCGTATTTCCCATCATAGCATCATCAAATGCTTTTTTATTTTTTCCAATTTCATGTTTTCTTTCTTTTAGTTGACATTCATAACATTTTCCATTCATAATGTGCTTACGTTAATAGGTTTATAGTTGTTATCTTTCATTGATACTAAAAAATAGTTTTCACTATTGTACCAAGGATATTCTTCAATATGGTGACTATTTAATTGATGTAGATGTCCGTGTACGTTTATTTTTCCGTTAGTATTTTCTATTGGTTTGTGTGTAAAAATAAAATTTCTCCAAGTAAACTCGTAACAAGCAAAATCAAATCCTCTTTCCATATACCACAATGGAGGTTTATTATCATGATTACCCAAAACTAGTATCTTTCTGCCTGGAAGAGTAGAAACTAATTCCTTCATTTTTGTGCTTCCTCCAAAACAAAAATCTCCTAAATGTATAACCATATCATCATTTTTGATAATTTCCTTCCAATTTTTTAGAAGTTTATCTTCTCTTTCTTCATCATTTTCGTATTCTTTCATCCTAGAATGGAAAAAGTGGGTATCACTAATTAGATAAATATTGCTCATACATTTTTGTTATTACTTCTTTACCAACAGGATTAAGTCTTAGACTATCTCTTAGTATGCACTCTTTCAATGGTGTATTAATAAGTTTTACTTCAAGTTTATATCTATTTTTACCAAATCCTTCAAAATAATTATGTTGTTCTATAATTTTTCTAATTGTTTTTTCGTGGTATGGGTTAAAATTACAATCAGACAATACAATATTTTTTCTCTCATCCATCAAATATTCTATCAATTGATTTCTACACTCTAGTAAAATTCTTTCATTATCATTAGAATAATAACCAAAATCAAGCATATTCCTTAAATCATCTTTACATATATTTTTATATCCCTTTAAGACAAGTTTTTTTGCGAAAGTAGTTTTACCTGCCGCTGGTAATCCAGTTAACATAACTATTTTTCTCATATGTTTTTCCATACTAATTTATGTAATATCCTCCAAATTAATGTTTGACTAACATTGTATATCTTTGCTACTTTTCTCTGATTAATTGATGATCCTATTTTTCTTATTTCTAGAACTTCTTCTGTTTTTAGTTTAGTGCTATTCCCTCTCTGAACATTTACTTCTCTAGTAACTGGCTCAAGATGATCAGGATTACAGCATTTCCTATTTCTACAAAGATGATCCAATTGAATATTATCATCTAACTCCCCATATTTCTCAATATATGCAATTCTATGTGCAGTTGTAGCCTTAATACCCTTCTTTTTAGCCATCCCATATCCTGTACGGCTAATTGATCCTTGAAAATTCCAGCAACCATTTTTATCTATAATATATCTAACTTTTCCACAACTAACATGACACTTACGATTAAACTTTTCAGAGTGACATAGACTAGAATTATCAGCGTAAAATAATTCTTTTCCACATGATGGACAATTTCTTTTATAAATTTTTTTCATAATTGTGGTTCATTATCCATTCCAAACATTTCCCTAATAGAATCTACAGTGGTATCCTTTTTATGATATGGACACCACTCTTTATGTTCTTCTTTATCTAAATTAACAAAACATTTATCACAGTGTCCTTTTTTCATAATCGTGTACGTTTATATTATTATATTATTCTAATCTTTGTAAATTTAGGATATTCACCCTTTTTCCAAACTGCATGCATATATTCTATTGAATCTGTTCCACCATTATCCAGAAAGCTCATTCTTCTCCTGTGTATGTAGGCGTTGGTTGGCATCTGTTTATCCCAAAATTCTTGCCTTAACTTTCCTCCAAAGAAATTAAGTCTAAGTAGCATAACAACATATCCGCCATCTTTACATACATCTAGTGCCTTTTCTATAATTTCAACTGCCTTATTAAATGGAGGATTAGTTATAACCACATCGTATTTGTTTTGAAATTTCATCTCTAGAAAATCTGCTTTTATTTCAGCTAATGAATCTTCTCTAATATCAATAGTTTTTGTTTTAATCCCTAATTCATTAGATATAAATTCTGGATATGACATATGGTGATTCTTATCTCCTCCAGCACATGGATCAAGCCACACCCCCCCCAACTCATCTTCCACATCCTCTTTCCATGCTGTGAAAAAATCTCTAATACAATTTATTGGTGTTACATAATAATCGGCTACATGATCCTCTCTGGCATTGCTTCTATTTGTGCTACTCATTTTTTTGGTCAGCAACGCTGATGTTATTATTTAGTATATCATGATATATTTGGATAATTTTTCTACTTGCTAAGTTTTTTAACAGTTTATTGTTAACTGATGGTACTTTATTAAAAATAGTCCATGCTTCCTCTGTTATCATGTCATTTAGAACAGTTCCAGCTATACGAGGAGTATGCTCAAAGTCTAATTTCTTCTCTATTAGCGGCTGTATTTTATGCATTATCTTCTTAATTCTTTCTAACGTTATGAATTGGTTAACAATATACATTTCCCAATATGATTCTGAATGTTTATTATTTCCTCCAAAAACTAAGGAGTTTGTTTCCTTGAATTTTTCAGTAACAAGTTTAGCATAATCACATCTATAAAATTGGTTTACAAAGTCAAAGTTTTTAATCACTATTCCTTCTCCATATTCTCCTAAATCTGATTTACCTACAAACTCTTGTAGTTGTTCTATTGTTGGATTTTCAATATATCCAAAGAGCTTTGGAGTTTTGATATCGTACTCAATTGCATGAGCGTAAACTTCATCAGTTGTTAGAAACTTATCTCCTACTAGTATGTCAAAGAGATAGAATTGTTTGTAGGCAGTTTCGTTGTATTGAACAGTATGTCTTACTAACCATTCTCCGTACAGTCTCCATTCTGGATTTTCAGTTAATAGTCTTTTTATTCCTTCGTGTTCGTTGACATAATCAACAAATCCATTAAAACCAGATTCTAAAATGTTGTTTCTAGATCCACATCTAATTTCTCCATCTTCCATCCATATTTGAGTATTAGCACCATCTATTTTTTCTTGTATAAAGCAATTTCCTATCAAAATACCATTTGTTTCCTCTTTTCCTAGTCTGTGAATTTTTTCATATTTTATAAATTTCATAGTTTTATATTTATTTCAGTCCCTTTAAAAATAATAAAAGTGATTCTTTGTTTATCATAGGACCAGCCTGATTTTCCCATTTTTTTTCAATCCATTCAGTAATTGATTTGATGAGGTCGGCTTTGGCTTTTTTTGCGATTATTTCTCCATAAAGCTTTCCATCATTCCATCCGCTTTGATATGCTTCATTGCCTCCTGCTTTGTATTGTTCTTGTCCGAATCTCCCTAGTAAAATTTTTGCACTTCTAGTGTCTGAATTACCTATTTCCTTAAATATCTTCTCAATTCCTTCGTCTGATTGTGGTTGTTCCTTCTCCCACGCCTCTCTTTCCTTTTGGATTGTTTGGCGAAAAAGATGTCTTAGTTCATCCATTTGGTATCCATCAAGACCTAGTTTTAGTGATAACAAATCAAATTGTTGTATGTATTTTGGTTCAGCCCACTCGTCTTTGGTATCATTGAGAGGTTTTGGGGTGTCATCTCTCATCAAAAGTCCACATTGATGACACTTTGGATTAAATTCTTCACTATCCCAGAGGTGTTTGCAGGTGTTTTCCATATTTATATCTTTATGTTATTTAAGCGACTATCCAGTTTCTTTAATAAGTGATTGACCTGAATCATTTGCAGTTTCAATCCTAGTTCCACAGCTTCCTTGAACTTTCTTGACCCCTTTTGATATGCAATCCAGCCATCATAATCTAGTAGCTTTTCTATTTGTTCTTGCGTCATATCTATTATATGTTAGTTAATTACCAGCCCATAAAACCTTTGATGAAGAATGCTATCAATCGCCCTATGTAAGCTAATCCGAAACCATAAATTATTATTTGATGCCATTTCATATTTTATTTCCACTTAGAATTAAGGGGTTATTTGCATAATTTTTTTTCAATTCTTGCAATATCTTCACAGGTATAATCCCATTCGTCTTTACATTCTTCGGAGCAGGCATATTTATATCCAACTATCTGTTCTGATGTCATTTCTTTATCACATTCCAAGCAATTTCTTTTTTCATTCATATATTTATTTCCACTTAGAATTAAGGGTTTATTTGGCTAAGTTGTTTTTTAAGAAGCTTGACCATGTTTTTATTGTGGAATATTTCCTCTTTTTGGTGTATCAACTGAAATTCTTGCCTATCAACCATATGTGAAAGTTCATCTATCCTGTCTTCATAGTATTCAATTCTTTCTCTTTTAGTCATATATTTATTTCCACTTATCCCATAAGATATGGGGAGTTGATTATTTAGTTTTTGGAAGTTCATATTCGTGCTTACATGCTGGACATACTGTTATTTGATTTCCGTTTCTCTTGACTTCAAATTTAATAGCTAGAGTAAAATCGAAAACACAACCGCACTCTTGGCAAACAGTTATATACTCTAAATCCATTATTTCCATATAATTGTTACTTGTTTAATTTGTTTATTTTATCGTTAATTTCTTGGACTGCTTGGTGATGTTCGCAAGTGCAAGTGGTATATTTGCATAATTTGCAGAAATGAAATTCGTGATGTCCAGGGTCTTCCATTTTCAGCTCCTCCAGCATCTCAATTATCTTTCCTCGGTAGAATTGTTTGATGTTTATTTTTTCTCTTTCGCCACATGTTGTTGTCTTTTCCTTCCCCCAAAACTCGTCAAACTCGCTTTCTATTTTTGAAATCATAGTTTTATTCTTAATTATTTAATGCTATCCCACCTTTGTTTAGGGAACAATTATATTATGCTCTTCCATGTGACACATCTGACATAATAATTGTAAGTCATGCATATCTTCACATCCAATATTATCATAAGTCATATGATGAATATTTAATCTTTTCCTGCTTCCACATAGATCACATTTCATTGGTAATCCAGATTTTTTTAAAAATGTATAAAATTCTTTTCTTTTATCCTCCCAATGTTTACTTTCTAAATATTTTACGTATTTATTTTTTTCCGATATTCTTGCAATATTTCTTCTAATGTTCTTGCTATGCTTTCTCCCTTTTTTCTTTTTTTTATTAACCAAAGGTGTGTTTCTGGGCTTAATCTGATTGTTTTTGTAAACAGTGTATTCTTCCAGAATTGTTTCATTTGTTTTCCATAAATTAATGCTTAATGTAGCCATATTATTTTAAGTAGTATACTAGTTAGCTAGTTCACTCTTTACCCCTTCCATTCTTTCAACCCGAACCTGCCATCCATCTCCGTTGTACTGTCTTGTACTGGGTACAACTCCAGTGTGGTGTTTAGTTTATTGTTCGGTATAGTTAAGCTGTTAGGGGCGAACATTGGAACACAGAAAAACTCTGTATTCTCAGTTAGTCACTACCATATTTTAAGTATATCACAATAATAACCAGAAAGCAAATCTATTGTTCATCTTCAATTAAAGTTAGTAGTATGAAGTCATAAAGTATCTCATCATAGATTCTAGACTGTATTGTTTCGTTTGAGTGTGTTTTGCCAGATTTAATAAATTGGGCGATTGATCTGTTATGTTTTTGTTTGTACACCCACAGTATAGCCTTAGGATCTAGCCCTAATTCCTCTCCTACAGCTTTAAAGTTCTTATTAGCATCTAAGTCATCATTTGCGTATTCAATGCCCTTAGAAGAGCAAATTTGCATTATTTCGTCAAAGTGTTTTCTGATTGATTCATCTCTTTGTTTATGATTCATATTTTTAATTTATTGGTTATAATTTAAGTATAGCATACCTATAATAAAAAGTCAATTTGGCGATGGATTTGCTTTTTGGTTATTTGTATGCTATAATATAGATGTACACTCTGAAAGGAGAACAATTAAAAAAGTAACGGCACATTGACTGATGATAATACCTCAGCACACTTTAAATGGCTTTTTCCTACCCTTGTAGGTTTTTTGCCGTATTACAACTATGAAATGCATGAAATACATTTGCCACGACTGCAAAAGAAACCTTAAGCGAGGAGAAGAATTTGTTCCCTATAGAGTTCAAGATAAAACTTACATAAAATGTAGAAATTGTTATCTTGTAGATCCAGTTCTTCGTAATTTTCAGTTATGTGAGGTTTTTAGTAGAGTTGTTGGATATATTAGACCAATTTCTCAATGGAATAACGGTAAAGCCGAGGAATACAGAGATAGAAAAGAGTATAATATTAAAGTACATCTATAAAAGATGACTTTCTGCTGTACGATGTGTTGGAGGAAAACGATATTCACTTGTGGAGTACATTAAACCATCTTGTGAAACATTAAATCTAGCTAATTCGCTTTTGAAGTAATGCAGTTGTTTTGTTTTCCAAGAATAAATATACACAGACCAATATCCACCAGCACTAGACAGACACTCTTCTAACATTTTACGTTCTTGAGAAACAGTTTTTACATTTGATGCCTTTAATTTGGAATTTATCAATCTTGTAAATGACAGTGTATCACTTTCTCCAGGAATAGAATCTAAGTTAAAGATTCCATTGTGAATAACGAGATAGTTTCCATTTAAGATGGGTTGAGCAGATTGAGCTGAAAATCCACTAGTAGCTAGACGAAAGTGCATTATCATTATTTGTCCAGGTTTCAATTCAGCTTGTTTTTCATAGAAATCATCTGCAATTTTTTGATAACGATTATCTAATTTTTCAAGAGAAACATACTGTGAATCGTATTCTTGTTCTGGATAATAGTTTAGAAAATTTTGATACTCTTCTGACATTTTCCATCCATAATCATCAGTACGACCAAATGATTTTCTAGAAGGAGATAAGTGAAATTTTATTTCTTCCACTAGCTCCCAAGAATCTCTATTTTTCTTTAAAATAGCATATCCTGCACCATCTGGATTGTTCTTTAAAGCAGTTTCTATTGCTTCTAGTTCAAACTTAATACCCTTTTTGTTGTATTTTAATGTTAGAATTTCACACATTTAGTTATTTTTTATTAATTAAAATGGTGCTCTAAGACGTGTTGGAGTGTTAAATTGACCTATAATATTATTAGCCATATATTCCACGCTGTATCCACTATCATGTGTCTCAATTGATAGCTCTCGTCTACGTTGTCTTCTAGTAGGAGCTATTGTTTTAGGGGCTTTAATAGCCCATTTAGATAGCATAATCATAACATCTCCAGAAATATCAGAAGAATCTCTAATATCTAGACCTTTGAATATTATTTGCTTTTGATCTGAAAGTTTTTTCTCATCAAATCTTTTGTTGTAAATATTGTTAAAGAAAAAATTTATAAGTTTAAGTTTTTTAGGTGTTGTCTTTAGATTATAAAATCCATTAACAACAGATTTAGTAAACTCAATCACTTCTTTTATTCCAGATATTGTTTGCATGTGTGGGAATACCCTAATTTCAATACCAGTACCTTGTGAAATAGATCTAACGTTGAGCCAAAAATATTTATCTCTATTTTTTTTCTTATTTTCAATATCTAATAGTGAGAAGTTAAATTTACCACTTTCTCTACTAGCAAAAGCACGACAATACTTATTTTCAAGCCTAGAAATGAATTTTTGATTCTTAAAAAATGATAAATATCTTTTAAAGAAGTATTTTTCAAATTCAATAGTATCGAAAAGATAAAGTAGGTGGTCGCTTACTTTTTTGAAGCTGAAATGAATATGTGTTCCACAAGAATTGTTTCTTGTAGCAATTATTTCCCTTCCAAATCCAGATTTAACTTTTAATAATTTTAACAAATCATTAAGTGTTTCTTTTTCATCCTCTTCACTTTTTATTACTTTACTTTGAAGTTCCCAGCAAAATGTATCTAGATTTTTAAATCCAATTTCATCCATAGATCCATCTTCATCAACTGTCCAATGGGATAATCCAATTTCTGGACAATCAGAAAAGAATTCTCCCTCTACCTCTATACCTAGCTTAAAAGTATCATAAAAATTGTTCATATTTATTTTATTAATTGTTATAGAACCATTATACCGCTATGCGAGTACATCAGTCCGTATCTAAGGAATTGAGTAATATGCTCCAAATAAATAATTGAGTTTACTCTACCCCATATATTAAGTATACTCCTAAATTTTAATCTTGTCAAGTATTATGAAAATACCAAATAACCTAACTATCGGAGGACACAAAATAAAGGTTATTATAAAGGAAATTGACGAATGTGGACAATTAAGACGAGATAAAAATGAAATTTGGATATCAAATAAAATAGAGGTTAGTCAACAAGAAGCCACACTCTTTCACGAAATTATACATCAACTCAATAGTCAGTTAAACGAAACAATGGTGGATGCTTTAGCAGAACAACTGTATGCTGTACTAAAAGATAATAAAATGCTAAAATAAAAACCCGACCAATGTTTTTGGTTTTTAAAAAATCATAAAAATAGAAAATTTGCTGTCTTACATTATACGTAAAGACAGTCCAGTAAATTTAAAATTTGAATAAAAAATGTTCGGAGTCCTGGACTCTAATTGCGTGTCAAGTTCTTGGTTTTATGTTAACTAGTTCAAATCAATGTTAACATAGATCATAAATAGGAAAGCCAAAAAGACCACTTTGTTAGTGATCCTGTTGGCGTTAGTTGCCCTTTCGGGGTTTAACGTGTTAAGTTATTAGGTTGTATATTAAGTATATCAGATTAAAAGCTAGTTGTCAAATACTAGTTAATCTTCAAATATTGATATTGGATTGTCTGTAATAAATTTTTTAAGTATGCGAGCGTCTGAAGAAGTTATATCACACATCAATAGAGCAGTAGCTATTTCTAAGACGGTATTTCGCATAATCTTGTACTCAAAATTATAGGGGAGATATTGATTTTCTACGCTCTTAAGTTGTAGGTTTAGTGCTGATATCATCAATTCCATATTGTTATAGTTTTAAAATTATTCTAGCGACCTTTATAGCACTCACAATCGCTTGCAAGTGCTAAAAGATAGTTAGTCTGTCATCGTTCCCATAGTTGACATCTCCAAGATGTAGTCTTCAATACTCATATTTTTGTTATTATATTGATTAGCTCATTCTCTAGTTGGCGCTCTATGCTGTTTATACTGCGCTTATTAGCTTCTAAAAAATCAATACTGCATTTCTTTTTCCATTCTTTAAACCTTTTAAGGCTTAAAATAGCTTGTCGCTTCATATATTTATTTATTTAGAATTATAGGAACTACATTAGCACCATCATAACTTGCAGCTTCAGCACAAAATGGGCAAAAATAGCAATCAAGCTCATCACTGAAAAAATTAGTTTCGTCTTCGTTGATAGGCTCTCCACAGTAAGCACAATATTCAAAATCATCAACACCGCTTAACTCTTCTTCTTTGAAATCATAATCGTTATAGTGCCCGTTGTTGTAGTAATTTCCAGCGTAAGCTCTAGCAGCAAAAGATATTTTTTTCTTTGTTATCTTTAAACTAAAATCAATTTCATACACATAATCAGCTAACGGATAGTCAATTTTAACCTTTTTGAGGTCAAATTGTGTAGATATTATTGGCTTTAAGTATTCAGCTTCACTACACCAGAAAATAGTATCTATTTCCTTAATATAGGCGGTAGCAAGTGGGTTAGTGTTTCTAGCAATAAAAAGCTTTTCAATTCCTACATTGTACCAAGTTAAGGCAAACGAACCACTTAGACGCTTTAACACATTTTTATAGTCGTTATTCTGCTTACCTAGTTCTGCAAAAATAACCTCGCTGTCGACTTCTCCTTTATGGTCAAAGGTTAAATAGTTATCTACTGATCCGTTGTGTGCTCCTATTATGTTATTGATTAAAAATGGGTGGGCGTTGCGATTAGTAATAGCTCCAATAGTCGCAAATCTAGTGTGTCCAATTAGTAAATTATGTTTGAAATTAAAAGAATTTTTAATCTTTGGCAAAAATTTACTCGCTGGCTTGATTGCTTTAAGTATATCATACTTCTTACCAATCAAAGATATACCAGTGCTATCTTCTCCCCTTGTTTCCATTGAAATACCTAGCGCAATAGCAATTCTAGTTCTTTTTTTGCGCTGTTCTGCGGTTAAAATAGTATCTTTATTAGTTATATAGCCAAATAGTCCACACATAAAATTATTTTTTAGGTTAATTATTCTTATTTTTATCTTATTCTGTTTAGAAAGTCAAATCTAGCCAAGAAATACTCTTTATTACTTAAATGTAAAGTATTAAACATAGCCTCAATTGCATCTCTGCCAGTTCCTTGCTTAGCTTTTAAAAGTAAAGATCTATTTAGTTGCTTAGATCTGTTAAAAAGTTCTAGATTGAATTGAATCCAATTTAGTATCTTAATGGGATTTAGTGTACCGCTATGGTGTCTAAGTTCCACAGTACCACGAAAAAAGAAGCTATGCAAATTAACCCCGTAGTATCTGGAATTATTCCACTTATCCTTTTTTAAATCTTTGCGGTAGTCTTTGCCTCGCTTTTTATTCCATTCTTTTTCTAGTTTTTCCCTGGCAGACATAAATTCTTCCACGTTTTGATATGGGTTACATATTTTAGACGCTTCGCGGTAAGAAAAATCAGCAATATTATCAGCAACCGAGCCATACCAATACGCCTCAAAATCATTAAAACTTGAAATCTTTAAAAGTTTTAATTGACTAAAATCATTAGTAAGCGGTTTGCTGTAAGTTCCATTTTTTCTAGATGGTGGCAAAAATGAATAGATAACATCTTCAAACATTAGATAAGTTAAAAGAAAATTCCTAACCTGTTTCCAGCTGCTGTTGTTGGCGTTGATGTGAATATGCAACCCACAAGAACTATTTACAACAAATTCATTATCAGTAAGAACTTTACAAGTATGATTAATTATTCTTTCTAATTCGTTTAAGCTGGCTGGTGGTGTTTGTACTTCCATACCATTATCAAGCGAACCATCGGGACTATAACCGCAACAATCTAGTAATTTTTCTTGTGCAATTTCAAAATTACCATCTTCCGACTCTATTTCAACACCTACTAGCGTATCAATTTTAACAATTTCGCCAAAATCACTGCCAGTGATGGGAGTTAAATTAATCTTTCTTTCATTATCATTACTAGTGCCACAATCACAAGAGTGGCAATAATCACAACAATAATACTGGTCGCAATCTTCACAATAACCGCCACTATCGTTATAATCAAACCAATCTCCACACGAGCCACATTCTCGGTAATTATCAAAACAACTATTACAAACAAGTTTTTCGTTTGTTACTTCGTTAGTATTTTCTAGCTTAACAATATCCCCACAATCATCACAAGCATAATAGTTTTTATCAAAACAACTATCGCAAAACATCTCATCATCAATATAGTGCGACTCATCGTTTGAGATTGTTTGATTGCAGATACTGCAGGTAGTAAATAAATAATTAAAACAATCTTCACAATATATATCTTCATTGTGAACCACCATATCATCAACCTCAAAAGTTCCATTACAATTTGAACAAGTTTTGTTTTCCATAAGTTTAAGCGGTTAGCCTAAAGGCGTTACGCTAGTTATTGATTAAAGATAAAACTTCACTTTTCCCCAGTATACCTATTGCCATTAGAGCAATTAGCAACCAAGTTAAATAAACATACTCTGCCCGTTCCTTTTGTTGTAGCTCGCGCCACGTTTTTATTCTCATTTTGTTTTTTGTCTAGTGTTTGCGCCTGTTGGCGGTTTAACTAGATTATTATTAACTTACACATCAATAATAGCATATAGATAAAAACTTGTCAAGCGTTTAAATAAAAAGTTATCCACAGTCGGGGGTTTAAGTATAATAAGTATATAGGTAAAGAACATATATATAAAGATATATTTAAACCACACCAAACACACAAAACACAACACTAACAACATTGCACCACTTTAATGGTGTATGAGTATCAACTTAAAACTTAAAACACCTTACAACTCAATTTAAACCCCTATATTATAACACAAAAGACTGTAAACACCAAATAACAGTTAATACAAACCAATACAGCATTTCTGGGGTTTAAGTATAATTGACATATAGAGAATAAAAAAACAATATGAGAAACAGCAACGCTAAAGCAGTAGCCCAAAAGGTTATAGAACAAATAAATAATAATGAACTACCAAACATCACCCAAGCAATGAAGCAGGTAGGTTACAGTAAGCATACAGCAAGAACACAACAGAAGCGTGTAACACAAAACAAAGCCTACATAAGCGAGATTAAGAGTTTTACAGATCAACTAGATGACATTATAGCAGATAGTATTGAGCAAATCAAGGCTAAGAAACTAAAAGGTACTTATCGTGATCACGTTGAAAGCGTAGACAAACTGAAGAAGCTTCAGAACCTGTTAAATGGTAGACCAACAGAGAACAACAGTATGGTTGTTAAGTGGGAAGAGTAACTAAGGGCTTAAGTAAAGCACAAAGAACACATACAACAAAACAATGTCGGACAATAGATAATGTGCGACATTAGAATAGAACACACACACAACACACCAAGTGGCTTATGTAAGCCTTAAAAACATTACACACATAAAAGAGTGTTACAACACACAACACACACAAGAAGCAAGAAGGGGGGAGGGGGAGGCGAGCGTTGTGCTGTAAATGTATAATCTAACCTATGTCCAACTGGGAGTAAAAAGTTAAGTTTTTGGGTATAAAGAAAAGACAATAGGCAAAGAACTACACATTAAGCATAAAAACCTCATACAGCTCAATTCTGAAGCGCTGAGAGCATATCAGAACACTGAAATGGATATAACATTGAGTTAAACGAAATGGATATAAAGATACCTTACAAGAAAAGAGATTGGGCAACCACCTTTCATACCAGTTTAAAGAAAAGAATAGTTTTGGTTCTGCACAGACGGTGTGGAAAGACTGTAGCTTCTTTAAACCACCTAATTAGAGAATGTTTTAGGAATCAAGAAAAAGACCAAAGATACGCCTATATAGCGCCAACTTATCGTCAAGCTAAGAATGTAGCCTGGGATATTCTAAAGAAGTATGCACAAAACATCCCACATACCAAATTTAACGAAGCAGAACTTAGATGTGATTTCCCAAATGGAAGCAGAATTACCCTCTACGGAGCGGATAATCCAGACTCTCTTCGAGGAATCGGACTCTGGGGAGTTGTTTTTGACGAATACTCCCAACAGCCATCGAATATTTATTCGGAAATTATCCTCCCAGCTCTAGCTGACCACAATGGATTTGCTATATGGATTGGAACACCTAAGGGTAAGAATGACTTTTATAGACTTTTCAAGTATTGTGGATTTCCAGAAGAGAAGTGGTTGGCTAAGACGCAAGAAGAAAGAGACATTATAGAACAGAGTTGGCTTCGTGTCAAGCTTGGTGCATCTGAAACAGGAATATTAAGTGAGGAATTTTTAATACAGGCACGTCAGAATATGACAGAAGACGAATATAACCAAGAATTTGAATGTAGTTTTGAATCTAGTCTAAAGGGTTCTTATTATGGAGAAGAATTAGCTAGAGCTTATAAAGAGAAAAGAATAAAGAATGTGCCTCATGAGCCAGTTTTGACTGTGACTACAGCATGGGACTGGGGAATGAATGACTCCACAGCTATAGGATTCTTCCAACACGTAGGAAATGAGAGAAGAATGATAGATTATTATGAGAATTCTGGGCAAGGAATGGATCATTATGCAAGAGTTTTATTTGATAAACCTTACGTTTACGAAGCTCATCTGTTTCCACATGATTTTGCAGTAAGAGAATCTAATGGGAAAACTCGTTTAGAAACAGCTGATTCTCTTGGATTAAGAGGAGAAATAGTAGAAAGACAGAGTTTTCAAGATGGAATTAACGCTGTTAGAATGATATTTCCTCAGTTGTACATAGATGAAGACAATTGTTCTCAGTTTATAGATGCAATTTCTCAGTATCAGAAAGAATGGGATGAGAAAAGAGGAGAATTTAAAGATAAAGAAAAGAAAGATTGGACAAATCATGCTGCAGATATGTTAAAATATTACGCAGAAGGAAGCCAAATACAAACAAAAGAAGAAGAATTTGAAGAATTTAATATTGAATACTAATGAGCGAATATTTTAAAAAACTATCATTTAAGAATAAGATATATCACATCTTGTTTAAGTTATTTATTTATTCATATTATAATAAAAATATAATGATACGTCTTATATTTTTTGATATTCATATCACAAGTAAAGGAAAATGGTATTTTTTTAAGAATAAACTAACAATATAGAAATGTACGAACCAAACGACCAGGAGAGTAAGGCTATAGCACTTCTCCAAAATGAAGTTACAAATTGGGAAGAAGGAGAAGTCAGTGTTACTGATAGATACTCTTTCATGATGAAAAACGTTATTAAGAAAGCTAGAAAGAATTATTTTGGAGTTTTTGATGTTGAAAAAGACCCAGTTACAGGAAGAAAGAAACTATTTGTTCCACTAACAGAGTGGATAGTTGAAGACATTGTTAAAAATATTGATATAGATACAAACGATATCAAAGTTAAAGCTAAGAATTATGATTCTCATGGAATTGCTTCTATGTTTAGATATGTTTTAAAATACTATCTTGATAGAATTAAATTTGGGAAACTTATCAATACCGTTATTAGGATGATGTCCATTGATGGGACTTGTTATGTTAAAACATGGAAAGAAGGCAGAGAAATTAAAGCAAGAGTAATTGATTGTTTAAATATTATTGCTGATCCATCTGCTAATAATTTAGATGAAACACCAATTATAGAACGAAATGTTCTATTCCTACCAGAATTTAAAGATGAAGGAAAGATTGGAAAATGGGCAAATGTAGGGGATGTTTATGGTTCAGAGGTTATTGATAGAAGTGGATTTGATATTGCCTCAAGAGGAAGTATAGTTTCAGAGATTCCAATGGTTGATGTTTATGAACGATATGGTTGGATGGAAAAATGCCTATTAACTGGAAAAGAATCAGATGATGGAGAATATGTTTATGGTTTAATAGTAGCATCTGGTCTTAAAGATAAAGTTCCAGTATGCCATTTAATAAAAGAAGTTAAAGATCATCCTTATACAATTTTTAAATTTAAGGATATTTGGAATAGACTTGCTGGACGTGGAGTAGCAGAAATGTTGTTCTCACTTCAAGCTCAGATTAACGAAACTGTAAACATACGAAGAAACACAGCTAGAATTGCTCAGACAGGTCTCTGGAAGGCTCGTGGTGGCGTTTCACCACAACAGGTGAGTAAGTTGTTCTCTACATCGGTTATTAAGCTTAAAGGAGCTAGAGATGAATTTGATAGAATTGATTCTGGTTCTGTAGATCCATCTTCTTATAAGGATGAAGAATTCGCAAAGGACTGGGCTACTAAGGTAACTGGTTCATTTGATAATTCAAATATATCAGCATCTACTCCAGCTACAAACTCGCTAATTCAAGAGCGTGGTTCTAAGATTGGATTCAACTTAGTTCAGGAAAATGTTGGACTTTCAATTAAGGAAATGTTAGAAAAGAAACTTATTCCACTGATAAATAAGGTAATTCGTCCAGGAGATATTATACGAATAACTGGAAACTCAAAAGATTTTGAATTACAAGAAGATAAATATATTAAAAATGCAGTTTATCAGAAAGCTAACGATGCAATAAATTCTGGGCTTATTCTAATGCCAGGTGAAATGGAGGCAGAAATAGATAGAATGAAAGAAGAGTTTAAGACAATGGGCGGTGATAGATATCTAGCAATAACAGATAATGCATTTAATACTGATTACGATATTGACATAGCTATTGGAGATGAAGAACTTAACCCTGCATTAATTGTTCAATCAATGACTCAAGCTCTTGGTATCATGGCTCAATTCCCAGGTTCTAAACTTGATGTTGATGAAGTAATGAAAGAAATTATGGATTCTCTCGGACTAGATGGAAATAGATTTATACAAGCTCCAGAAGACCTAGGAACAGCACAGGCTAGACAAGAACAAATGGCTAATACAGAAATACCAGGAATTCAAGCTCCTGGGAATAATGAAGCAATTCTTAATCCTACTCCAGGTTCAAGACCTGTTGTATAAAATATGAAGTATAAAATAGAACGATTTTTATCAAATGAAGATAATCGTGCAGCAATTAAATTGCTCGTAGAAAGGATGAAGCTTATTTCTGATATTCGTAATGCAAGAGATGAAAAGGATTTTCTTGCGAAAAAAGAAGCACTTCTTATATTGGAAGATTGGATTAGTGACTTATTTGATGTAACGAAAGAAGACTTGAAAGAATTGGAAGAATCAGATTACGATGAAATAATTCGTAATTTAGAATAGATTTCTAGCGCTATGCGCTTTAAATAATTAATTAGAATATACGAAGTAACTTAATGGCGAAAGCTAAATGTCGAATAAGTGAAGTATATAAATCTCTGAATAAAAAATGACTGAAGTAAACAAACCCTTAGAATCCGACACCGACGATGAGATTCTTGACGACGACTTTGAACTCGAAGAGGACAAAGAACAGCAAGATGAAACCTCGGTAGGAGCGACTAAGGATGTTGATGCTACTCAAGAATTTCTTACCAAAGTATCTGAAATTGCAGGACGAAAGTTCGAGACAATTGAAGATTACGAAAAACATTATAAGAACCTTAGTTCTTTTGTTGGGAAGAAAGTAGAACCAGCAGTTTCCGCAAGGAAACCAGCTCCACGAAAGTCGGAAGACATGTCACGGGAGACAACAGAAAAACTTGACAAAATTGAGTTTCTAATGGAATCACCCGAGGCAAAAGCACACTTTGAAGAATACATTAAGCCATTGGCTGAAGGTTCTGGTGTGTCCCTAGCTCAAGCATGGGAAAAAGTGAAGCCCTTGGTTCTAAGTAGAGAAGAACAGGAAAAAGAAAGAGAGATTGGAGTAAGCTCTAGAAATAGAGTTAAACCGGTCGACAATTCAAAAATCAAGGGTCTTATAGATCAAGCCAGAAGTGGTAATGCGGCAGCGCAAGAAGCTATGGTAACAGAAATGCTTGGTTTGGGAAAATAGACCAATATCATTATGGCAGAAGATTTAATTCTTCGTAGTTATGGTGACGTATCCATCAAAGAAGATGTATTGGGAATGGTTGAGATTCTTACGGCAACGGAAGATCTTATCCACAATACTCTTGGTAAAACATCTGCTATCCAAACAGTTCACAATGTGTTGACTGATACTTTGGACAGCGTTAGCTCATTGGCATCCAATGAAGCAGGTGCGTACACAAACAAAACTTTGACAACTCCAGCCCGTCTGACCAACTTGGTTCAAATTTGCGCTTATCCGTTTGAGGTTTCTCGAACACAGCAAGAAATTGAACATTATCATGGCGACAATGAACTCGCAAGACAAACTACCAAAGCAATGAAAAACTGGATGAATTCAGTTGAGTACGATTTGGTAAGAGGTTCTTTGGTATCAGGCGCTTCAGGAACAGCTCCACGTATGGGTGGTATTATCATGTCTATCTCGAAGGCAGCTAATACAACAGCTCATACATCTGGAACTGTATTCTCAGCATCAATCCTTACTGGTTTGATGAAGAATCAATATGACAACACCAATGGTGATGTTGCAACTGATATCTATGTAGGTTCTTACCTACGTGATCAGATTGACAGCTTTACCAACAAAACAAATGTTGTTAATACTGGTTTGAACATCAAAGAAATCGTAAGAGTTGTTGATGTTGTTGAAACTGGGCTTGGAAAAGTACGTGTACATGTACACCGATACGTTCAAGTAGCTGCTGATGCTACTGCAAGAATTCTTGGAATTAACCCCGAGAAACTTAAAGTAGCTTATCTCAAGAAACCTTACGTAGACGCAGGTCTCGCAAGAACTGGAGATAGTGATCCACGAGCAATCGTTGGTAAAATGACTTTGGAAACAAGGAATCAAGATACTAACTTCTTTGCAACTGGATTTAAGAAAGCGTAATAGCTTTCAATCCCCCTGTATTAGTTAAATTAACGACCCCAGGGGTTTGCAGGTCTAATTAGTCGTTAAGCCTGCAGACTTCTGGGACAACAACATGAAAGAAATACTTTTTGGCAATGATGCCAGACAAAAAATTAAGGAAGGAATAGATAAATGCTGCGATGTAGTTAAAGTATCTATGGGTAAAGATGGACGTAATGTTCTTATTTATAACGGAAACTTGACAGATATTATAAATGATGGTGTAAGTATAGCAAGAGCAGTTGAGGTTAAGGATGAAATTGAGCAAGCTGGAATTATGTTGGCTAAACAATGTGCATCTAAAACAAATAATGTAGCTGGAGATGGCACTACCACTACCTTGGTTATATTACAATCTCTACTAAATGAACTAATTAGTGATACTCAACTTGTAGCACCTAGAGAATTAAGAGCACAAATTCAATATTCATTAGATTTAGTTTTGGAGCAGCTTAAAAAAGATGCTACTAAAGTAAAATCATCGAAAGATATTGAAAAAATAGCAACAACTTCAAGTTTAGATCCAAAAATTGGTAAAATTATTGCATATATTCATGAAAAACTTGGAGAAAATGCAAATATTATTATTGAAGAAACAGAAAAGGATGTGTTAGAAAGTGAATTAGTTGAAGGTATTCAATTTAGCTCACAAAATGTTGCACTTTATAGTGATGACAGTGAACAATACTTTGATATTCCATTGATTATATTTAAAGAAAAATTTGAAGCTGAGGATTTAGCTAAAAAATTGCAAGTATTAGCTGGAAATGGAGATATGGAAGCAGTAGTTATAGCACCACAGTGGGATAAAACCGCACTCACATTGATTACTCAGTTTAAAATGAAAGGTACATTTAAAGTAGCAGCTGTTAAAAATTTAGATACTAATATTGAAGATCTTGAAGCATTTGGGAATAGAGCTGGTAAAGTTGTTATTGATAAAGAAAACACAACATTGATTGGTGGAAATGGAAATGTAAAAGATTATATAGAAAAACTCTCAACTAAACTAGATAAAGAAGAATCAAAATTTAACAAGGAGTTACTTAAAAAGAGAATTTCGTTTTTATCTGGAGGAATTGGGATAGTCCATGTTGGCAAACCAACAGATGTAGAAAGACAAGAGATAGTTTTAAAGGTAGAAGACGCTATTAACGCAGCTAAATCGGCTTATGATGGAGGATTTGTTACTGGAGCTGGATTCAAATTGTCATTAATTGCAGAAAGTTTGTTTAGAACTCCAAAGAATGAAGGAGAAAGGATAATGAAAATAGCATGTCAGTCTCCAATGGAACAGATCAAGATAAATAGTGGAGTTAAAAGTGTATCAGAACTTGGAAATCTTGATAATGTAAAAGATTCTGTTAAAGTGATTAAAGCGGCATTAACTAATGCGGTGTCCACAGCTACATCAATCTTGACAGCTGAGGCAGCACTCATACAAAGAAATGACGCATAGACAAGAATTCATAACAGATGTAATAGAAAATTATATCAAGAACCACCAAGAAGAATACAAACTACTTTTAAATTCTATAAAAGAAAAAAGAGGAAAATTAACAAACACTGAATTAGCTTCAACCAAGGATGGTAAGATGAGAGGAACATTTCGTTTCTCAGAAGGACTATGGAATTCTTTAGATGGCTCTATAGGAGAACCAAGATTCCTAGAACTGAAAGGTGAAGACTTATGGTTAGCAAGAAGATTTCCTCAATTTCTTATACCACAAACATACTAATATGAAATTATCGTTAAATTGCTATAAAAGAAGTTTTAAATCTTGTTTTATACCAAAAATAAACATTGTAAAATACCGTGTTCCTACTAAGAATGGAAAGTATGTACATACATCAACCTCATTGAAATATATCGGAGAGTATAAAACATTGTATGGACTAAGATTTCACGGACTATTAATAAATATATTTCTTGATATTACAATATGAAATTATCATTAGCAATGATTGTAAAACCATCTAATGAAGAAGCTAAACTTTTAGACAGATGTTTAAAATATTTATCTAATAATGTAGATGAGATTTGCATAACACAGGCTGGAGAAAAACCTAACAAAGAGGTTTCAAAAGTTATATCAAAATATGGAGGTGTTGAATCGTTCTTTAACTGGGAAAATGATTTTTCTAAAGCAAGAAACTTTTCATTTAAACAAACAACTGGAGATTACATATTTTGGTGTGATGCAGACGATGTTATTCGTGGTGCAGAATTACTAAAACCACTAGTAGCGAAATCTGAAAAAGATGGAATGGACGCTATTGTGATGAATTATCTTTATGATTTTGATTCACAAAAAAAATGCACAGTAAAACATCTTAAAACTCGCTTAGTAAAAAGAGGAGTTGTTGAGTGGGTTGGAGAAATACACGAAGATTTTTCACCACTTAGAGAGTTGAATAGTATGTTTACTGATGAAATAGAAGTAATGCACTTAACAAATGAAAAACGTGCAGAAAAAGCTAGTGAAAGAAATATTGAAATAGCTCGTATTTTCATGGAAAAACATCCAGGAGATCCAAGAGGTGAATGGTTAGTAGCTAATGCTCTTTTAGGAGAAGGTAAGGATAAAGAAGCTATTGAATATTTAAAGAAATTCGTAACAGTTTCTAATTCAGAAGAGGAAATTTTTATAGCTTATCTTAGGATTGGTGATATATCACAATCAGAAGATGACTATTTAAAAGCACTATCAATTAGACCTAATTATCCAGACGCATATCTTAAGCTTGGAGAACTTCTTTCTAAAACAAAACACCTAGAAAGAGCTAGGGACTTTATACTAGAAGGACTCAAGAAACAAATTCCAGAACGATCTATTATTGTGTATAATCCTAGAGATTATGATTTTAATCCAATGATGGTATTGGCTAATATTTATTTTCAAATGAAAGAATTTAAAAACGCCATAGAAGTTCTTAAAAGATGTAAGAAGATTTATCCAGATAATGAAAATATAAAGGAGTATGAAGAGCTTTTAAATAAGGAACAAGAAATAGAAGAAGCTGTAAATCAATTCATAAAAGATGCTGAGTTAGTTAAAGATATTGACAAACTTAAGATATTATGTGATAATTTCAAGTTTCAATCACATCCTAAATTCTGTATATTTAAGAACTTAAAATTTGTAAAAACTGAAACATCTGGAAAAGATCTAGTTTACTACTGTTCTTATACTGATAAAATATGGAATCCAGAAGTAGCAGAAAAAGATGGAGTTGGTGGAAGTGAAGAAGCAGTAATAAACCTATCTAAAGGATTATCCAAACTTGGATGGAATGTTACAGTTTATAATAACTGTGGACATTCAGCAAAAGAATACGATGGGGTTATGTATAAACCTTATTGGGAATTCAATATTAGAGATAAACAAGACGTCATTATTTTGTGGAGACATCCTAAGCCAGTAGACTTTAAGTTAAACGCTAAAAAGATACTATTAGACTTACATGATGTACTTCCAGAAGGAGAATTAACACCAGATAGAGTTGAGAAATTTCACAGCATAATGGTTAAAACAAAAGCTCATAGAGATTTGTTTCCAAATGTACTAGATGAAAAGTTTTCAATTATTCCAAATGGAATAGATGTATCACTTTTTAATGAAAAAATTGAAAGAAATCCATATCTCGTTCTTAATACTTCTAGTCCAGATAGACACATTGACGCTACACTTGATATCTTTGAAAAACTCATTGAAGAACAACCAGAAAAACCATGGAAATTAGCTTGGTATTATGGTTGGGGAAACTTTCTAGCTTGGCATAAAGACAATAAAGAATTAATGTCTTTCTATGAAAAACAAAATGCAAGATTCCAAAAACTTGTAGAAGAAGGTAGAGCTGAAGGAGGAATAATGATTTCTCATAAAGCTATAGCTAAAAAATATCTTGAAGCAGGAATATTTCTTTATCCGACGCAATTCTATGAGATTCACTGCATAAGTGCATCAAAGGCTCAAGCAGCAGGATGCCACTGTATAACATCTGATTTTGCAGCTTTAAAAGAAATAGTAAATTTTGGAGATGTTCTACATACTTCTGGTGAAAAATGGAAAACAGAAAATACTTTTGGAGATACGGAAAATGTTGGAAAATATCTTAATACTATAAAGTTTTCATCATTTAAGAACTCAACCGTTGAAGAAGAGTGGGCTAAAGAAACATTTAATTGGAAATTAATAACTAAAAACTGGGACAAAGTCCTAAAATAAATTATGTATAAAATTTTATCAGCACCAGCAGGAAGATGGGGAGAGGGTTATCAAGTTGGTGATATTGTTGACTTCGATTTCGATGCAGCAAGAGTAGCTATAGAAAATAGAGAAATAGAACCAGTAGGATCATTATCTAATGAAAAAGAAAAAGATGAGATAAAAAAGGAAGTAGTAAATGAGATAGAAGGAAATGATATATGTGCAATATGTGGAAAAGTTTGTAAAAGCAGAATAGGTTTAGCTTCTCATTTAAGAACTCATCAAAATGGATAATTTTCAATGTAGATATTTAGCACATCAAGATAGAAAGAAAAAACTTTTATCTGGAGAAATAGCAGATATTGAATTTGGAAAATATGACAACGAAGATTTAGATAGATTATTAAAGATCATGTCACAACGAAGGAGTAGAAGAATCTATACCAAAAACGTTAGTGACGATGAGATGAAAACCATCTTAAGATCCGGAATGTTAGCACCAAGTTCTTGCAATCGTAAAGCAATTGAAATGGTTGAAACTAAAGATGGAATTGAAAACTTAGTTGGAGGACGTGGATGGATAGAAAAAGCAGATAGGGTAATATTGTTTTATGCTAATATGCAAGCGTATAAGTCTCCAAACGAAATAAATTTTATGCCATACTTAGATGCTGGATTTGTAGCTCAAAATATATACCTTATTTGTGAGGTAATGAATATAAAGTGTTGCTTTGTAAATCCTAATGGATATCCAGAAAAGGAAGGAATGAGGTTTTGTGGGGCAATGGCAATAGGTAAATGATTGAAAAAATAATACATCAAGTTTGGGTTGGAGATAAAGAACCACCAACAGAATGGATGAATACATGGAAAAATGCTCATCCAGAATGGAAATATATTCTTTGGGATAACTTTTTAGTAAAAAACTATCCATTTAAAAATAGAAAACACATTAATAAGTTAATGGAGGAAAAAAAATATCATGGTGTTGCTGACATAGTTAGATATGAAGCAGTTTATGATATGGGAGGAATAGCTCTTCCAGCAGATAGTAAATGTGTAAATCCAATTGATGAATTAATAGATAGAGAAGCATTCACTTGCTACGAAAACGAGGTACATTATCCTGGAAGATTGACTCCTATAGTTGGAGCAATTAAAGGAAATAAGTTTTTAAAAGAAGTTATTGATGGATTATTATCTAAGGACTATATTGGAGAACCATGGATAGATTGTGGAAATAAATATCTTACAGATATATACGAAAAAACACAGTACAAAATAGATATATTACCAAGTTACTTTTTTATGCCAAATCATAGACTTGGAGGTAATTGGAATGGAGAAAAAATTTATTCATATCAATTTTCAAGTACTACATTTTCAAATATTGGAGTTGAAGATCCAATAGTAAGTATAGTTATACCAGTATGGGGAGAATATGAACGATTTCTTCCACAATGCTTACAGAGCATACAGGAACAAACATATAGAAATTTTGAGGTAGTTATCTCTAATATACCTAATTTATCTGCAGCAAGAAATGATGGAATAAGAAGGGCTAAAGGAAAATACATATTACCATTAGATGTTGATGATATATTAGAAAAAACATATCTAGAAAAAGTTGTTTACGAGCTAGATCATTACGATATTGTAACCACTGATCATTCAGAATTTGGAGAAAGCTCATCCAAGAGTGATTGGGCAGAGGATATAACATTAGAGATGATACTAAATGGAAATAAACTCATTGCATGTTCAGCTTTTAAGAAGGACTTATGGGAGAAAATAGGTGGATATGATGAAACATTCAATAGTGGATTAGAGGATTGGGATTTTTGGATAAGAGCAGCAGAAACTGGTGCAACAATAAAGAGAATAAAAGAAGTTTTATATTTCTACAGAAAGATTTCTGGTTCAATGAGTGATGGTTTAATTTATAATTTAGAACTTGAAAATAAACTTAAAAAAAAGCATGAAAACCTATATCGTAATTCCAGTATACATCATTAATAATCTTCTAAGAGAATTAACAATAGAAGCTATAATAAGTTTTAGAAATAATTCAAAAGATACAGAAATAATAGCTGTTAATGATGCTAGTCCAATGGATGCTTCATTCTTAAAGGATATAGTTGATATATATATAGAAAATAAAGAAAACTTAGGATTTGCAAAAACATGTAACAAGGGTATCAAGAAAGCCATTTCTAAACTTGGTAAAAATGATGGATATATAGTATGCGCAAATAATGATATTGAAGTTTATAATGGTTGGCAAGAAGCAATGATAGAACCATTTACTAAATACGAAAATGTTGGAGTTACTGGAATTTGTCACAGTAAATTAAGAATGATAGATGGAATTCATCTTTCAGATTTATCAGAAACAAAAATAACAGAAGGAGGACTTATTGGTGAACAAATGCAAGATGGTGGATTATGGATGAGTAAAAAAAGTATCCTTAAGGAAGTGGGATTATTTGATGAAAGATTTGTACGAGGAGGACATGAAGATATTGATTTATTCTTAAGAATGAGAGACAATTTTAATAAAAAATTAATAATGAGCGCAAAGTCATGGTATTGGCATCGTGAAGGTTCAACAAGATTCACGGAACAAGACTCTAATTTTGATATTGAATCAAGAGCAATAGAGGTTGAAAATAGAAAGAGATTTATTGACAAGTGGGGATATGATCCACACACTAGACAAATTTGGTTTTCTAAGGAAATTATAAGCTAATGGAAGTATTACAACCAGTACAAGAAGTACAAGGATCAGATAAGATTCAATCAATTCCCACAGAAATGCAGGATGTAGGATTGACCATGGAGAATCTAGAGATAGCTGATTTTCTTGGTTTGAAAGAGCAAATGTTCAATTATGGAATCATGGATAAGATAACAGAAATTGCACAGTTGCTAGCAGGAAGAGATTTGATGGAGCTAGATGTAATGCTAGGAAATCCACATAACCTTTCAAGAATAGACAAAATTTATACATATTTAAAACTCGACGCACAAGCAAGAGAACTTCGGAGGAAGGAATCCTTGATTGGAGCTGAGATGAACAAGTGGTGATTTTACATAATGCCTCAAAAAGTTCCGGCTTAAGGAACTATACACGATTTATAACAAACACAAATACAAACACATTTTCAGATGCTGATTTAGATGCATCCTTGAATATGTATTATCATTTATTTGTTGGAGAAATTTTAGCAGCTCAAGACGACTGGGATTTCCAAGGAGATTATGCAACAACAGACTTAGTTGCTAATCAACAAGAATATGTTCTTCCTTCAGATATCCTAAAAATAAAAGATATAGAAGTAACATATGATGGAACTAATTGGTATAAAGTATCAAAACTTGACCATAGTGAAATAGGTACTGCAACAGATGCTACAAGTAATTTGCAAAACTTTACAACAGATAAACCAAATGGAGATTTAATGGATAATTCAATTTTCCTATATCCAGTACCATCAACCAATGTATCTGGAGGATTAAAAATTTGGTTTGCTAAGGAGGTAACGGAACTTTCTGCAGCAACTGATGAGCCAGTATTCGCAGAAGCTTATCAAAAGGGATTATGTTATGGTGCAGCTAAGGATTATTTTGAAAAATATCTAGAGATTGAAGGAAACGTTGGAAAAAGAGATAGGATGGAAAATAACACACAAGACATTGTTAATCGTATGAAAGAATTTTATAACACTAAAGACCAGGACAGGGACTACATCGTTGGAACATATGATGCAGGATTTGAATCTGAATATGGCTACTAATTATGGCAATTTATAACAAATTTAAACTGGAAGCATTAAAAGGAAGTATTGATTTATCTTCTGATACAATTAAGGTTGCATTATTGACAAGCACTTATACCCCAAATATTGATACTCATCTTTTCTTAGACGATTTAACAAATGAAGTAGTTGGAACTGGATATACAGCAGGAGGAGCTACCATAGCTAATCCTACCGTTACACAGGATGATACTGATAATGAAGGAGTTTTTGATGCTGACAATGTTACTTGGGCAAGTTCAACAATCACAGCACGTTATGCAGTTATCTACAAGGATACTGGAGTTGCTGGAACTTCACCACTAATCGCATATATAGATTTTACTGAAGATAAGAGTTCAAGCGCTGGAGACTTTGTAATAAACTGGGCTGCTGAAGGAATTATTAATACAAACTAATGACAGACGTTGTAGTAGAACTGGAATATTTGTGGGGAGCTAATTATCAACCATGGTTGTCTACGAATTTTCCTTGGTTGGTTTTAAGTAATGGTTCAGATTCAATGAGTATCTCAACGTCAGTTGAAGATCCTATTGTTATTGAAGGACAGGGTGTTACATTTAACTCCACTGAAGATACTTTAACGATAGCTATTCAAGATCCAACAATCACGGAAGGATTAGGAGTTTCTTTTGACACAACAGTTGAGTCTGTCATAATTTCATTACAGAGTCCAACAATTACTGAAGGTTCTGGAAATACTATTTTAGTATCAACAGAAAGTTTGACTTTATTAGCACAGAATCCTTCAATAGAATATGATTTTACTGTGTTTCCAAATACTGAAAGTTTTACAATTGAATTAATACCACCTTCTAAAATAGGATTGCTTTGGGAAATTAGAATTCAACCAATTGAAAAATGGAAAACAAGAGAACAAGTTTTATGGAGTTATGATATACATCCATGGAGTAGCACGTTTTATCCATGGTTAGTAAATCCATGGGTTCAAACATCATCATGGCAAGAACGAACTAAGCCAGAAACAACATTTATTAATAGAATTAAACCAACAAGTGGTTGGTCGGAAAGAACAAAACCGACGACTGACTGGAACTAAATATGGCACAACAAGATATCCTGCCAACAGAGGCAGGAGATACAAGTTTAACAAAAATAGAGGCTAATTTTACTGAGCTTTATGGAAAGACAGATAAAATTACAAACGCCTCCGCCTCTGCCCCTGCTTCTCTTGACCTGGCAGAAGACACAGACAACGGAACAAATAAAATCACTATCACAGCTCCTTCAGCTATTGCTTCAGATAAGGTTTTGACTTTGCCAGATGCGACAGATACTTTAGTGGGAAAAGCAACGACTGATACGCTGACGAATAAGACCCTTTCAACAGGCTCTAAAGTTGACGCTAGTGCAGACGCAAATATCACTCAATACGGTATGGCTCGCCAAGCTATTATGAATGGTAACTTTGATGTATGGCAGAGAGGAACAAGTGTTGCTTTGGCAGATGTAACTGTTCAGTTTTTAGCGGATAGATGGAAAAGTTATATTTCAAAAGACAGTGGGACATTGCCAACCCTATCAATGTCAAGGCAACTGCAGACTTCAGGTGATATTGCAAATTCTTTTTATTTCTTACGCCTAACAACTAACGGAGCAGGGACTTCCTTAGGAATCAATTCTAGAGGTAATTATTCACAACCTATAGAAAACGGAACAAGAAATCTTTGCGGAAATGGGAAAAAAGTTACTGTTTCCTTTTACGCCAGAAGCGACATCGCTAATAAAAGAATCACTCCTAATTTAAGACAAAATTATGGAACAGGTGGGAGTCCTACAACAGCAGAAATTATTCTTGGAACGCCAATTACACTCACTTCGACTTGGACAAAATATACTGCCACATTTACGACAAATACTTTAGTTGGGAAAACTTTTGGAACTGCTGGAGATGATTATCTTGAACTCGACATTTATTATATGTGGGGAACTACTTTCGGAAATACCTACGTCCAAACCTCCGTAACCGCCGAAACCTTTGTGGGTGCAGGAAACATAGACATCGCTCAAGTCCAACTCTGTGCAGGAGATGTTGCTCTTCCCTTTCAACCTAAGAGTTATGAAGAAGAATTGAGAGCGTGTCAGAGGTATTTTGAAAAAAGTTATAATGTAGATGTAAACCCTGGGACTAACACAACAGTTGGTCAAACAAGTTTTTATGTTGATGGTTTAAATAGTGCTGCATATACGCAAGGAATTATTGTGCATTTCGCAACTAAAAAAAGAACAACGCCTACTGTTCACGCTTATGCAACAGCTGGAACTATCGACAAAGTTACAATGCCGTCTGGTGAGAAAAATCAATCGTTATCTCTTATAGGTGCTACTGGTTTTCAAGCAGCAGGCGCTGATGGAACAGCAACAACTGCTAGGTCGATAGCATTTCACTGGACAGCAGACGCAGAACTATAAAAACTAAATAGAAGGGTAAATAAACATCTAAATAGGTAAAGAAATGGCAATATTAAAGAAAAAATAAATGATATACGATAAATTCTACAATGGAATACAGCGTAGTAAAAATGAACAAAACGGATTCGATAATCTTGTTAATTTAGATGTACACACATCAATAGGAGAAGCTCAATGTCAGTTAGAACTTATAAGTGAATCAACAACACCAAATGAACCATGTATTCAAGCAGAAGACACAGCTGGTAATATTTATTTTTTCTCAACAACGTCTGGAAAAACTTGGAAGAGGGCAGTAGCAGATGCAGCATATACCCTAGTCAACACAAACGCAAATGGTGCTCATGCTGGTTGTATATATTTTAATGGATATATTTATTACGCTACGTCTACGAAGTTAGGAAGATTTAACCTTGTAGCAACATGGGCAGATTCTTTTGCAACATTTACTAATGGTTCAATATATAAACCGATGTGCGAACTTAATCTTTCACTATTTATTGGTGATGGAAAATATGTAGCATCGGTAGATAATACAAATTCATTTTCAGATAATGCATTAGATATTCTTCCACAATACAATATAACAGCATTATCATCTTCTGGCTATGACCTGCTTGTTTGGACAACCATAGGCACTAAGGTAAAATCTTGTAAGGTCTTTCTTTGGGACACATACTCTCCATCATGGACAGTAGAAGATGATATTCCAGAAAATGGAGTTAATTGTGTAATACCTGCAGATGGAATTACGTTTGTTCAGTGTGGAGATGATGGTTGGTTATATTATTGGGCAGGTTCTTCAGCTAAAAGATTCTTTAAACTTAAAGACGTAGATACTGTACAAAGTGATCAGAATTCAACTGTACATAGTGGAAGACCACTATTTGCTACTGGTACTAAAATTTTCTCAATTCATAGAGAAAGTGATAGTTATCCATATGCAGTAGTACAAGAATACACTGCAACTCAAGGAACCATTAAATCAATTCGTTCTACTGGAGGACAACTGTTAGTTTCTAATGGAACAAATATTGATAAAATAGGAACTTCTTATGCCACAGCTACAATAGACACTCCAGAAGCAGACACTGGAGACAATATTTTTGTAGATTATCATTCAATTGGATCTGGCGGAACAGTAGGTATTTCAACAAATATTGATAATGGAGGATATTCATCACAAACTACAATTACTGATACTATAAAAAAGAAAGTGTACTTTGATGGAGGACTTGGACAAGTAAACTTCTTTCAAGGAAGAATAACCTTGACTCCAAGCGGTTCAAATAACATAGTTATTAAAAGAATAAAAACAAACTAATGGGACTTATAGATAATCAACCATCACAACCAACACTAGATGCTGCTGGAACAGGAGAAATTCTTAACAATGTTAAAAGACTTTCTATTGGAGATGGTAGTTTGAGAATGGAACGAGGAGCAATGATAATTAGTGACGAATCTGGAACTGATAGGGTTCTTATTGGTTTTGGAGAGGGATTATTTTAATGGGTAATTTAGGAATAGCAGTAAGTCAAAATGGATATAATGTTAAAGATTCTGCTGACAGATTAAAGGTGTTTTCAAGTGCATTTCAAACATTAAAAATATTTAACACATATTCTATTACTGGAATAATGCCTGCTAGTGGAACAAATACTGTAACAATAGATCATGATTTAGGGTTTTTTGCTCCATACATAGTAGAATATAATGGTAATACTACAAGGGGACTTAGTGAGAGTTTTTTATTTGAGGATGGTAATGAAGATGAATTACAAACAAGAAACTATTCTGATAAATTAGAAATAGATATAATACCAGTATTTGATTTAGGTAATATAACAGCTGGAGATACCGTATATTTTACAGTGTATATTTTCCTAGATGACTTTAGGACTGTCTCAGAAAGAAATATAAACACAACAACTTCAATAGGTAACTCATCAAATAATTATGGTATAAGAGCAAGCAAGGATGGAAATGATGTAAAAACTTGTTTAGATGTTGACTGTTCTTTTTCTAGTTCATTTTTTAATCAAATAATACATAAAAAAGATACAGTATTAAATACGGATGGAGAAGATATAATTGTTTTACATAATCTTGGTTACATCCCAAACTTCATGCATTATACCAAGAGCAGCGGAGATAATTATATTCAATATCAAAAAGGTGGATATATAACATTAACAAACTTAATAATGATATCATCAACTGGAGATACTGAATATTATATTATTTTTAAAGACAAACTAAATGAGTAACTATGGAATAAGAGTTTCATATGATGATTTTGATGTAAAAACTTGTAACGACATAGATTGTGTTATAACAAGTAAGTATCAAAACTTAAAAGGTACTTTCGCAGAAACATACAGCGGATCAATAAATTCTGGATTTATAACAACATTATCTGGAAATCATGGGTTACCGTATACACCAATAGTTAAGGTACTACTTGATGTATATAATGATGGAACATATGCTGTTATGCCATGGCAAGAATATAACGCTATTGATGATTTTATTAGGATTGGAGTAAGATCTGATGATACAAAAATAAAAATAAGAATAGATTATGAAAGTCCAACTGGAGCTTCAAGAATAATTAATCTAAAGTACTTTATATTTATTGACAAAGCAAAATTATAATTAAACAAAAACTATGGCAGAACAAATATCTCTTAATTCAGCACTAGCACCAGCTCAACCGCTAACTGTAACTCCTCAACAGGTTTATTCTTCGGCTAATATTGCTCAAGCTACAACAGCTCCAGCAGCAGCTCCAGGAGACCTTTTAGGAATTCGCACACAAATATCAAATGAACTTGGGTTACCTGGTCTTCAGACTGATTATACTAAAACACTAAATGAATTGACTGCAGCAAAAACAGCAGCGATGAATCAAAATACGGCTATTGAAAATCTTCCACAAGCGTTAGGAGTTATTCGTGGAGAACAAGCTCAAGCACAAAACATTGCGTCAAATAAACTACAGGCTCTTGCCGACACTGCTAATGTTAAACAACAAGCAATTCAAGCTGCAAATCTTGAACTTGCTGCACGTTATGGAATAAGAGAGCAAGAAGTAAACCAGAAACGTGAATTAATGGTTAAATATCCTAAAGCAGGAATAACATTTGGAGATTCATTTGAATCTGTTACTTCAAAATTAGGTGAATATGAAACTAAATTAGCAAATGATACTAAAAAAGATGCATTAAAAACATCTCTAATGGCTCTTGGTCTTAAAACAAGCGGTTCTACAAAAGATATGGAGAAAAGACTTAAGAAGGCAAATAAGGAAGCATATAAACGAACAATAGAAGAATCAGACTTGAAACTTCAAGCTGCTAAGTTACAAATAGCAAAAACTACACAGGAAATGAAGATGGCTTCAGCTAAAGGTACGGACAAACAAATAACCTCAGCGGAACTTCTCGAATTAAAAAAGATAAATCCAAAGGTTAGACTAGACCCGGGTGCTTCTTTCCAAGAAAATTATAATATAATTCAAGGAGGTGATGAAACTAGTCAAAGAAATGCTGTATATGATGAAATATCTAAAAATATTGATGCTGGAGATTTAACTTCTGAAAATGCTGACGAAGCTATTTCCAAATTATCATCACAATTTCCTATGGTTAGTTCGCAAGAAATACGCTCTACTGTTTTAAATTCAATACCTCAAAATACTGGAGGTGGATTTGCAAGTTCAATTTATGATTTCTTATTTTCTAATAGTGGAAGTAACGACCAAAATAAAAGACTTTTCTTCTAATAAAAAAATAAATGGCTTTTAAAATTTACGGAACAACTAGTACATCGACACCATCACTTTCTTCCTCAGAAGGATTAGCGTCTTTTGCCTCGTCTAAGGGATATCAGCAAGAAGTTGATAAAATAACTGGACAAGACAATAAACTCGGATTTCTTCAGCGCATAGGAAAAGGTCTTGGTGCTTTTAATCCTGCAGAAGCTCTACTCACTGGAATGAAAAAAGGTGTTGGAGCTGGAATAAAAGAATATGGAAAAGATATTGCGACTGGAATAGGTTCTGCTATAACTGGAACAGATTATGAAGTAGAACGTAGAGGATTTAAGGATGTTGCAAAAAAATTAGGAATAAAAAATAAAATTGCTCAGTCTGGAATTGGTTTTCTTGGGGATGTTCTTTTAGATCCGAGTACATATTTTGGTGGAGCTTTAGCCAAGGGAATTACGGCTGGTGTAAAAATTGGTACAAGGGCTGGACTAAAAGGTGTGTCAAAGATTTCGCCAGAGTTAGGACAAGGACTTGAAATGACTGGGAAAGCTTTACAGGATTCTTTCGGGAGAGCTTTTGTCGCTGGATATAAATCATCAGAAGGAGCTAAAACTGATGTGCTAAGTTTTATGAGTACTAAAGCTAGAAAAATAGCTCAAGCAGCTAGTGATCAACTGACAGACTTAGGAGTAGATGGTCTAACACAAGAACAACGATTAGAAGTTGGTCTTAAGGCTGCGCTTGGTAAACAAGCAGAATTTCTTTTAGGTGAAAAAGTTGGAGGAAGAGATGCGGCTACTGCTATGACTAAAAGAGCACAAGAATCTGGAAATTTTTCTGAAATAGAAAAGATAGATAAAGAATTATCATCTAAATTAGATATTAAATTCAAATCTCCAGAAGAACAGAAATATTTCAAACTTCAACAGGAGCGTTCTCAAAAATTTGCTAAAGATGCTGGTTTAGAAGATCCGTATGCTGTATATATGCCATTTCTACAGAAAAATGTAACGGATAAATTTATTATAGAAATGAATAAATCTGGAATACAAGTAGGTAGCGAGGGTTGGAGAAAACAATTTAAAAATATATTAAAAGTAGAAAACATAGAATTAGATCCAAGAAAAGCGTTCTTTACTAGAGAATCACAAATAATTTCTGACACTGAATCAAGAAAGTTTTTAACTGATTTTGTTGAAAAATATGGGAAACCGCTAGATTCATTTGCTAGCGAGTCAGAAGCTAAGGCTGCTGGACTAAAAATATTAAGAGAAAAGGGTGGTTTTGGAAAACCAGTTGGATATGTTGGAGAATGGGACGCAAAACTTTTTAACGATCTTATTAGACCAGAATTTCAGACTATAAACATGTTAGCTAAAGCAACTGGCTTTGACGCTATGACAAGTTTATTTAAACGTTCAGTTACTGGTTTATTTTTACCTTTTCATGTTAGAAACTTTGTATCTGGAGCTGTTCAAAACTTTGAAACAATTGGTGTTGAAGCTTTGAACCCAAAAACAATAGCAAACGCACAGGGATTAGCTTTAAATATAGCAAAAGGAACACCATGGAGTGGAAAAATAGAATTAGCTGGAAAAACATTCAATAAAAAAGAATTGTTCAAAGCTTTCGATGAGAGATTTGCTGGTGATACTTTTTATCATACAGATTTTGGCGATGCTGCAGATGCAGGTAAGATGTTGGCATCACAAGAAAAAGCTTTCAGTAAGGAATCTTTAAAGAAAACATTAGGTTTTCAAAAGGGAAATATTGTACCACTAGTTGGAGAAGATAGCACTGCATTTAAACTTGCAAGGACGACTGGTCAATTTATAGAGCATCAGCAAAAAGCAACTGCTTATTTAGGAGCGTTAAATAAAGGAAAAACAATAGATGAAGCTCTTAAGCTAGCTGAAAGAGCGGGTTTTGATTATCGTTCTCTTACTGCATTTGAAAGTCAAATAATGCGAAGAATAATTCCATTCTATTCTTTTACGCGTAAAAATATAGAACTTCAATTGAAAACAATGGGCGAGAGTCCAGAAAGAATAAATCAGATTATTAAGTTCGTAGAAAATACTGGAGACAAGGCTACTCCAGAAGAAAGAAAAAATCTACCAGATTACATTTCTGATTCATTTGCTATTAAACTAAAAGATTCTCCAGAAGGACTTAAGCAATATATCTCAAACTTTGGTACACCTATCGAAGCTTTTGCAAACTTATTTAGTAAAAATAAGATATTTAATACTATTAGTATGATGAATCCAGCATTAAAACTTCCCATAGAGTTAGGGATAGGAAAGGATTCATTTAGGAAGCGTGACTTGAAAGATGTTTACGATGCACGTGAATATAAAAATGCTCCAGAGATATTGAAGAGTATTCTTAATATTAATGAAGTTGATAAGCCAATTCTTAAGAAGCAACAAGATGGTACATTAAAAGAGGTTGGTAAACGAACTAGTTATGTTGCTGATCCAGAAAGATTGCTTATTGCTCGTTCATTATTTACATCCAGAGGAGTTTCTTATCTTGATAAATTATTTGGTGGAGATCTAAAAGGTCTTTCTAAGATGTTATCATTAACAACTGGAACAAAACCTCAACAAATTGATATAGAAGCACAAGCAGCATTTAAGGATAAAGAAACACGTCAACTATTAGAGGATATGTTAATAAGACTTGGAGAAGTTAGAGAGTTTAGAAAAATTTATGAACCTAAAGAATAAACAATATGTCTAACGCAACATCAATCTCGGATATAGAACGAGCTGAACATCTAAATTATGCTGATGGAAAAGGTGTTAAAAGAATATCAGTCTTTAATGATGGAGTTCAAATTAATACTGCAACTGAAGAAACACAACTATTAGTTAACCCAGTTAATTCAGGAGCTAGAAAAAATATTGAGTTTGTACATTCTAAAAATCATGACGGGCTGTTATTTAGTTTTTGTGAAATTAATACAGCTATAGTCAATAACGCAGTAATTAATTACCTAATTGTTACTGGTTCTAAATCAGTGCATTTGGTATGGGAAACAGAAGGAGATATCGCAATGCAGATTGATTTTTTTAAATCAACAACAACTTCAGCAAATGGTACTCCATTAGCAATAATGAACAGAAATGACACCAGCGCTAATACTCCGCTAACCACTATTTTTAAAGCTCCAACTATTACTGCTGATGGTTCTTCTTTATGTATGAAAAGGTCTGGCTCAGCTTCTGCTACATCTAAAGCTGGTGGAGCTGATAGAGCTTCTAATGAATGGATTTTAGCGCCTAATGCAAAATATTTATTTAGAGTTACTTCTCTTTCTGGTGCAAGTGCTAGCTTAAATTTTAGCTTAGATTTTATATTTTATGAGGTTTAATTAATTAAAGTGCAAACTAATGGAACATGTTAAGGTTAATGAAAAAGAAATAGCTGATATAAAAAAAGAAGTTCATATTGTAAGAACTGAATTTAATGACCACAGAATAGCACAGCAACTTCAAGAAGAAGAACGTTTAGCTTATCGTGAAACAAGAAAGATACATGATCATGAAATGGCTGAAAAACTAGCTAAAATAAGTGTACAAATGGCTAGTTTAATAGATTTAAATACTGATGTTACCGATTTTAAGACTGCATGGAGAGTTGGTAAAAAACTTGGAATAGGTTTAGCTGTTTTTATAACAACTGTAAGTATAATATCTGGTGGTATTTGGGCTGTAAAAGAGTGGATAAGAAAGCCTTGACTTTTTGATATCAGTATGATATACTTAATATATGGTTAAGTACGTTAAAAACTTGATTATTCTATCCTGCATTTCTTGCTAGTCCGAAGACTCGATGGGTTCAGGTAAGCGCGCGAAGAGTGCAGGCGTGAATAATCAAAAAAGGAGGTGTGCTATGTCAAGACCCATGATTTGCGTTTGCAATAATAGGGCATGTATAAATAACAATACGCCTTGCTTTGCTGGTTACATTAACAATGGTGTAGCAGATAATTGGTCAAAAAACGCTAAATATAGTCCATGGTTTCCAGAATATGAACTTGTTAAGGTGATAGTTGTTTATTGCAAAGGAGGTAGGCAATGAATCTACATTTTTGGAAACAAGATGGCTATGATGTAGCTGGTTATTTGGGAGATAGTAAGTATCTTCATCCAATTCAAACGCTACGATGTGGACACTGTGGAGAGGTTATTAGATTGCCAGATTGTGGTAAGCTAACGTGCCAAGCATTACTTTCGCTAGGTTGCTCAACTAAACTTCCATTAAAAGAGAAGTGGAAATCACCTATTAAGAAGAAGGAATACGAAGACGTGCGAGATTATCCAGCTAAGAAAAGGAGGTCAACATGAGTGATTTATACGTAGTAGTGTGTGCTTGGTGTCCTCCAGTAAGAGTTATTGGGTGTAAGCTTGTAGGAAATGCAGATCAAAATTGGGCTTGTCAAGCGTGTGAAAGAAAAGAATGTGCTATTAAACAAAATAGTGGTCTATTCCAACACACGTCTGGTATCTGTGAGTATCATCTCAAAGAACAAAAAGACAGTTTAAAAAATGAGTCCGCATTACTCCGCCAATAGGCTGTGTGCCTACAAGTTAGGGCAAAAAATGCACAATGAGTGGGTGTATAACATCCGCAAAAGAGTTACGAGCTTCTCTAAAAAGCTCACCATTACATTTGCTTTTAGGTATTTGATGTGTTATAAGTAATATATAAGTATTAATAAACAACATATGAAATCACTTGTTTGTGAAATTGAACAAGAAAATGGCTATGTAATTCCAATCTCTGATTTACATTTAGGAGACAAAGCTTTTACTAAAAAGTCAGAATTACTTCTTAGGGCTAATTTAGAATGGGTTAAAAACCATCCAGAAGCTAGAATAGTTCTAGTTGGAGATATCTTTAATTGCGCAACAAGATTTAGCAAAACATCCCCATTTGAACAAACTGATGGAGAATTCAATCGTGCTGTTGAGATATTTAAACCACACAAGGATCAAATAATAGCAGCTATTCGTGGTAATCACGAGAATAGGCTTGAAGATTTTGCTAATTTTTCAATGATGGATGCTTTCTGTTTAGCAATAGGAATACCTTATTGTCAAATATCGTGTGCAATAAACTTTAAAGTAAACAAGAGACCAGATAACAAAAGATTTAGACAGCAGTATGTAGGATATTTTCATCATACTAGTGGTGGAGGGGGTTCTGTTGGTTCTAAGATAAACAGGATAGAAAATATGACTAATATGTTATCTAACGCAGATTTTTACGTTGGAGCGCATACTCATCAGCTTTCTGCTGTACCTATTCTTTCTAGAGAGTTTAATGTTAGAACAAACAAGGTAGAAGAAAGAAGACAGCTATTAGTTGGTTCTGGAAGTTATTTGGAATATGATGAATCATATGCTGAAGCAGCGATGCTAAGACCTGTCAAGTTGGGGTCTCCTAGAATTCGTTTAGACGGAACAAAAGATCATAAGGATATACACGTAAGTTTATAATAATAAAAAATATGGTAATACTATCGCAAAAAGATAAAAGATGGGCTGGAACATTTATTGGTAATACTAAATTAACTGTCTATAATTATGGATGTACAATAACAGCACTAAGTATGTTGTCATCTTGGTACGGAGTATATAGAAATCCTGCATGGATGGCTAAAAACTTAAAATTTACTGAAACTGGACTACTATATTGGAGTTCTATTGGACAGTCTGAATTGAATATGAATTTTGTGTATAGATACTATACACGTGATGACAAAAAAATTCAATCAATAATAGCGTCAAGGGATAACGCATGTCTATTGCAAGTAAATAACAAGAAACACTGGGTTCTAGCTATGAGTTATTCAAGACTAAAAGGATATACTATAGCAGATCCGATAGACGGTAAAATTAAGTTACTAAAAGATGCTTATCCAAACATAACAGGATTTGCAGAAATTACAAGAAAATGAAAGAAAAAATAATTGAGTTTATAAAAAGTAAAAGATTCGAGACATTCCTTTGGCAAACAGCTAATGGATTAATAGGGTTAGCGTTAGTATATATCGCAGATGAATCATTTTTATATGCTCCAATTGTGATATCACTTTTAAATGCGGTTACAAAGTACATAAATGTAACTTATTTAAAAGATTAATTTTTTAATATAAACTTATAGGTACATTACTAGAGATTATATTAGTGTTGGGGTTAATTGCTTTTCCTGTAAAAGTTGTTAGCTCCGAAATGACAATTCAAGAGGTTACACCTGTTGAAGTCAAACAAGAAACAGTAGAAGAAACAATAAGAAGAGTAGCAGCAGAAGAAAAGTTCTCAGAAGTAGAAACATTGGTTAAGATAGCAAGATGTGAAAGTAGAATGATTCCTACTGCTAAAAATCCACACAGTACAGCTACTGGTGTCTTCCAAATTCTAAAGCATGGTAATTTATCAACTAAAGATAGAGAAAATGTTGAATGGTCTACAAAATGGGCTATTGAAAATTTCAATCATGGTTTTCCTTGGACAGCATCTAAGCATTGCTGGAATAAATAAGACCTCTATATTTTTATAGTTTGGTAGGGAGGAATAACGACAAATAAGTCGCCTCCCTTATAGCAGACAAGTGTAACGGCTGCATTTGAGTCTCATAAACTCGAGGTACTGGGTTCGACTCCCAGGTCTGCAACAATCATAGCATGAGTACTGAGGGTACTCCCCATTTGGTGTTTATAGTGTAACAGTAGCACTGCTCCCTGTGAAGGAGTAAGTCTAGGGGCAGAACCTAGTAATCACCCACTAGATAACAGCTTGCAACGGTTATCAACTCATAGCGGATTGCACAGAAACTATGTTTTAACTCGTGCATAAGTCAGAATTAAACTTTATTTGCAAGATAAAGGCTGGCGAAGGTAGATTAAATGCAGAAAGCTTCTCCTGCGGATGTGATTTCAATGCGAAATTACTCGATGAGCATGGCGACCTCAATCTATCGCTTATAAACTATACCCAACACGCCTCTCAACGATGCGAAACCGTTGGGTTTTTTGTTATTCAAATTTAGACAACAAAAAACAGCCCTTTCGAGCTGTAATTTATTGTTCACAAAATGAACCTAATGATTCAATTTTTATCTTGTATTCTTCTATTTTTTTACGCAAATCGTCTTCTGAAAGTTGAACGGTTGATTCTGATAGTTTATCGAGTTTATTTATTACTCGCTGTCCATACCGTTTCTTCATGTAGGCATCATACTTGCGTGGATTTCCACCCTTCATCATATTGCAAGAATAACATTGAGCATGTATACCTTGATCTTCAAACAGAATACCATTTGTACGACCTGGAATAAAATGACCTCCCTGTTGTTGTTTGTAGTGTTTTACAACTCCACAAGTAACACAGGCAACATAACCTCTCCAGTCAGCGTCTTTCATTCTATTATAAAGTGAGCATAGTTCCCAACATTTATCTTTCAACTTTTGACGCTCTGTGCGTGTCTTACGTTTTTTACTACCCCCAGTATCCTTATTTCGTTTCCACATAACCATCCGTAGTCGTTACTATCCCATGATGATGGTTGATTATCACCCTCAACAAAATAGCAATAATTATCTATTTTTTTTATTCTTTTTATGAGAACTTTTGAATGACATTTTTTAAAGTTACCACACTCAAACACTATAATATCATCTACTTTGGGAGAGGAGTGGTATGTTTCAACCACCTCTCCTCCTTTAAAAGTAGGGTTCATACTTCCACTTCCAGATACTATGTATTCAGTCATTGGCATAAAAAATAGTAGAAGTGAAAGTATTATGTTCATTATTTTGTAAGATTAACAAAAGGAACTGTTGATCCTGGTATTTGCTGCGTAGGTAATTTTCCATCCCAACGCTCAATAGCCTTTAGTTGAACGTAATCTGCTCCACCTTGACTTTGAACTGCTTCTGCCTGTATGCGAATTGCTTCAGCTTCTGCCTTGGCATTTGCAATTCTTGCTTCTGCATTTCCACGAGCTTCAGCGATACGTTGGTTGGCTTCTACCTCAATTTGCTTCAACTTCTGTTCAGCTTTTAGTGCGTCTTGACCAGCTTGAATCTTTTGGTTTATAGAAACCATGATGTTTTCTGGAAGTCTAATTTCGTTAATTGTGAATTGAGAAAAATCAAATCCATCCTTTCCTACACCATCAATAAGTGATGATTTTATTTTTGATGCAATTTCCTGTTTCTTTTCTCCATAAATCTCTTCAACTGAATAAGTTCCAAACGCGTCCTGTGTTGCTTGTCTCACAGACTGTCTTAGGAAGTTTTTTTGGATATCTT
>Ga0209728_1000307_pt1 | contig 44257 bp, 113 predicted proteins | sample RifGroD1_FD_183997 | JGI IMG/M metagenome (GOLD analysis project Ga0209728, IMG submission 183997) | Groundwater microbial communities from Rifle, Colorado, USA - Groundwater D1 (SPAdes) (version 2) | ecosystem: Environmental > Aquatic > Deep subsurface > Groundwater | place: Rifle, Colorado... | reverse complement strand
CACGGATATTATTATGAATTTCACTAGTAATCAATGGAACAGCGTATGTACTGAATTTAATATCACTTCCATTTTCACCTTTAAATTTAGCAGGATTAAATTTTTCATATGCTTTTATTAATCCTATAGTTGCAATACTTATGACATCATCTTTTTCAAGTCCTTGATTATATAGTTTGGGAATAAATCTCCATGCAATTTTGTGAACTAGATCCATATTGTTTGCAATGAATGTGTCTGGATCTTCTTTTATATGTGGATTAATTTTCATTTTTGATTCTCCTTTTATTTATCGTTTAAATTAAAAATCCCATCTAATATCTATTTGATGCTAATCTGAGTTTTTAGAACCCTTGGTATAAATGGTTTAAATATCAATACACCATCACTTCAACCAATTTAATCTCACTATTTTCATATATCACTTCAAAAATTGTTTCTTCAAAATCTAATACTTCTTTTGCTTCTGATAGCGTCATCATTAATGCATCTTCAAATAAAGAACAATATGCTTCTTCTTGAGTCCATCCCTTCATTAAAAACTTATCTTCCCTCCCTATTTTGATAACATATTTCCTTTTCTCAGCATACTCAGTTATTTCTTCAATAATTTCAACTTCTGTTGTCAATATCAATAATCCTTGATCCCAATCTATGCCTGTGCTTGCGGATATAACATTAGCATGTGGACTTCTACCAGATGCCATATCATTATCGTTCGTTAAAACAACAACATCTAAATTTTGATTGCATTTACTTAAATATGATATTAATTCTGAAACTTTCATATTGTATTAATCCTCCTCAATTTCCATCGAATTCTTTTGTTTTAAATCATATTAAACAATTTATTCGTAAGTTTTTCTCTTGCTTTTGCATATTTAGCAACTCTATCATAATCCTTTTGAGTTAGATTCTTAATTCTAGATAAATCCATATTATCTTCTAAGTCTGCCAACTTTACTTTAAGTGCTTTATAATTCTTGCTAATTCGTTCAATATATTCATCATAACTTTCATTATCTTTTCGTGATAATATATCAACAATTCTTGCTAATTCAAATGGTACTCCATAACCTGATAATAAATCATCAAGTGTCAAACCACAGTCTTCTATTACATCATGAAGTACAGCGATAATTCTCAAATCGTTATCTTTAAGTTTCATCATTACTCTAAGTGGATGCAATATATAAGGCTCTCCTGCTTTATCTAATTGTCCCTCATGAGCTAATGACGCTATTGATATTGCTTGTTCTAAATTCATTATTATTCATCCTTTCATGATCTATTCTGAGACAATACCAAGCAAAACCCATTATCTTCATATGAATATTCATCAAAAAATGAACCTTGTTGCAACATCTTTTTATCAAATTCCTTTTGACTCATATTTTTTAATTCTTCAATACATTTGTCTAGAATTCTTAAAGAATCTTCTCTTGTTATTATAACTTTCACTCCTTCATACTTTCCTCAATACCACTACGTCATTATCAATACTATCAAATTCATAAGTACCAATAATATCACCAAAATTCTTAATAAGAGCAATAGAGCTAAAAGTTCTTCCAAAACAATGCTTATTGATGAGGGACAATTTTAATCCACTGTCTTGTTTCTTAATATATAATAATCGCCTATCATCTGAGAATCCTACGATTACTCTATCTGATTCATTGTATCCTAATTTACTTACAATTCCTGGAGAAACATTGGATACTCTTTTGTGAATATTGATATAATTAGCATTGCGCGTATTTTGCCATTCGATGCTTCTTTTCATTGATTGCTCCTTGTTGTTTGATTTAGTTAATTATACCTGTTTAGAAAGATTGAATCAATAGAGTTTGCATTTTAATAATTTTATTTTGGCATTTATTGATTATAGTTTATTAACAGATTCATACATTTTACAAAGTAACTGAAATTTCTCTGCCATTTCTTTAAACCGATTATAATCATTAACTGTTACTACTGTTGTTGGTTTACCATACTCTTCTTCTTTAAATTTCATCATAATAGGAAATTTAACTTTATCATTTAAATAATGTGCATAAAATCCTCTTTGTATACGATCATTTCTTGATAATGTTTCTAAAATATTTGCTTCTTCTTTAGAATTAAGTAAGCAGTAACCAGTTTCCATAATGCCACAATATCTATCTGCCATATTATTATTGAGATATACTTGGCAATCCCATTTCTCTGCATCATATTGATTATCAAATTGTATCCCATCAGTGGACTCATAAACTGTTTTAGGAATCATAATTTGCTTTTCTATCATTTAAATTTCTCCTTTTTATTAAAAATTTTTACTTAAATAATTATATCTGCGCTTACTAAAATCTTTAGCTTCAATTTCTCCCAACAAATCATTGATAGAACTTCTTTCACATTCTCTTGCACACCATCTATTCATTTCTCATCCATCGCATGTAGGTTTACCCTCCATGTCAAGTCCTTCATAGGTTAATGGATCTTCAGGGGCAATTCCTAATTCATCATCTGCCAAAAAGCAATAATCATCTTCATCGATCTCGCTTAATTGAATTTTTGGTCTTGAACTAACTCCCCATGCTTTTTCACATTTTCCATCACATGCAAGGATCGCTTTTCTGCCACAATAAGTTATTAATTTTTGCATTTTTTTAATTTCTCCTTTCAATGTATGAGTTCGTGGGATTATAATTACTTATCATTGTTTAAATATTCTTGTTTCATACCATCACGTTTTAAATCCCATTCTGGATTTTTCTCTAAAACTTCCATCATCATTAAAACATGACCAACAAATATGGTTTGAGTTCTGCCTATTTTCTCCAATTGTTCTTTAAGTGCTTCCCATTTACCCATTAATAACACTACCTTTCAAACGATTCTTTTAACCCAGTTTAAGTTTACAATATGGACAATAGGATATAGGAGTTTCTAGTATCCAAAATTCTTCATCTGCTTTGCCTTGGGATAATTCTAAAACCCATAAACCATTATTTTTAATAATTCTAATATCAACTTCATTTTCATCGTTAATTGCAACCAATTGTTTGTTAATACAATTATGATCTTCCATTAAAAAATCACTCCTCCTTACGCCCATTCCATAATATTGAAATATATCATTATTGAAAATCCAAAACAAGTCATATAACCTAATATCCCTAAAACGGATGTTGCCATTATAGCGAGATAAACCCAAAATAAGGCAGTTGGTATAAAAAAGAATGGTAAATTTTCTAACATAAATTCTCCAATTTTCTTTTTCATTGTTTATTATTCCTTTCCTTAAATAATACTAGGAATACATCAACTTATCCTATCTCATATTAACTTCCGCAAAGAATTTTTCGTCAACACCTTCATAATTTCTATCCATTTTACAATCCATCAATCTACTATCTTCATTTAATACAAAATTTAGCGCTACCAATTGATCAAAATAATGAGACTTCAATCCAAGTAATTTACCACCTGTAGACTTTTCTTCTGGCGACAGTTCAGACCACTCTCTGCCGTTCTTAATAGCAATTATTTCTGTCCAAAGATTATCAATTGATTTCTTTAAAGCATCTCTATTTTTGATAATGGTTTCTAGGTTTTTCATTCCAAATAACACTTCCTTTTTCTTTAAATTATTCTCGATAAATTCTGCACATCTTATACAAATATTTTTACCTAATTTTCTACTCACTAAGAAATCAATATTCTCTTTAAAATAACTTCCATTACACATTAAACAACGATAGATTTCTAACTTTTCATCTTCTATTGTTTTTCTTTTAAAGAAATTAAACATTATGTATTCCTCCTTTCATGATGGATTAAAAGCGACATTTTATGTCAAAATATAGGGCTATAAATTAATAACCCCATATTACTTTCTTCTTTTCTCTCATCAATTCTAATTCATTGAGCAGTCTTTCCGAATTATCCTTTAGTGAGTGTATTACTTCATCTAATTGTTCGGGTGTTAATTCTGCATCTAAAATAATCGTAGCGTCTAATAACTGTTCCATTTTTATCCATCCTTTCATACTACCCATAATTTTCAACTTTCTTTCAAAACATATTAAAAATCTTCTGGATTATTTGAACCATCATCTACAAAACTAGCAATTGATGATTGAACTGTTTTTCTTTCTTCTTCTCCACATCCTGGACATTTGATTATACGATCTTCTAAATGTAATATAATCGCTTCTCCATCTTTATTTACACTCTTTTTATGATAAACAGGACTTACTGTAACAAACTCACTTAATTTTCCAGACCAACCACATTGACAAGTTACTTTAAAATCCATTCCTTTATAAACCTCCTTAAGTTACATGTATATAAAAATATAAACTTATGGGATTATTTAATTCTTTCTAATATTTCATATACCTGAATTTCAGTATTACAAAATTCTGTGTCTTTATCATGAAATTCAATCATAAACACTCCATTGATTCGATAAATACCAACAACCTGTCTTCTTTGTTTTTGATTAACTACGCAACTTTCCATATGTATTTCCTCCTCCGATTTACTTTCTATATACATTATAAACCATCCTGCAAGTGATTACAAGATGGTTAGAATAATTATTTTTGTATTTACTAAGAAATCTGGATTTGATATTGTCAAAACCCAAACAATGTAATTTTATTCACATTTTTCTACTAAAACCCATTCTGCCTTATGATCCTCATAACGATTAGGTACAAATTGCAAAACTCTAAATCCATGTTTGTTAAATTCTCTTAATGCCAAGTATCTCTCAGATGAATACATAGTTTGGGTATCTTCTTCCCAATAAGTGTTTTCATCTTTTAAAATTTTATCATATGGCATTACAAATTGTAAAATCATCATATCTTGTTCGGTCATATTATTGACCTCTTTTTTTTATTCGTTTCCATTAATTCAATTATTTCTTCCGTAAAACCATCTTCAAAATCATATTTACAATTATGACTATATTCATATTCTCCATTTTCATCAGCCCAACCATCGCTAGATTCATACAAAGGGCATTCTGTGCAAATATCATTATATTTTTTACACAAATATTCTCTAAATGCATACCATTCTTTAATGAAATTTATTTTATCTTGTTTTGTCATTATTTATCTCCTTTCAACAATCCATAACTATCAACCCCATAAACGTACTTAATAAATCCAAAATACCTATTGTACTCATTTTCATCCCACATAACAACAAATTCTTCTAATGTATGACCATAATTATTAGCCAAACTATCATTTAAACCTAACATCATTTCCAAAAGCAATCTTGTATCATAATCCAACTTAATATTATTATAATTGTTCAAATAATACTCTTGTGCAAATCCTCCAAACTTTAAACTCATTGCTTCCCAATCTGCTATCATTTGATTAAGATATTTACTATCCATTTTTTGTGGTACTCCCTTATCATCTAACCAATGATCCCAATGATGAGGATTATTTTTATAATGATGCTCCCATGCCTTGTCAAATTTATCTTTGTATTTATCTTTACTCATATAAAAATAATTTGCATATGGAATGAATTCTTGTGGACTGAATTTACTTAAATCATGCGTAATTGCATGGAAATATAGTTTTCTTTTCCAACATGTTTTAAAGACATTCTTTTTATGTTCTAGCACGTATTTTAGGTAATCATAATATGGTTTAATTTTCATTTGTATTATCTCCTCCTTTTAACAAATCTAAATCCTCATACTTATTCCCAATAACTTGAAAATCATATAATTCATCTAATTTAATATATTTTGTACGTATACATTTAGGAACATTATTATTTATTAATACTGCATAAAAAGCACAATCAATAAACTCAACTATATAATATTCGCCTTTCCATCCAAGTTGTTCAATAATATCACCTTCATACACTTCATTTTTATTATCGCTTTTATCTTTTAACCCTGAGAATTGCATAACATCAATAATCTCATACCCATATGGTCTTTGTATTGTTCCATTAATTTTAAAATCTGTAATCATAACTTTTTCATTTGAATATCTATTAACAATAGATTGTTTATCAAATTCTGCTAATAATTGATCTCTATAGTCCTCTTTATTTTGATACCATACTTCCCATTCTTCGGAATGTTTCAACGGTTCTAATTTTCGAAAATCTTCTTCAGATTTATCCCATGCATAATTCCACCTATTATCTATTGTGTGTTCTGCCCATGCTTTAAATTTTATCAGTCTCATTAATAAAAACTCCTTTTATGTTTTATTTAACATATATCCAAAAATTATTGATGCCATATTGATTTTTTATTTTAATTTTTTTAATCATATTTATCTCCTATTAAAATTTACTTTCATAATATCCTATTCTTCTTCTAATATTTCTTTATACACCATTTGCAAATATTCATCGTCATCATATAACAATCTCTTTTGAGCTTCCTGTATTTTATGTTTATTAATATCTTTGTGAACATGAAATTCATCAAATTCGCCCTCGTATCTAGGTTCAATTCTTATATCTAAATAATCAACCATATTTTTATTTCGTTTACATTCATCACAATACCAACTATCATGATTAAAACAAATATGGTATGTTTCACAACAATCTTTTCTATTGCCCATTAAAATGATTCACCTCCTTAATATAGGATAAAACAGAACTTTTATCTACTCTAACAATTCCAATACCCAAAATCCCATTTGAACATCTTCTATATTAATACCAAATCTTCTTGCATGTGGCTCATCATTAAATATATTGAAAGTTAAATCATTTGGATCTTCTATCCCTATAACATCCTCATCATAATATCTTATATTACCAATAAAATCATGCTCCCAATATTCATAATCATGACCAATTGCAGGTCTATATTTAGCATGTACTTTTGTACCTATTTTAAATATATCAGGATCAAAAATAGTAATAGTAATTACTTTTTCTTTAAACATTTATTTATCATCCTTTCTTATTTATAATCCCTCGAAACATACATTTTAAACTATCGTAAATATTGAATATCATTTGTATACTTAAACATTATCTCATTATACAATTCATTAGTGTATCCATAATCAAGTAAAACATATTTTCCATCGCTCTTTCCCCATGATTTATAATGATCAATATCATCATTTAAATCAAAATGTTCATATAAGTAGTTAATAACCTCAATAATTTCTGGATTATTTTTTAATATGTTAAATTCTTCTAAAGTTATTAAATCTACTTTTTTCATTATGTTACAATTGTCTTTATCTCTAAATGTTGGACATAAGTATTCTCTGGCAGTAAGAGCATTATTATAAACATGCAATTCAGTTTCATTTTGTTGCAATCCTGTCTCACTGTATGGTTCTTTTAAGACATATCCATTTTCTAAATCATAAACTTTTCTCCCAGACCCTTCACCTATTAAGATCATATTTTACACATCCTTATAAATTACTTTAAATCATTTTTCCCCTTGTATTCTTTAATTCTCATAAAACTCTCTAAGCCCTCTCTTAGTAATCCTATAGGATATTGATTTTTAGTTTTATCTTGTGATACTTTTTATATGTCGAATGTCATTGGTTTTATCATTCTCCTTTATTCTCTTAACAAATAAGCAAAAATTACAACAAATATACCTATAATTATTACAGCAACAAATGAAACAATTGGATCTGATGGATTATTTATTGAATTATTTGCTTGTGATGCCTGATTTGTAATGACTGAGGTAGAACCTATCATTTTATTTTATCACATCCTTATATTATTAATTATCAAAACAAATTAAATAATAAATCCCAAACTGAGCGATAGCGAATGTTTGGAAAGAGGACAACGCTTTGTCCGATACATTGCCCTCGTTGACATGTCACAAGTAATAATCAATAGTGTCACAAGTAAAATTATTCACCTGTGACAGCAAAACACCTTTAAACAAAGGGTTTCAAGAGATGTCACAGGTGTCACAGGTGAAATTGATAAAAATTACACACAGAATATTTCAATTCAGATATTATTATAACTATACTATAATTATTTTTATATTTTTATAAAATTTACTTGTGACACCTGTGACAGTACCCTATAACTCTTGCTATACCTTAGTTTAAGGGTGTCACAAGTGATGTCACAAGTGAAAAAATGTCACAGGTGGCCCTTGTTACACTTTATTAAGATTCATATATACCCATGTTTGTTTTGTTTTTATTCTTTTCTGGCATTTATTATAACCTAATCTTTTTAGTTCTTTGCCAAAGTTTACATTATTAAGATTTTTAAATCCATTTTCTCCACACCATGAAACATAATTAGTGTATAAAGTTTCACTTGAAATATATTTATCTTCTTCATTTGTTACAATATATTTTTCTTCCATGTATTGCTTTACTGGGTTACTCTCTAGTTTATATTCTTCTAGTTTATTATTAACCTCTTTACTTTCTGTAAATTTCTTTTGTTTATGTAATCTTCTAAGTCCACTCAATGCAAATAAAAATATACCATCTGCTTCAAGTTTTAGTTTTTCTGATAAATCAACATCTATCTCATCTCCTTTAAATTGTTTATTAAAAGGAATAATAGATAATCTCCTATATAATCCATCTGATTTATCCTTAGTAACCGGAAGACTATTCATAGCAAATATTAATTTTGCTGTGCTAGGGAATGAGAATCTATCTTTATTTTTGTACTCACCATCAAGCATATCTCCTGACACTATTTTCTTAAAAAATGCTGTTGTCTTTAAATTTCCTTCTATTTCTGATGACTTATTAATAAGTTTACCAAATAATGAAACTCTTGCAAAAGGTCTATCTAGTTCACTAATATCAACATCACTTATATTTTTACTTCCCCAAATGTAATCCATTATATCTAGTAACACTGATTTACCATTTGATCCTTCACCAACAAGCATAAATGACTTATGATACTTACAGGAAGGCGTAAGACAATAACCCAACATCTCACCAATTAATTTCATTCTCTCTGCATCGTTTTCAAATGTGGATGTCATGTAATATTTCCAATTGTCAGCATTATTATCTTTTAATGAATTAATATCATAATTTACATTGAGTTGAATTGTACCATAATCTTCTTTAAAAAATTTATTTTCATAGAAAACAATATTTTCAATATCTGTAATATCTAATGTACCATTTTTTACTATCAATCTATTTCTATTGTAATTAAGTAATTCACCTAATTTATCATTATTAACTTGATTTATAAGCATTCTATATGTAGAGTTTATTTTCGCATTTGTTTTCTCATCCTCATTATCTAAAATAATACCGATTAATTGTTGAATATGTAAATCTGAGCGACTTTCCCAAATTACACCGTTAAACATTAGGAATCCCATACCCGTACTATAAACAACATCATATTTAGTTATAAAGTAATTAACAAATAGTTTATCCATAAATTTACCCTCTTCATAGAACTTTCCCTCATTAATTTCAACCATTTCTCCATCTACATTACAGTGATACTTTTTAATTGTTTTTCTGTTTTTATTGCTATTGTAAATTCTTTGTTTTTGCTTTTATATTCTTCGATTACCTCTAATATTGTATCTGTATTTATCATTATTTCCTCCTCATAGTTCACAAAATTTAATTTGTGAAAGTTTAATCAATTTAAGTTCTAAAAATAAGTGTTTTAATATTTTCGTAACATCCCATATATTTACTAATGTCTGAGTTATAAAATTCCGCAAGAAGTAAATCAACTAATTCTTTGTCTTCATATATAAATACTTTCTTATTCCCCTCTCTAATAAATCTGGTGAAGTTTACACCTTTTAAGTTTAAATAAGCCACTTGCTTAGAATCAATTATACGAGTTTCCATGATATTTTCCTCCTCATTTTAAATCCCAACGCTATGAGATTTATAGTATATTAAATTTTATTTCTTACCTAAGTAAACCCATATACAATCATTTCCTTGCTAATGTTTCTCACATCCTTCATTATTACATATACAATTTTACGATTGTTCCCTATAAGCAATGTCCAACATTTTTAAATTCTCATCCCTAATTTCACCCACAAATAACTCCTCACCACATTCATTACAAAACGCAAATTTTGGTTTGTAGGTTATTTCTTTTCCCTTAATAACTTTAGTTATTACTTCTTCTCTAACTAAGAATTCAACGATATCATTACAATTTTCGCAAAATGGATTTTTAATATTATTCACCTCCTTAAATTATCTTATTTAATAATTATACCATTTCGCTAACCATATGTCAACACATTTTTATTTATTAATTTAACAAAATATTTAACGAATAATAACCGAAACAATAACCCATTCTAAATCTCATCTGGATTAATAATAACAATCTCTTTTCCTTGTTTCTTAGCATAATTCACACAATTAGCAGTACCGCCCTTACTACCATTCCATACCGCAATAACTATATCAGAATTATTAACCATATAACGATTCCGAATCATCATTTTAGCAGGATGATATTCTCCTACAGCAACGCCTTTAAATTCATATCCTTCTACAGTATCAACAAATGTTACTGTATCTGCTTGTTGTTTTTGTAATTCATATCTGTCAACATCTCGTTTATACCATTTACTTGCTTGTTTTTCAAATGGTATTGCAATTTCCAATTTAATTGTGCAAATTTCATGTTCTTTTGCTTCTTGTTTTAATTCTTCACAAATAGAAAACGCAAGCTGATCGATTCCAATTGCTCCACCAACAATAAATTTAAATTTTGTTTCATCTGATTTTCCCATAATATCGTTAATTACTTCAACTATCTTGTTTCTTAATACTCCTCTAAGTTTTTGATAAGAGAATGATTCTAAGTCATATCCTCTCTTAAGTTTGTCGGGTCTGTGACCAGTGAAACAAATTGTTTTCATTATGTAATACACTCCTTTAATATTAATTGAAACATGGCATTTCAAAAACAACTAAACATTGGCATTCATGAGCAGTTTGATAATCAATTATCTCTTTTTGAATATCATTTAAAATTTCCAATGCTCTTTCCTTTGTTTTATATGTACCCAAATAATACCAAGCACCTTCATTCTTTCCCATTATTGCAGTATTAAGATTGTCATTTACAATTCTTCTGCATTGCAATTTTATTTGCTCAATTCCAGTGTATAATGTAAATCCATTTGAATCAATAAGAGTTTCTTTATCTTGTGATCTAATCCACATATTAATTTCTCCTTTATTATTTTATTTATTTTCCTTTTCAAAGAAACTAGATCCAGTATTTCTCTCGCTTAATTCAGCCATATTAAAAATATCTTCATCTGTTGGCATTGGTATATATTCAGGCCAATCTTTTCTTGTATTACCAAATATTTTCTCTTCACATTCATCACAGAACACAGGATTAATCGGTTGCCCCATACAAGCACATTGTTCTCTTAATCCACTACAACAAAATTCTGGCTCATATTCATCATAAACTTCTATATCTTTATAGCAAGCATCACAATTATACGGTTTTATAGTATTTCCACATCCTTTTAAATTACTTCACACATATCTCCACAACAAATTCTTCTATTGCAAGTTGGACAAATTAAATTAGCTTTTTTATCTATTGCTTCTGGTAATTTAATTGTTGCATGAAATTCGATACCCAACCCATTATAATCATTCCATTCTTTTGCGTTATGATAAGTATGATATTTTGGGCATTCATATAATGTTTCTCTCAATTATTTTATTCACCTCCATTTAATATTATATTTGTAAATCTTTGCAAATGACAACTATCAACCCATAATCCATAAATATCTTGACTCATGCCTAAAAATTCATAAATTTCTTCTTTACTATCTCCGGTATGCCACTGTTCAATATAATCATCTATATCATCTAGAGTTAGTTTATTTGCAAGATATAATTGATAAAACTTTTCTGGTTTATTCATTGTTTTTGTATCGCCTCCTCTCAATCATATAATCCCTTAACATATTCTTTCATTTGCAATCCAGTGAATCCTAATTTGTGTAGTTTATCTAACATTACTTCAGCATCGTGTAAATCAAATATTATAGCATCTTCATGAAATGGTGTTAGTGATGGCATACCATTATCATAATCCCCTTCGTAGAAGAAATTGAGAAAATTATATATCGCATATTGTTTAGTCATTGGTTAATCCTCCTTTCTATTGTACCAGTTTGGAATATTATAAGTTTTCCCACATGATTCGCAAAAATTAATTCTACCACTCATTCCAACTAAAACAGCATATGTATCAAGTTCATCATCAATTTGTTCACCACAATTAAAACTATCTGAAAAACATTTGTTGCAATATAACCACTCAAATACAACGTATCTGTGTTTGTGATTAACGAAGTGAGCATAAACTTCACCTTCACCATGACAATTTTCACATTCTGGATTAGCGTCATCTTGCATTTATATTCTCCTTAATTCATATTTGAATAATCTCCTGCCATTAAATCACAATAGCATTCCTCACATACAAGTATACTATCATATTGATCTGTATACCAATGAGTTTTATCTCCATCATTAGAATAATAATCACTATCTGGTTTTAATTCTTTTCCACAATTTTGGCATTTCTCCATAAAGTTTCCTCCTGTAAGTGATGTCTCATCTGTACATAAACTCTGTAATATTTCTTATACCTACAATTGCCTGAACTGCACTCATAAAATCACATAATTGATATTTAATACCTGTTTCTTGATGTGGTTCATCATTTTTAAACAAAATTTTATAAGTCTTTTTACAAGAATTTCTAAATTGTTCGAAGTCCCATTCACCTTCACCATTATATAAATTAACACCATAAACTTGTAATTTATCAATTACATCACAAAACAGGTCAAAATTTATATCATCAATTCTTTTTTGTACTTTTGTTTCTAAATTTTCCATATAATCATTTCCTTCCTTAATACACCATTTCATATTCCAAATGCAATACTTATACCTCTTTACAATCCAAACATTTGAATATAATGTCTCCAGTAGGCACTTGCCAATCATCCATACCAAAATCCATTTGTCTAATTAGTCTAATATTATTAGAATTAAATTTCTTGCATGTTAGCAATAAATCAAATTTATTCATAATTTACTCCTTTTAATTTCCACTATCATCCCAATGCCCATTATTACAATCTTTTGCTATCGGATCTTCTACGTAATAATGATAATCACTATTTAAAATATCACATAATTTCTCTGTTATAAAACAATAAATATATCTACTATATGAAATACATGTTGTTGACATCATAATGCCACCATTTTAATTCCCTGATAACTGTTCTCACAATGTCTAAAACTAAATGAAAAATCTATATCCTTATGTTCTTGCTTTAATTCATCTAATACAATATTTGCTATTTCATGTTGAAAATCATGAGAAACATTTAAACAAAAGTCTACAAATGTAATGGTTTTACCTCTACTTATATTTAGTTTAAATTCTTTTAAACATAGTTTCTTAAAACTTTTAACATCATTTTTAATGATCTTTGCTTTATTTGCTTCTGCTTTCTGTTTATAGTTAAATAAATTAAAGAACATTTGTATATCCTCCTTGCATCGTTAATTCCATCTCGGATAATAATCTATTGGTCTGTGTTAAGGTTTCACTCATTGATGCCTTACAACTACCTTCTGGGCTGTTAGGTAGCATTTCTGTGAGATATTTGATATATGCTTCTAGCGCATTATAGATAATATTTTTCTCTTGTTTCGATACTTCTAATGTTGTTGTGATTTTCATTTATTTAATCTCCTCTTTAGATTTATCTGTTCTTAACCATTCTTCATATTCCTCTCCATTAGTACAATTTGAATGAAAAATAGAATTATCTTCTATTTCTTTTAACATTTCTTCTAAAGTTAATAACGGCATATTATCTTCCTCCTTAACTCTACTTCATTAAAGCTAGATACTGATGTAATAATTCTACTGTATTGGTTAAAGTCCTTACTTTACCGATGTCATTCATTGAAACACTTTTTGCATAATCCTTTTTAATTTCAAGAAGATAGATGATAGTTTCTTGGATTAATAATTCTGTTTCAGTCATTGTTTTTTAAATTCCTCTCTTCTCATCAAACTAACCTTCTTTTCTGATTATAATTTACTTTCTAATTCCTTTATTCTTTTTTCATATTTCTGTGTTAACAATCTAATACTTTCTAAAAATGAAAACTGACTAATAATCCAAACAATTATTAATGAAATATGATTAATGTATGGTATTGCCATTGATAAAAATATTAAAGGTAAAACCATTGCAAAACTGCCTAACCAATATCCTAGACTTCCTTTTTCCAAATAAATCTTTCATAAGTTATTCTCCTTTTTCTTTAAAATCATGGCAATCTCTATTACGAAAACAATTAGCTTCCTCGATAGGCACATTATTTTTCGTACATATATATATAACCATATAAACCATCTTTAACTTTTTTGAACTGATTATGTTTGCAATCATAATCAATTTGTATATTCATAATTAATTATTCCTTTCTTTTAAGTTATTTACATAAAATCGCATAATATAAGTTATTTGCAGTTTCCTTCAAGTAATTTATTGTACTCTATATGCAATTTAATTACCATTTTACAATCGTCCTGATGATCTATTACTTTGTCAGTAAACTCCATTGCTTCATCTTTTAACCCTACATTATATAACGATCCTGCTAATCTTCCTGCCATACGAAAAATATCTCTTTCTATATCACTTGTTTTATAAATTTGGTTATCCATAGTTTTATGCTCCATTTCTAGTATTATTTATCTAACTTTTCACCACAAAACGGACAATATCTAATATTTCTCATTACACAATCGTTTAGATTATTGTATAACTCCCAACCTCTTGAAAGACTAAAATAGATAGTATAATCATTACATTTATGTGGTTGATTTTTGCTTAATAATTCAGAATCATATTTACTTAACATTATCAATTTCCTCCATATAATTTAATTCATCCCAATATTTTTTAATCCAAATATCACAAGTAGCATATAATTCATCATTTCTGTAATAAATATTAGAAGGGAAAATTAAATCCTCTTTATCTTTACATCCCAAATCTTTTAATCTTTTTTCACATATAAGTAAAATTTCTTCAATTCTTTCTGATAATTCTTTTATTTTGCAGTCAATTCCTACAATAAAACCTTTTGATGTCATAAAATTATTCATCTCTAATCATCCTTTCTTTCATTCCCATAAATGCTAAGTTTTATCTTATTTCAATGGAAATTCAACTACATTATTAGAATTAGTCTCAACAAACTCATTTTCACTTAGATATTCTTTGAATAATTCATTAGCATGTTTAGTCCCATGCTCTATCGCTAATTGCCTAACTCTTTCCTCAAAATATTTCATCAATGTTTCTTTATAAACTTTCTTCAAATGTGCTTTATTTGGTTGTGTTAATGTTGCCAGAATATCTTCGGGGGTTATCTCTTTGATAATTTCTTGAATTGCTTTAGCTCCAATATCTTCGATAATTGATTTTTTCTCCTTAATAATTCTCTCGAAATTCCCATAAGAACTCAATTTCCATTTATGATCCCATTTATCATACTCTAATCCTAAAGATTTAAAAACTATATCTTTTCCTGATTTGTCAAGCTCTTCATTAATTGTTTTTCTTAAATTTTTTTCGTTTAATCTATCATCAACGTAACTACCTAATTCTTCTTTTGCAATTTGTTTTAAGTATCCAATTGAAATTTCTTTCTTAACGCTCATTATAAATATCTCCTCTTAACGCCTTGCCCTTTGTCAAGTACATTTACATTATACTTCGAAATCAACATTTGTTTGGATATTTATTAATAAAACCTAATAAATATTTCTTTTCTCTATCCAATACTTCGTTCATTTTATCAAGTAAATCAATTACCTTTTTGGCATTTTTAAAATATTGGATACTGTCATATGGCGTTGAATCACTTATCTTTGAATGATAATTTTTAATCATTTCATAATATTTATAATTTACTTTATATAACCATATTCTCACTGTAAACAAATCTTATCATCATCCTTCCAATCTAGTAATATCTTAATAATCTTTTCACTTTTGGTTAGTTGCTTCATTGTTTTCAACATCCCCCATTCTCTTCTGTTAATTGTTTATAAAGTTCAAAGTTCAATTCTTTAATTTTTGCAAGTAAAAATTCATTTTGCTTCTCTAATAAATTTATTTGTTTTTCATATAGTTTAATCTGATCTTTTTGAATATCTACTATTTCAAACAGTGGGATTATTAAACCTTTCATTTGATTCTACGTTCCTTCCTTGCCATATCTTGAATTTCTCTTAATGCTTGTAAAATAGAAGGTATTCCAATAGCTTTATGCCCTTTATTCAAACTATCAATCAATCCATCAATATATGCTTGAATAATTATTTCTGTTTCGCTCATTCTATATAATTACTCCTTTTATCTATTTTTTGATATATTTAATTATAATCTACTCCCAAGAAAACTCCTCATGCAATGCTAACTTAATTGTTTCATTGTTCTTAAAAATATCTTCAGAAGTAAAACTTTCAGTGAAATAAATCTCTAGATTATTAAATAAAACTTCAGGAACATTATCACAATACTCAAAGAAGTTATTTGAATTTCTTTGCCCATGACGTTCACCTATAACATAAATAAATTTCTCACCTTTCTTGAATTTCCCATAATCAGTGTCAATTGATTTCAATAGAGTAATAATTTCTACTGGAATGTGCATATTGAATGAATCCTTACCATTGATTTTAATTGTATTGACTAGTTTGATGAAGTTTTTAGTGGAATTTGTTTTAATATATGATTCTTGATAACCCATGTTTTTGCCTTCTTTCTTAATTTTAGTTTAGTTTAGTTTTATAAATTTAAGTCCATGAAAATCCGATCATTTTCTAATTGGTTTATTCCAATATAACGGAGTGTTTCTTTTGGTGAAGAATGATTGAGCAAGGACTGAATACGTGTTATATCTACACCTGCTTCATATAGAGCATAGGCGAAAGACTTTCTAAGTGAATGATTTGAGATAGATTCTTTTATTCCACATTTCTTTGCAGTTTCACTCAAAATACGATGAGTCTGTTGTCTAGTAATTGATTCTTCTCCTTTCCTAGATGCAAATAAAGGGATCTGATCAGATGGCAAAGTAGATATATATTCAGTTAAAGCGTTAACTACATTATTATTGAAAGGAAAATTCTTAGATTTACTGGTTTTAATCTCTTTAACCAAAATCCTTTCTCTAATTTCACCATTCTCATCTACGACATCAGAGATATTTAGTTTCAAAAGATCAGAAATTCTCAAGGCTGAGTTAATTCCTAGTACAAACAATACCCAATCTCTTAGAGATTTCGATTTAAGATATACTTTCATTGCTTCGATATCTTTTTTATTTCTAATCGGTTCCACTGTACCCATACCATTACTCGTTTTTAATTCAGCACCACATGAGGTACATTCAATAGAATTTTTAATAGCAGGAATACCACATTTTTTACATGTTTTTGTAAAAGTTTCAGATTTCTTTACTCTTGCCATTTCCATTCACCATCCTCTCATCATATCCTCACTGTAAGCCCAGAATTAGACCTGTACGCTTCTTTACTATCGTCATTGACATTAAACCATACGCTACAAAAGATAAGACGATTAGAGCAATGATTACAATTTTAATTCTCATGGTTATATCACCTCTTCATCATAATATTTATGTTTAACTTTATGAATAATTATATTAGAGTTTTTTGGTTTTATAACCATGCGACAATCAAATACTCATAATCATTTATTTTTACATTATGTAATGTTACATTCCAAAATAAGCAATTTCTAACAATCCAGTTTCTTTTAATATCCTCTTTACTAATGGTCTGCAAATTTCTTTTGATTTACCGTGATCAGTAAGAGTTATAGATTTTTTAGTATGTATATTTTGAAAAGTAATGTGAGAACCTTTTTGACGCAATCTTATCCAGTTATATTTCTGTAATAGTTGGACTAAATCATTTAGGGAGAAGCCTTTCATCCTCATTTATAATTACCCACCTCCTTTCTATGGAATTAATCTGACACTAATCAGAAAGTAAATCTTTAATATTATGGATGAATTTCGTTATTTGTTTATTCCTTTTTAAATAAATTGTCAAGTTCGTCTTCGTACTCTTTGTAATAGATAAACCTCGTAAAATCTATCTGCATACTTCCATCATGTTCTAGTGTCATGATTTGCTTAGTAAACCACGCAAGTAAATCAGTAATATCTCCTGATTGATGAACACCTTTTTCATCAGTAAAATGATAATGTTCGTATTTATCTATACAAAGCAAACTCAGTCTGCCTGTTTCCTCTAGTGGTTTTTCTAATTGTTCCTTTACAATAACTTTCATAAATTAAACCTCCTTTATACTCACTCATGTTCTTAAATGTTCTGTTTTTTAATCCTAAAAGATATTGAAATGGTAATTTTAAAGTTTACCACTTAGGTCTTGTGTCATATTCTAATCTATCTGCTAAACTCCAAAATAATTGTAATAATTCATCTCTAGTCGTATCAACTTTAATTTTATCAAGTATAATTACTGTAAAATTATCACTATCAATTTGTTCGATATTAAATGTTTTTAAATCTCCCATTTTAATTTTCCTCCTCTTATTTATAATACTTATAATTACAATCTCTAATATCTTTAACATTATCGTAACAACCAACTAATGAAAATTGATGTTCATAAGATTTTCTTTTTACCGAATAATTTTTCTTATGAATTAAATTATCCAATTCTTCATACAGATTATCTAACTCCTCTGATGAAATATTTTTATCTATTAGCACCTTGATGTTATATCGTGGACTACATGTAAAACCATTCTTATTTTCATCACGTATTCCTACAACTTTTATACCAGAAAACATATTTGGAAGTTCTTTAAAGAAATTGAAAGCAAATAATCTGTCAAATTCATGAGTTTCATCTGTTTGCCTTTCCATTTCAACAAATTTATTCCATTGATTTTCTACATACTCTTGTTGAGTTATGGATTCATCTCTTTTAAATTTATTGTAAAGTTGGGCTTCTTCATTAAATTCTCTTATGCATTGATAACCTTTATAAGAAAAATCTCCATCTCCCCAATCTACCTTTTCATATGCAACTAAAGCATTTCCGTCAGTAAATGAATCAACAAAGTATAGTTTGGAATCTTCACTAATTCTTTTTATTTTCTCTAGAAATAAATCAATATCATTTTCAAAGCTCAAATATGTTCTACTTGGTTTAAATTTATCAATAAGCCATTCATGTTCACCAAAAATTTGAAATCCTTTTTTAGTTAACCATATTCCATATTTCCATAATGGAGTTTCTTTTAATGTAAAATGACACACTGTATTTTGCCCAAATGAGAATATGAAATATCCATTACCAAATGTTTTCTTGGTTATAGTAAATTTCTCTGAAACTTTGGTTAAGATACTTTCTAGTTTTATTTTGTTGTGTTTCTTGATTAATCTCTTTTTCATTTATATATACCTCTTTCTTAATTTATTTAAGCAACCTTCTTAATTAAATAGAATCCAACAAAAGTAGTATATTTCCCTCGATTACATGTTTCAGGATTATGTATAATATTTCTGCTATGATCTCTATTTGTTACTTCAAATGCTCCTCTCTTCTGTGACCATGTTCCATCATCATTTTGTCTAAACCAATGGTAATCATCATCTGCCATACAAAAAGCAACCTTCCAACAATTTTCATCAGGAATATATTTTTTATAAGTTGTTTTAAGAAGTTTATATCCTAATTTTCTTAAATCTCTTCTTGCAGAATTAATTATTTCTTTACTAGTCTCTATTATGTTATCATAGTCCCTCCATGAATCTTTGCCTACTCCACCTAGATATCCTGGTTGGCAGAAATCATAATCTACATAAGGTTTATTAGTATATGGATTGTTCATTTGATTAATTGCATATGTATAGCAATTATTATTTCTCCTCCTATATTTTCTTTTAATTGAATCATTGAAGGTTAAGCCATTGTATTTTGACTTTTCTTGTATCATCAGCTTTCAACCTCCTTTGCATAGATTTTCAATCTCTTCTCCAACACATCCAAAGTTAATTTACCCATTGGAGTTGAAACAATTTTAATTTTACCAGAAAAGATTTTTAGATTGATATCCCGTGTATCAAATTTATAATCTCCAATGTGATACATTCCCCATCTGTCAAGAGTTGCACCATATTGTACTAACAAATTATTAATAGATTGAATGTGTAATTCTCTAGTATTTGCTTTTGCAGTCATTTTTATGTACCTCCTGAATATTTATTTATGTATTTAATATATCACAGATCATATAATATTACAAGCGAATGTTTGGGTTTATCTGACATAATTTCTATAATAATTTCAACATCTTCTAATCTTAATCCAATTGGAGAAAACTGAAGACAACCACCTTTTTTATAACATTGATCGTCTTCAAGGTCTTTCCAGTAATGATATAAGCATGATTTACAATTACGGATTACTTTAATCTTCATTCCCATTTTAATTTCTGTCCACAATCTATGCAATATTTATGATACTTTTGAGATTGATTCCATTCTTTTTCTTTGCCTTCATAATAGCATCTAAATATTTGTTTGTTACAATTAGGACAAAATATATCCGCAACATTTTCAGCTATCATTTTAATAATTGGTTTAGTGGATATTTGTTTCTTTAATACTCTAACATTCATTGGATTCGTTAAATAAATATTTTTCAAAATTCATCTCTCCTTTATTTTTATATAGGTTAAAATGCAATTTTTATAGGATATAGCGAACCCTGAAAGTGGCTTATAGCTTGATTTTTAGTTTTAGGGATTGGTTAAATTATCATAACTTTTAAGAAAATCATAACCAATTTCAGTAATTGTATATTCGTCTATACCAAATTGATCTTTTACTAAATCACATTTTTGTAAATGATAAACAAATGTATCAAGTTCGGCTTCTTCATCTGTCCTATAACAACTTTCAACATAAACTCTATGTTCGTGATATATTCTTTTTAATAAATTAATTTCTCCTTCAGTAAGTTCGGATTCAATAGTTTTAATAATTTTATTTCCTTCAAATTTATAGTTGATTTTCATTTTAGATACACTCCTTCTTAATATAAAACACTCCACTTTCAGAGATATAACCAAGCACTTTTGCATTTGTTTTAGGTATAATTTTTGTACAACAGTCAAATAAATCTAAACCAATTTCTTTACAATCTACATAAAAACCTTCCCTAAAAATTCCTTCTACTAATATTCCTTCTCTTCTAAGTTTCTTTTCGTCTGTCGCATGATATTTACAATATACCCTATAATATGGTTTATATCTACCATTAACTTGCTTCATATATTTAGAGTAATGAGTGCAATTACCTACTCCACACATACCTCTTACATTACCACCGTTAACTAATCTCCAATCAACTTCTATCATTCCTTGTTTTAACATATATTTTCTCCTCCTATCTTATATTGTTAACTCAAACTATTAAATACAAACCAAGTTTCTAATAATCCTTCATGATTAACATTGATAAATATTTGATCTGATTTGTCTAGAATATCTCTAAGAAAATAATAAATATGTTCTTTATCATCTCTTGATGGTATATTGAGACTGTGTTTTGTTCTTACAATCATATGCATTTCAAATCCATTGTCTATAATTTTAGCGACATCTTCACCGTAAAAATGATCAAACTTTTTCTTAATGTCGTTAAGAAATTTTTCCACTTCTGATTTTGATTTCAATTTAATTACCTCCTTACTTATTTTCATATAGTTGATTATAAAACCATTTCATTTCAGGAATACTTTTTAAAGAATCTAATGCTTCTTGAATTTTAACCTCATCTGTCACACAAGGATTCTTTAACCAATTAATCGCATTACAAATTAGGGAATATGTTCTTTCTTCCATTTTTATTCTCCTCCCTTAGTCAAATAAATTTGTTATTTTAATCCATTATTTTTCAAAATTTGTTTAATCCCTCGTTTTGAATAACCAATAGAAAATTTAAAATCAAAACTAATATGATGCTCATTATAAAGATTTTCATATCTATTTGATTCATATCTTTCAAAGGGTGTACCAACTTGAGTTACTAAATCAGTTGCATTAAGAATAGAATTACCGTCCCCATGATGACCATCAACAATCCATCCTTTTATAATTTTAGGAACTTCACATCCACATAATAATTCAAGTTGTCTCCAATTTTTAGGGGCAAATGTAAAAAATAGACTACAAATCGCTCCTGTTTGCATACAGAAATATTCATCTTCTGATAAAGATTTTCGTTTATTTAAAATAATATTTCCCCAACCACTAGGATATTTCTGCTCTTCATAATATATATCAATTTTTTCTTTATCAATAGTACGCCAATTTATGTCTAATACTTTTCCTCCATTTTGAATACTTAAATACTCACTTACAACAATTTCCTCAATTTTAGCCAAATTGTTTTGAATACAATTAATATACCAATTTTTAATCGCTGATGTTTTTCCATAAGTAACCCATTCATCATGAATTTTATCTCGGATGTAATCCGCAAGTTGTTTCCTTATTTCATAATATCCTTGCAAACGTATTCTATTTTTTGAACCAACAAATTCCGGTGGGGTATTACTTAAGGTTGAATTGCCATCAGTTATCTTTAAAAGAGAACTAGTTTCATAAATTTTAAAAGGATCATACGAGAACCCTTCTGCCCATAAATCTACAAACAATTGGTTACTGTTTGTGAAACAACCTGTTTCTTTGTAGTTTTTACTACTATCGTAATTAAACTCTTTTGCATAGTCGCCATTGATTATCTTTTCTAAATCAAATGATAAATCAAGTGACTTATGTGATAAAACAAGACTGCTGCTTTCCATTACTATAAGTTCATTATTTGACGATTCAGTAATCATTTTGATATTACTAGGTAATAACGAATCTACATAATTAATATCCATATCAAGTATTTGACCAACATACTGTTTATCTATCATAAGCATAGCAACTATAATAGGCAAGTATGCTTTTGCTCCTAACTCAAAGAAGGAAAGTTTCTCATTATCAATTAAATGCTTTGTAGCACATCCTTTATAGTCATGCTCAGTATAATTGAAGATATAATCGTAAGGAAATAAGTCATATTTCTTATTTTCTGCCCATCTAGCATTTCTACAATGACTGTGTTGTCCAGAATAGGCCTCATCAATCCTCTCACTTATAGAGAGTAAATTTCCATTATTCTTTAAGAAAAATCCAAAATAACCGTCTGCCGTACCTCCACAATTAATATAACATAAATACAAACCATCATTGGTTGTTTCTAGTGCAATCAAGCATTCTGCCAATGTTTCAAATAAATGAATATGCGTAGAAATTTTGTTTATGGGTAATATTTGACCGTTCTTAATAAATAAATTCACATTGCATTTCTCCAATGATTCCATAACTGTATCAATTGCTTCAAATAAATCTTCTAATATTTCCTCATTGTTTCTTTCACCAATAAGATATTTTCCAATTATCTCTTCCGATAATTTATTAATAGCATCAACATATGAATTTTCTATGTTAATAACCTCTTCACAATGAAACATGTCCCAAATTTCTTTATCTTCATTTACCATATTTGGATTTTTCATATATTCAAAAGCATTGTATGATGCTTTTTTCAATATTCTTTTAAACATGATTTTTGCTTGTATAACTGCTAATCCACCAGTTTTATCATATATTTTTATGATGCGTTCAATTCTTTTATTAATATCATGAAGTTCATAAGTATAATTAAGAAGATTGAAAGATTTTTGTTCTGGATCATAATCTGTATATTTAGCCCATTTATCTAAAATTTCAAGATTATTCATTTATACACTTCCTTTTAAATTTATAGTAATATAAAATAAGTATTTCTTGGCATTATGGATTAATTAAAAACTCTTTAAATTGATTAAGAATTGGATGCCATCTATAATCATCAATTTTGTTATCTTCATTTAAAACAAAACTTAACGCAGTTACTTGATCTTTATAATGACACATTAAACTATATAATTGTCCGGCTAATTTTTGTTCTTCTTGATCTAACTCAGTAAAATTTCTGCCATTTTCAATCTCTCTTAGTTTATTGTTGATTTTATCAACAGAAGATTTTAGTTCATTTCTTGTTTCCATAATATTTAGGACGCTTCTCATTGTTTATTCCTTCTTTCTAATTATAATATGCTACAATCTTTCTTTAACACAATACAACCAAATACACCATTATTTCTTAACAAATAATAATCATTGCCATATTCACTTGCTAAATAATCTGTTGTTTTTACACCACATTGTTTACCAATATCACTTACTTGATTAACTTTAATTTTAAAACAATCTATACCGTATTTATCTTTAACTAATTCCATCTTTCATCATCCTAACATATTTTTAATTTCTTCTGGAATATCCTCTTTATCTTTCCAATATGCCTGACCAATTCGACATATCTTACTCAAAGAATTATGATCTCTACACATACTAGACCTTCTTTCATAAGCAGAACAACTATGTAGTCCTCTTTCATCTACAGTTAGCCATTTACAAATATCTCCTTGTTCCTCTATATTTTCATTTATATAATCATCTAAACTATCTTCATTTATAGCTTCTAAAAAATCAGGAGATAAGTTACTTGTTTCATATTTGGGGACAAAACACAAATAACCTTTACAACAATGTCCACATCTTAAACATTGATCCATATTACATCTTCCTCCTAAATTTCATTTTTATTAAATTTTAAATATAATTTAAACCATGTTTTATTTAGAACTTGCTTTATTCTTAATAACCATAATAAATAAATAGGCACTGTTTTATAAAAATAACAATCATTGTTTTTGTTTAAATCATAACTATGACCTAATAACTTTGTTCCTGATTCATTAGCAAAATGAATCCACTTTGCATTATTTTTAATAAAGTCAAATCCTGCTATATTGAATTTAGATAATAAAATTGATTTAGGGTCATTGATATGATTTTCAAAATTCAAGTCCTTATTTGTAAAATATTCTACTCCATTTTTATAAGGTATTCCACTAGCAGGGACTTCACATTGATCCGTCCAGTCATAGCTTCTTAAACAATTTTTACATTTACTCAATTTTTTCACTTCCTTTTATTATTACCATTTGAAATGAGTCTTTTATTTACTAAAAATATTCCCATATGCCATTGCAAAACCAACCAATAGTATTAAAAGAAAAATCCATCTTGTCTTAATTAATTCATCTGGTGATTTAATTCTCATTAAGTTTTCTCCTTTCTCAACCCTACAAAGTTCCTGATCTAATCTTTTACCTAGTCTTTCCCCAACTTTCAGAAGGACACCATACTCCAGTTTCACAGACTTCTGGATATCTATCATAATGTCTTTGATTTTCATGATAATTGTTATTAGTTGATGAATATCCCTGATCTATGTGTTTATTAGCAACCTTTACGCTTTGAAATTCACAACTTTCGTCTTCATTTGGTATACAATTAAAACATATTGGCCCTTTAGTACATTCTTTACAGACATTTGGTATTCTTCTATATCTATCGCAGTTTCCTTGTGTATCTGGTATACAGTGTTCCTTCATTTTAATACAGTCTTTACACAGGAACATATAATCGTTACTCAATTTTAAATAATCTCCTTTAATATAATTTATTACCAAATCTATCTTTTAATTTACAATAATTTCAGTACCACCAGCATTAATTTTATCTCCGCGATTTACAATAGTTTCTACATCTGCAACAAACTCTCCGTTAAGTTTTACTTTATTATCCCATATTTCTTGTCTGGTTACAAAATGATAAAGCTTAACATCTTTTACCTTGCCTAAATTGCTCCAAAATTCATAAGGAGTACAAATATTGTGTTTAAAATAATGTTCTTTATAATGCCACCAACCTTCACATCTGGAAGACCAGATTAGCGATATTGCTCTATTGTATTCGTCCTCTGTTTTAACTGTAGGGTGAACATCCCACATAACTATATCAAAACCATGATCAACCAATAGTCTTTTTTGTTTTGCCATTTGATTTAAATCACCTTCAAAATTATACATTTAATTTTCCTCCTCTAATTTACGACAATATCATCATTTAAATTAAATGATCTAAATTTTTATAGATTATTTTTCTAATAGCATCGAAATCATCAATATCTTTCAACAATAATTTTTTACATCTTTCCAAAATTCCTAAATAATGTATAAAATCATAATCATGATATGTTGATTTAAATTCATCTTGTATTTTGTTTATTAGTTCTTTATCGGAAATAGTTTTTATTTCATTTAATAATTGTTCTTCTTGCATCATTAATTTAATTCTACTTTTACCTTCTCCAGACATTGTACCATAATAATATGGAAGATATTTTAAATTTATCATATATTGTATCCTTTCCATGCAATAAAATCGTGCTTTTATTCAGTATCATCATAAAATCTTTTTTCTTTTAATGGGATTGCATCAAGCATGATTTCTCTTTTTACATACTTTTTAAATAAACAATCTTTTCCATCTTTATTAATAATACCTTCTGTTACAACCATATAGCCATGTTTGATCATTTCTTCCTTATGTCTATAACTTGCTTCATTTAATTCATATTCGAATATCAAAACATGCACATTTTCTTCTTTTAATAATTCCATTAATAATTCCTTCTTCCCTCTTTTTGAATCCCAAGAAATAGTATTTTATCGTCCTTCCAACATACTTTCTGACCACAGATATCCTTCTAAATCCTCGTTAATCCAAAAGACTTTTCTGTCATCGGTTTTAAAATCCCCAATTGTAACTTCTTGACTTGCAAATTTTAACATTCCATTATGACAATAAATATTATCATACTTGATATTTGCTTTTAAGTCTTTTCTTACTCTTGCTTTTTCATTAAATTTCAACATAGCTTAAAACCATCCTTCCTTGGTAAATTATTCAACAGAATCTACATAATCCCTCATATAACCTTTTGCTAATTGTACACCCTCGATTTTACCTTTTAGTCGTTTATGTTCCTCAGAATTTTGTAAATGAACAAGAAGTATAGTTTTTAATTCAATTTCTGCTTTATCTAATCTGCTGTGCAAATCTAAAAACGCATCTTTATAAGTCATTATTACACATCCTTACACAATATAACTACTATTCTCTATCCACAACCCTTTATCGACTAGTTGGCCTATCGTGACCTTCCTAATTTCATCATCTGGAATATCTGCAATAATGTTTGCATTCTCTTCTAATGTAGTATGATCAATGGTATGACCTAAATGCAATGACATAAATACATGAAAGTGTGGATATTCATTTGGATTATAATTCTCAAAATCTACTGGCTTAATTAGTCTAGAATTTTCAATATGATTTTCGAACATAACTGGAAGATAAAATATAGTTGTCATAATAATTTACTCCTTTAAATTGCTTGCCCTTTGTCAAGTCAATTATTACTTACTTACTTTACTTAGATATAGATGAATTAATTTGTTCATTCGTCCAATCAGTTTGATAGTATCCAACCAATCCACCTTCTTCCTCTACCTCATAAATTATACCCCATTCAAGTAATTTTTGTATCTCTAATTCGATGTTTTCAAGAATCCAATTCATCATTGTTTTAGAAGAAATGGAATACATTAGAATTTTTTCAAAGGAATCTAAAATATCTTGGGGTGTAGTATAGGGAATTCCCCTTACAAGTTTGACGATTGTTTGTTGAACATCGTTTTGTAATTTCATGATTAATAATTCCTTTCATTACTTAACATTTGTCAAGTCAATTATACAAATTTAACATCTTGATTACAAAATCTTTCGGCAACTTCCCATATAATCAGGTTATCCAATTCTGGAAGATGAATTTCTGTTCTCCATAATTTTGCTTCTTCTAATGAATCATTTATAGTTTTTCGTAATAAAAGCGTCAAACCATTTTCAACGAGAACACCTTTTGTATGCCAATGCTTTAATTCGCCTATCATAATTTTAATGTCCTTATCAGACAGATTATGAATAATTTGTTCAGTTATTTCTTTCTTAGTTAGCTTCATTCTAAATCTCCTCCTTTAATTCCTCTAAATTAATATTCAACACTTTGGAAACCCTCAATAACTCTTCACCTGTAAAACTGTTCCTAGTAATTTTGTCTACAAAAGTTTTATACTTTATTTCTGATTGATCTGCTACCCATGTTTTAGTCCTACCTTGTTTCTCAATGACATTTGCAATGTGTTCACTTAAATTCATTCCTTATTCACCTCTTAATGTTATTATATACTATTCAAAGTAGTAAGTCAAGACAATTATTCTAATATATTGGACTATTATCCAAATAAAATAGGAACTTTTTAACATCAAATTACGGTTTTATAGGTATGGATATGTGGAAAGCATGATGTTTTAAGTCCTGCTTATTATGTAATTATTTTATTTAAACAATATGTAACGCTCCTGTATATTCCTCAGTTTCAATTGTTTTATATGCTTCTGAACATAATTGCCACTTATTATTTTTATCTATGATATCTAAGTAATTAACCTTACCTTTTAATGTACTTTCCTTATATGGATCTTTACCTTCTGCTACCCTTTCCTCATTTATTTTATCCCATTCATTTTTACGTCTTTGATAAACATCAAAACTACCTAATGTTTTCATTTTACTAAACAACGCATTGTATGCTTTTGATTTATCTCTTCCGAAATATTTGTTAGAAAGGATATTCATTTTTTCGTTGAAGTTTGTGCGGTCACAGACATATAGCTGTTGACCTTTAATCAACTCATTATCCTTTTGTAAATCATCTACTTGGGTTTGTATTAATGCTAACATTTTTGATTGCTTATATGTAGTTAAGTCAGTTACCTTAGAATTATAAGCAAATTGCATGAGCATATCGTTAGGATTATTAATTAAAGTTTGTTTCAGATTATATATTGTGAGTGTAAGATTTCTTTCCGTTTCATCTTCTATTAGCATGATATTATTTTCTGTGGAGTCAAATTTACCAGTTCTTTGAATCTGAGAAATTATTGCTTTTACCTTTTTCTTAAATTGTTTAGCTTGAGGCAATTTTGAATTATAGATCAAATCGAATACTCCATCTTCATTTATAAGCCACCCTCCTCTCTGTCCTAATTCTCTATAATCCAACTCAATAGATAAATCCGATTGAGTTTCTAAACTCAGTAGAATCTTATCTTCTTCGTCCGTATACATGGATATAGCTTCTGAAGAATTTTTATATCCTAATTTATTAGTTATGTCTTTCCCTACAAACCAAACAATATTATTAATCTCAATACATCTAATTTCTCCATTTTCAAAAATCATTAATTCATTACTCATTAATACATTACCATCCTTTATTATTTTTATTTTATTATTTTATTATTTTATTGCTATTTATATATTTTAACTTATTGTCTTACAATCATATGTATCATCACATCCTTAACTTTTAATGTATTTATTTAAACTATTATAAAATCTCCACTATCTCCTAATCTAACTTCTTTCCCACCAATTGTATTAATCATATTATCAAATTCTTCTCTTGATAAACAATGTTCTTCAACCCATTCTGTTTCAATTGCAGGATAATTATCAAATTCAATAAGATCGTAAACTTCGTCATATTCATATTTGTCTTCACACCATGCATGAGTTTCATCACCATAAATACAAAAAGTTTTGTTTATACAATTGTTTTTAAGAAATAGAGGTAATATATGCTTTGCTGAAGAATATTTACCCATCCAATAAACAGTTTTGTCTTCAATTATGGCAACAGAATAACAGTTACTCATAAAACTTACTCCTTTCAATAATGAATGTATTATTTCATCTCCTTCAATTAAATACCAAACATACCTTCTAAACTATATCTTGCAATTGTATAGGGACATTTATCGCAATCAGCATTTTTCTTTTGCATTTCTCCAAACGCACAACCACTTTGACAAACATTATAACCATTATCTATCATTGCTATTAATGCTCGATATTCATTTTCAGTTAATTTTAGATTGATTTCTTTTAGTTTGCTCATTGTTAAATCTCCTTTAAATATATATTAGTTCATAGGTATTTGTGCATTTCTTTTTGTATTTAAGGTATATCCAATCAAAATCATTATATTTACCAAAGTGTAAACCCCAAAAACAATAAGATAAATATAACCATCATACCCAAATAATTTATGAGCAAATTGATACATAGAAAACATAAACAAACTTATGCCTAAATATAAAATAATAATTTCTGTGTAAAATGGTTTATGCATATTAGAATCCTCCTTTAAAATATTGTTTAGTACTCTTTACTAATTTATTAATGCTTTGCAGAGTGTTCGTTGCAGTAATTCTAACATTTTCATCTTTTGAATCATTCCAAATACTTTCCCATTCTTTTATGTTATTTTCAATGTAATTTAGTTTATCAAGTACGTCTTTCTTTCGAACTAAACCAAACATAACTTCTCCTTTCTAACCACCATAAGTTAGTGATTTCGAATATTTTACATCTTTGGAATAAAACTTGAAAAAATAGAGTATAATACAATTGTAGGAAGTCTTTGGACGGCTTCTTGCTTTGGACAATCTCTTTTAGGTTAAAGGTCTAGTCTTTATGACTAGGCTTTTAACATTTTATACAAGAAAATGCATGATTCGAGGTATTAATTTGGTGGAAGTAAAAGACCACTACCATCCTCATCATATCCAAGATAATCGTTATCCCAAGGAATATAATCATAACCCTCATCTTCAATTTCTTTATCAGAAACACAATCGTCTCTGTCATAGTAATCGTATTCAAAATCATCTGCAAACTCTTCCATCATTGCTTCTTGTTCGCGATCATAATCTTCATTTCTTTTAAGACTCAATCCTTCAAACCAATCATATCCAATTGAATGTATTTTACCGTTTTTGTCTAAGCATCTCAGAACATTTACCTCTGGAGCATTACCTATAATAATGTATTTTTTGGTTTTATCAAAAATAGAAGAGGTATGTTGAAATATCATTTTAGGATTATTCTTTTTGTAGTAGCGCATCAACTTGTTATATTTAGCTTTTAAGTAGTCAGGGTCTAATTGCAAGTGGGCAATGTCTGTTGGGAATATTCCTTTTGTTTCAATGCTTTGGACTTCTGCAAGAGGAGACGCATTAATTCTTTCTTGGAGTTTTAATACTTTGACTTTCTTTGTTCCATTATGAATGCTTGATAATGTATTTAAAACATCCCAATGATAAATTCTTCCTACTTTAATTTCATTAAGTTTGTTATTGATTTTCATATGTAAACACTCCTTCTAATTTTTATTCTAAACCCTAGCAAACACTAGATTCATTGGATTATAAATCCAATTTATTAGACTAAATTACATCCAATCTAATTGGGTGTGAACCTGCACCCTCTATTCCGTCTGTAAAAACATTCGGAAATACTTTTTTGATAATCTGATATGCACCATTTAAATCGGCATTAATTAACTCACCATTGTTTGATTTAAACAAACCCCTAGCAATTCTCCTTCCTTTATTATAGTTTTCTTTAATAGGTAATTCTCTATCTAAAAAACTTGTTCCACTAGTATAAGACTCTTCTGTTTCAATTAACTTAATACCAACATTTTCTGCCTTGTATTTTAACTTTTCAATAAACAGAGCATGTGGTATTTGCACGAAACTTTGATTAACTTTTTTGCTCATTTTACTTTCTTGTTTCCAATTATCGTTTTTACCTATGACAATTGTATCAATATTGTAAAATATACACCAATCAATAATTGTTTTACTTGCATTATGAAGAAAGTTGCTAACTTTATTATTTCGTTTATTGGTTAATTTTTGAAGTTTATTACTCCAGTCCATCTCATGTTTAACTTTTAAATCTGTTTGAAGTTCTGCTTTCTTCTTATTGTAATATTGATTCATAGACTTAACACTTCTGCCATTAATAATAATTGGTTGAACGCCAATATTATTTGAAATAGTTGCAAAATTATTAATCCCAATATCAATACCTACAATATTTTTAGACTCAAGCAATACCTCCGGCACTTCAACTTGATAAACAATCTCTAAAACATAATGACTTGCTTTAGGTATAAATCTGACCTGCATTAACTTTCCCTTTACTTTAGTATGAATTTTAAATTTTCTAAATGGTTTCCATGAAAATATTAAGTAATCATTTTCAATCCTACATTGAATATTTTTAAGCATCAAGATACTCCGACCATGTTTAATGTCTTTATATTTTGGTAATTTAGGTCTTCCAAGATATTTTTCAGAATGTTCTCCCCAATCTTTAATAGCCACAAAGAATGATTTCCAATTTTTATCAAGTAATTGCAAAGTTTTTTGTGCTGCCTGAGAACCTAAAATAGAATAACATTCTTGCTTTTGCATTATCTTATCAAGATCATTAATTTTAATATAGTTATGATTATTTATAAATTCTTGACGGATAATGTAATTAGCACAATTATAAACATTTTTAGCTTTCCAACATAAGTCATCAACTATTTTCCATATTGAATCTGTTTTCTTAATTTGATGTTGTTCCACTCTGTTAACTAGCATCTTCTCACCTCTTTTTAATTAAGAGTTAGGATTGGTTGATAAAATGACAAGACCAACCAATCCTTATATTCATTCTTTCGTTAAGACTTTTGAATTTGTAAACACAACCCATAATAATACACTTGTTCAGCTTCAGTAAAATTTGCAATACCTGCTTCATATTCATCAAGGAATAACTCACAATGATTACAAATTGCAATAAAATTAAATACAGTATTGGTCATATGTATGCGCCTCACTCTCTATATTTACTATACTAAATATAGCACGCTTGCACGCATACGTCAAGGAAAATATTACTATTCTTTTTCCTTCTCATCTAAGTATTTTTCTAGGGCCTCTGCTGTGATTTGTGCTAGGGGCCTATCTACTTTTTTTACATAAACATCTAAACGCTGACGCAACTCTAATTCAATTCTAGTATTGAGTGTAACTTGCATTATTTACCCTCCTTTAAGTTTTATAACGCAATTATATCATGGCGTGCGTGCATTTTAAAGTTTTACGTTATATTCTTTCAGTTACCAGTTTCAAATGCTTAATCATTATACCATTATCAAACTATACTTCTCCTGAATTGATTTAACTAACTGCCTTAAATACTTATTAAACACATTACTGTTCGCAGAAGATTTTAAATATCTGTAGCTATAATCACTCCATTCCTCATTATACTGGATACTAGACAATGCTTGGTTAATCCATCCTTGAGTTTTCAGTGGAATTTTAATATCATACAATTTCATCATATGCAATATTAAACTAGTGTCATTTGATTCAAATCTTGACTTGTAAACAGTGATTTCCTTGTTATTAACTTTCTGATTATTTATAATTGCTTGTTCTGCTTGTGATACTAATTCATTGACAATCTTGTTTTTAGAATCTGTATACTCCTTATCCTCCTGTTCTCTCATGGATTTCTTAATTTGATCCTCTTTTGCCTTCCTATCATACCATTCTTGGCGATAATCAATTAATCCTTGAACTTCTTGTTCACTGGCTCCAGATAGTTCTATAAGTTTAATGTCTGCTACATTTACAAATTGATTGTTGTTTTTACGGTTATAAATGTTTTCTAATGCCATTTCTAATGTATAATCTGATAGATTGCTTAGATAATATTTAATATCTCCATGGGTGGCATCACCTGTAATCGATCTGATATAAACATGAACAATTCCAAAATCAATATACACTTCTGAATCTTTCTTAGTAGGTTTCTCAATGTAAAGGTTTTTATAGACCACATCATTAATTAATTCAGCAATAGAAATTAATTCTTTGTTTCTGACTACTGCTTTATTGTCTTTGATATACAGGCATTTCTTAGAGTTTTGTTTTGCTAATTCTCTTGCTGTTTGCTCTGCTTTTAGGGTATCAAGATATTCACTGTATTTCTGAGCTTCATCAATATTACAATCCTTAACTTTGATAGGCAATACAATTCCAACAAATTCATTGTCACAATTATAGATTGATAAAGGATTTACTTGATCGTTGTTGACAATGAATATTTTGCAATTGAGAGATTGAATAAGATTATAGTAGAATTCTTGGATAGATGGATATATTTTGGATGTATCCTCATTATAAGGTTTGTAACCCCTGTCTAGTTCCATTATGAGTGTGTTATATTCAATATCATTATGGATATATTGAGGGATAAATTCAGTGATAATAGATTTTATAGATTCATTTTCAATTGTTTTTGATAGAGATTGAATTAAATGAGTGTCAAGGGGGAATGAGTTTATGTAATCTAATTGAGATTTCTTTAGGATAGATTTTTTGATTAGAAAGTGTTTGTTAGAGAAATATTCTGAGTTATGTATTGGTGGACATTTTTCAGTGAATAGGGATTTGAAATTTATTGATTTTATGTTTGAGTTTGACATATGAATCACTCCTAATAATTTATTTTTGTGTAAAGGGAAGTTTGCTAGACTTCCCTTATTTGCTTTTGGTTGATTGGATTACTCTTCGTTAAATTCACCTTCAGCATCTTCTAGGGCATTGATTAACCCATCCCAATCCTCGCTTGGGCCTAACATAGAGGCAAGTGAGTATACAACATTTAAAGGGATATTGTAGTCCTCAGACATACACTGTAAATAGTGTTTTCTGCTCTCATAACCATTTTCTTGATAAATGTTTTGATCCATTATGTAGCAACTCCTTTGTTAATTTACTTGAGATAATTATATCATAATCCTGTAGATATAACAATACAAAAATAAATATTCCCTCAATAATATCCATTTATTTTGTGGACATAAGTGAGGGAATATTTACATAGCATTTATAGATTATTTTTAGCTTCTAATTCTCTTGTTACTAATTCAAGAGCATTGTTTACATCTTGCCTAGCACTAACAAGAAAACTAGTTTCTGATCTATAATTTCCTTTATGAAATTCTATCTTTGCTTCTTCTAACATTTTAATAGCACTGTCAATAAAATCAAATGAACACTGAGACATATTAATCATCCTTTCTGTTATTTATAACCCTATGGAAGAGTGATTTTATTTAGATTATCGGATTTCTCCATTCGCCCCAATTATCGGTCTTACCTTTTAATTTGTAATTGGTTTGAGTGTGAAATGTAGAAAATAATACTTCATTATTTAATATATACTCCTCAACAAGTGTTATGGGATGTTTTGTGTGCTGTTTAGCAATTTCCTTTACCATACCCTTATTCTCTGCTACAATCCACATTTTACCGTCACTATTATTTTGGCAACAACCAAGATTAATATGTACTATGAAAATTTTCATTTATATCATTCCTCCCAATTTATACGCTTAACACGCAAAGCATAAAGTTTCAAAATATAATGCATTATTGATATGTTTACGTACAATTTCAACGGATTTCTGATTAAATTTTGAAAAATCAAGTGTATAATCATCAATCATAAAACTAATTATGCTCTTATCTTCAATTGATTTTAATTTTATTAAATGATCATAAGTAGGTCTTAAAACTATACGTTGTAATTCAGTGTAAGTATCTTTTGCAGGGCTAGAACCTATTTCCTTTGGAGGTTCTATTTCTATTAGACTAATAGTGCTTTCAAATTGTGTGCTCCCTACTAATACATCTCCATAACCAAAATAAACTGTTTTACCTTTAACCATTTTTAACACTCCTTTTTAATTTAAAATATATAAGCTTTTAAACATTCTTCATTAACAACATAATCAATACTGCTTATGGTACTGTTTATCGTTACAATGTCTCCTATGTTTAGAAACATATTAATATCAGTTGGTTTACTATCATTCACTAAGATTCTTCCAGACTCGATAGCGTCATCTACTAATCTTCCGAAACAAAATTTAGCATTAACATTATCAATTAGAAAAGTATAAAGATTTATTTGAAATTTATTCAATCTGATTTCTCCTTTCTTAATTAAACTCCACTGTCTTTAAAACCTTATAGTCCCCATGATACTCATAAAAATTATCCCTGCCACTTTCTTCACGACCTAAAGTTCCATCTTCAAAAACTTCTTGCCATTCCCATTGATCACACCTATCTCTGTAACCACCATAAGTTTTCTTATTAATAATCACTAATCTCATATCAGGTTTGTCTGCATCACAATACCAAACAAGTTGATTAATACTCGGAGTGTCAATTATTCCTCCACGTTTATTAAACAAATAAGGAATTCTTTTCATTATTGTCAATCCTTTCAATTTTAAACTATCCGTTCAAAGACTGTTTTATCTACTTATATTCCAAATGGTTGATGTGTTTTACATTCATTAAAACGCTGTGAAATCATATTAAATGTGTAAAGTCTATCCTTTAACATAGATATATAATCTTTAGTTCCACCTTCCTTTATAGCTCCATTTATCATTTCTTTAGACTCATTCAACCATTGTTCAAATCTTTCAATTGATTTAATATCCATCTTATATCATCCTTTCTCTTAAATAATATTTGTTGCTTCTTGCAACTCTCTCCATAAAGTATCTAGTGTTTCCTTTTCTAATAGACCACACTTCTGAGAAAATGTCATATAATCATACACTGTATTAAAGGCTTCATATCCATCCATTCCTTGTGCCACATTAATTCTTGCTCGTTCAATTTTGTTTCTTATTTCAGAAACACACGTTGTAGTTTTCATTTTAATCGTCCTTTCTTGTTTAGAACCATTTCAGTTAAAAGTTATATTTGCTCGGATAATTCTTCTGCTTCTAATATTGCATCTATTTCTGCTTCACAAAACAGACATTTTCCGTCTGGAGTAAGATATTGACCACAAAGACCACATTCACAACCATCAAAGTAATTATCCTCAAAATAATCATCTTCGATAACCTCTATTTCTTTATTATTTGTCATTTTTGAAACCACCCTTCATATTTTTATACCATTAAAATCTGCCTTTTAAACTACATTATCAGAATTAATTATTTCTTCAACTTTATGTCTATAAGTATAATTAAATGATTCTGGTTTGCTGACCTTAATCTTTCCATTCCTTAATTTGAATACAGTCCTTTCGACCATACATGAACCACCACATTTATTATATTGACTTTCATATCCGTATGATTTAATAACTTGTATATTTGTGTCTAATGACTGTGAAATAGCTTCTAAACGTCTGAATACTCTATTGAAGTAAAATGGTAAACATAATATATTGGCTTTAAAACCAGCCCAGTCACCATTGTCCTCTTCTGCCCATCTCTCAATATTTGAAATAATATTACGATTTCCTATTAAAATTTCTTTGAGTCTAAATAAAGGATTTTTAATCTTTGAAAGATATGTATAAGCATTAAGTTCATCTTCGTCCCATGTTCCGAATTCTACTTTTTGAATTGGACTTCTAAAGAACAATCCTCTTTCAATTCCTTCTTCGGCTTTGATAACAAAGTTTTTGTAATTTTCAACAATAGTGTCAAACATTTAAACACCCTCTCCTCTTTCTAATATTTATTTCTTGGGTTAATTATATTTCAGTTTTGGATAAATTACAATAGCGTTTTGAGTAAATATAAAAATAAAGTTGGAAGATAATATTGAATCCGTTATACCATAATTTGGATATAAGTATTAGCCGTCCCAATCCTTACACTCATTAATATTGAAGATAAATTTGAGTTTGTGGCCTTTGATACAGGATTTGGATTCTGCTTTATCCATATTAAGAAATAAGCAGAGCCAACAAGAATGTTTTATTTGTGGATTAGTCATTGTTATTCACTTCCTTACATTTTTCTTCATATGTTAGACATACGATACTGTTTCCCCAATATTGGTGATCGTTTAAGGAATTAATGATATAATCTCTAATGACCGCTATTCGGACGTTTGAAAAGTACTTGATCAAAAAATATGGTTGCTGTTATATCGAAAATAAGGAAATAAAAATAACATTTTATGGTAAATTACTCCCAACTAATATTGTTAATTTGTTCAATTAATTGGAGTTTTAAACTTTTTAATTCCATTTCAACTTCTTTAGTTACAATATTAATTATGTCTGGATTGCCTTTGACGATATCATTTTCTAGGATTTTCTTTTTTGATTCAATTAGACTATTGAATTTTTCTAGATTATTCCCAATACCTATTAAATTTTTATCTTCTGTTGAAAAACAAAAATAAGCTGTATATTCCATAACAATCATCCTCCAATAATTTATTTAGCAATCTTTGCTAATTGCATAAACCCACCTGTATCACATTATGTCTGCTGTTATAGTGAATCTGGAATCTGGTATACAGTATGGGCTTAAATCACTAGTATAGATTAACTCTGTATTTTTCTCACAATTTTCATAAGAACAGAATTTACCTCTTCAAGTTCTATTTCAGGATAAGACTTACATAATATAGCCATAGTCTCATAATAATTCATACTACCTAATAAATTATACAAAACTTCTTTTTCCTTTTGAGTTAATTCTAAATTCATATTAATCTTCTCCTCAATTAAATTTTACTTTTTAAACGAATTTATAACCGTCCCATTTTGCACTAGGAATATCTTTAATAAAAATCCTTTCTCCGTTATGTCTGAAATACCATTGCATATTAACCTTTAATCTTCTAGCAGGAAACCTTTTAATTGTTCCATCATCCATCAATACTTCTACATGGCTTCTATTTTCTGATCCCAAAGTATAAGAAGTAGTTTTCATAATCTTAGCATCCTCCTTGTTATTATTGTACTACTTAAATAAACTATTACTCTTTTTGATATTTAATTCTTTTACTTGTTCTAGCAATAATAATTTCATTGTCCACATCTTCAATATTTACCATTTCAGCACATATAATACTTCCTTCTGTTGGGTCTGAAAATTCTACCTGAACCTCTACATAATAATTTTCAAATTTTTTAAAATATATATCGACCTGGGCTTGTAATTCGGTAATGTAATCTGGTTGTTCTATGGTCTTTTTAATTTGATCTAAAAATAGATTTTCATTATTAATAATCATTTTTATCAACATCTCCATTCAAACTTGCTTTTCATTCGATATCATTTACCTTAAATAATCCAATGTAGAAACTAAACCATTATACGAGCAATCAATCATATCATGATTTGGAATCAATTTAGCTAAGTATCTGTGATTCCCATCAATAATTTGTACATTACCGCAACAATTATCATCAATTGTTATAGGAGTAATCAGATCAGGATTATTAACAAAATACTTGATACGTCCTAAATGCCACTCTCTAGTCTGTTCTGAAAAATCTTCAAACATGGTTTTAACTTCTTCTGCTTCGGCAATTTCCCTTCTTGCTTCATCTAAAGTAATAGTTTGCCCTATCCAATAACATTCTTCACCTATTATTCCTTTCAGTGTATTAAGGTTTATTGAATCCACGGAATTTGGTTCATCATTCATGTTTTATTGCTCCTTTCAAGTTATTATATGCTTCTTCAAGTTCTTCAGTAGAATAACTCATTAGCAATTCTTCACTGAAATTTGTAAGTTTTAATAATTCGATAACTAATTCATATTTATTCAATTATAATTCACTCCTTAATAAATTAATCTAGAATAAGTTAAAATAATAGTTTTATCCTAGACATAAAATCCATGAATAGCATATTCCCCATACTTTAATTTTGCTTTGTTTAATGCGTATTCGTGAACATCTTCTACATTATCAAAAGTAACTGCATAAGTAAAATCTGCTCCAACTGGGCAACCATCACCTTCAACAAATTTACCATAAATATAATCTCCATAGCAATTATCTGTTAGTAAACTAATCATGTATCTGTATGACTTTTCTTTAACTTCTAAACCGAGAAAAACAAATTCTAATTCTTCTTCAAAGAATCCATCACTAACATTTTGAGTAAATTCAACCACATAAATTTTTCTACCATCTATAGATGATTGAATTTGAACAATTTTACCATGTCTTTGATCTTTTGTTTTTACAATGTTACCTAATTCCATCAAGTACACATCCTTCTCTGTTATGCCGATACTGACATTATACCACAACTAATTCCCTCAAAGCATGTTGTTTACTAACCTTATGCATTCCATAACCATTCTTTGATAGTCGATGTTTATATGGTTTATCATTAAATAATTCTGCATTATATTGAACTTGATCTTTGGTAAAAAGTCCAGTCAAAACCTTCCTTACATTTTGTCCTTCAGTCCATAGATATATCTTGATAAAGGATCGTTGACCATATTTTACAGAAAATCCTTTTCTCTCCCATTGAACATAAGTACATAGATTATCACTATCAAAATTAATGTTTCTAGTGCTTATTTCGAGTACAATTATTTCTTCATTTGTTAGTTTTGACATAGCAACTCGACAACCTCCTAGCCTTCATTGTTATAGCAAAAATGAGATATTGACTTATCAATTTGTATCCCTTAATTTTTACATGGCATAATACTTTTTGTTATAATTATATTTGCATTATACCATGTATCCATAAGTTACACAAATTAAGCTGCAACCTTAGACTTCTTTGCTTTCTTCATGGATGATACCAAAACAACATCAGATAATGGGAGAATTTTAGTTACAGTTCGATTGTTCCAGATTTTTAATTTAATTTCTGCGTATGGAACAGGATCTAAGTCTGAGTAGTAAGCAATGTTAATGATTTTTCCCCTGTAAGGTCTTAGGGAGTTCCCTGTGCCAGTGTAAACAATTTCTTTGCCTAAGTATAGGGAGTTAAGCATGGAAGCAGAATGGGTTAAGTTTTTGATGTTTTTAGGTTTTTGCATTTGATTAACCTTCTTTCAAATTTTATTTTTTGAATTAGTTTGATAAGATAGAATATGTAAGATTACTTAGAAATATGAGTTAGAAATATGTCAAATGACTTAAAAGTGAATGGAATTTTATGAGTATCACAGATTGTTTTGAACTCTTGAAGTAGTTTTAATTTGCTCATGGTGGTGGCCTCCTTTATTTATAAAATAATTATGCGTATAGATTATAATGAAAACTAGGGTCTTTTGAAGTTCTTTCAACCATTTCGCTGTCAAATACATATCTTTCACTTGATATATATTCTAAGCATTCAGCAAATGTTTTAAAATTCTTCCCCATTCTTTTATAATGAACAGTGTAAGGTTTATTTTTATCCCTAACCATTTTATTTCCTGCTTTAACTACTCTTACTAACAATCCTTTAAATTCATACTCTTTATTAGGTGTTCCAAAAACATTAGCATATTCATTCATTGTCATGATTTTTCTTAAAGTTGATACTGAATTCATTTAAACATTCCTCCAATAATTTATTTATAGAGTCTTCAGAACTCTTCTAAACTCCCTGCTCTGCCAATGTTGGTGTTATGCTGTTATGAGCGTTGCAAAGGGTTTAGAAGGGCTTTGAGTGCCCTAAGATTCAATGTTATATAATTTATATAATTTCTGGTGTTTTAATAATGCCATTTTTCATATCTCTTACTATCTCCTTTTTATTATTTCTTATTTCAATACAGTCTATCATGTTTCTAAATCTATTAACTGTCCATAATTGCCAATGAAACTTATTATCATTTTCATTCTTCTTTCTAACAATTCTGTAAGGAGGTTTGTCATCTATGTAATCTTTATACTCTTCATTAATCCACCATAATATTTTTATATATCTATCCATAGTGAAGAATTTTTGTTTTTTATACCACTCATCTAAACTATCTTGATGTTTACTAGTATTACATCTTTGACAAGCAGGTACTCCATTTCTTAGGTCGTTATAACCTTTGTCGTCCACGTGTTCTTTGTGAAATTTCATAATTATGTATTTGCCATTTCTCATTACAATATGTTTTTCTATAGGTAATCCACAATAAGCACAAGTATTCCCGAAAAACTCTAGGCAGCTTCTCCATTCTGCCTCTGTAATATCGTGGTGCCTATGTTTTTTACTGTATTCTATACATTTTTCAGGATTTCCTTTTCTCCAATCTGATTGATATCCTTCTTCTCTTTGTTTATTTGAACTGTCAATAATCATTTGTTTAAATTCAGGATCATTATGATATTTTCTATTAGTGCGTTTATTCTCCTTTTCTAAATAATCAGGATTACTATCTCGCCAAACATGCATTTTTGCAATCCCGCATTTTTTACAATTAGGATGTAAATGATCAGTTTCATTACACTTACTATAATAAAAATATTCTGTATTTGCAGGCATCCAAGGATTTTCTTCTGGAAAGAAAATGTGGTGTTTATTACATATTTTGTGATCGATTCCGTTTATTAATTTATGTTCTCGATCTAGTTTTTCCTTTCTAAGTCTTTCTGTAGTTTCAGGCCATTTTGTAGATATCAATTAATTATTTCCTTCTTTCATTTTTATTTTTCCTCTCTGCCCTCCTTAATTTATTATGGCTTAATTATGCCACATATTAGCTAGTGTTAATATACTAGCTAATTTCGTTCATTTAGAACTCATCAGTGTGACTTTAAACTCCCATATAATTATTGGTTGATAGGATTCCTTTCTAAATCCTCCTTGACATATTTAACATCATCTAACCAACAAAAATAAAATTCTCCATCACTAAAACTAATAAGTTTAATTTCATTTCCACAAATAGGACACTTCATTCTAATTGCCACTCCTTCACAGTTAATTAATTTTACCTCGAATCAATACACCACGATTATTATAGAGATTATATATTTTTGGTGTATTTAATCCAAATTCAATCAATCAAATCCCGTAATTCCCTGCAAGATATTCCATAGCTTCCTTCTCAGTTTTCCCAATATGTTCATGATGATCATGAGTCTCATACCAATAACCTGCAATTTAAACCAGTGAATAATGTCCCATATATTCAACTGCTTTGTTAGTTTCCACTAAATATTCAAGAGCATGTTTTTCAGCATCTTTAGCATAATTTGATGTAAAAGAAGTATTTTTCTCATAATGCTTAACTTTCACAGTCCCTAATGCATCGTGATAATCACACCATCCTTTATCTCCAAAGAAAGTTTTGTTATGGATTGCTGTTATTTCAGTATCAGTTAATTTTACAATCATGATAGTTTCAATTACAGCATCATTTTCATCAGGATTTGCTCTAAAGTCTGATACGGTTTCACCAAAATTATGTAGGTTGCTCATAATTAATTCCTTCTTTCTAACTAAATTACTTTAACTAGATGATAATCTCCATTTGAAAATATAACTAAATTACCTGATTCGTCTTCCTTAATTTTTGTCGCGCAATCATTTATATCATATAGACATTTCTTTCCATTTGGAAGAGTTTTAAGTGTAAAGAAATCTGGAATTTCTACCTCTAAAACTTCATCAACTGATGAAATGTTAACGGTATAATCCGCAACGCGATCTTCCTCAAATAATTCATCTTCCATTGAAAATTTCCCTACTTTTAATTTCATTAATAACTCCCTCTTTTCTAAATTAATAAATAATATTCACTTGATTAATAGCAGTATATCACGCTTGCACGCATACGTCAATAAAATTTTACTCTTTTTTCTCCTTTTCGTCTAAATATTTCTCAATTGCTTCGGCTGTAATTTGAGCTATTGATCTGTTGGTTTTTTTAACATAGATGTCTAAACGTTGGCGTAATTCTAGTTCAATTCGAGTATTTAAAGAAACCTGCATTGTGATACCTCCTTCTGTTATTTTAAGTATAGCATACGTGCGTGCGTATTGTCCAATGAGTTGTAAGTTTCAAAGGTTTTTAGATTCATCATATAAACCTAAATTTCCATCATGCCAACCTTTTAACCATGAATCCAAATATGGAACACCTTCGCCAACTTGACAATCAGTTAAACAAACTTCTGTAAATTTTTGATCATGAGCAGGAATACACTTTTTACCTGCTTTAAATGCCAGAACACCTAAAGAATATGCAACGTCAACCAATAATTTACTCAAGTTATCAACTCCTTATGTACTTCTCTTCTTGTTACCTATTTTATAGTATTGGTAAATAAAAGTCAACAATTATTTTATTTATT
>Ga0209728_1000305_pt1 | contig 44278 bp, 61 predicted proteins | sample RifGroD1_FD_183997 | JGI IMG/M metagenome (GOLD analysis project Ga0209728, IMG submission 183997) | Groundwater microbial communities from Rifle, Colorado, USA - Groundwater D1 (SPAdes) (version 2) | ecosystem: Environmental > Aquatic > Deep subsurface > Groundwater | place: Rifle, Colorado... | reverse complement strand
TAGGATATGCAGGCCTGCGGCCTGGTGGACTACAGCACAGCCACCAGGGGGCAGGGGGTTGCCCCTGCAGCTGCTCGGTGGATCACCATAGCAGGAGATAGGATATGCAGGCCTGCGGCCTGGTGGACTACAGCACAGCCACCAGGGGGCAGGGGGTTGCCCCTGCAGCTGCTCGGTGGATCACCATAGCAGGAGATAGGATATGCAGGCCTGCGGCCTGGTGGAGAGAAAAAACAAACGGGGAGAAATAAAAATACATCCATTGTAAAAACGCTTGTATTTTTACTTGCAATCTATTTTTAACGATGCTATAAATAATCATACGAGAGCGAAACGAAGCGGCCCCGGACCTGCAGCAACAGGAACGGGGCCTAGACCAAACCCTGAAACGGAGGATTTGACCATGAGTAAGAATAACAGAAAATCTGTAAAATTGGCAGAGCTGGCAGTTGTTGGCGGTATTCGTGGAGCATACCGGAAAATTCACGAGATGGGCGGTAGTGAGCCACGGGCGTATTTGTATACATGCTCTAGGGGCAGAGAACATGCCATGGCTGCTCGATTTCACCGAAAACACGGGGTCCGCGTGCCGGTGGAAAAAATAGACAGGTGGCACATTTTCTCAGATCCTTTAAACGAGAGGGCCGTTGATCGATATGAGCGAACAATTGAGGCCCACAACAGGGCTGACTCCAGGGTAATTCGGGGTGGATATAGAGAGGATTTTTATATCGGCTGTGGGTCCTGTGCCCATATAATCAGGCTGAGGACGGGCGGCAGATCTGATCGTTACGGAGCCTTCGGGTCAGGAGATAACAGGAAATATTTCAGAATTTGACAAACAACCGGGCGAGGCAACCCGCCCACAACTCAACCCAAGGAGACCCCCATGGCAGCACCAACAAAAAAGAACATCACCCCGAGAATATCTGAAAAAACCCGCGACTGGCTGGCCGATACCTTCCAGTCGGCCACCTGGGGGGCAGAGTTTGTCCTCGAGGCCAGCCGGGTGCTTTACTCCCGCACCCTCGACGACCTGAAAAACAAGTTTAGCCGCGGCGAGCTGATGGCGATGATCGACGTGATGAACGCCCACGCGCTCAACTCATTTACCGCCGGCAGCGAGCTGCCACTCTCCCTCGGCGACGCCATGGACCTGGAGGGCCTGGCCGAGAAGTGGCAGATCGACGGCCCGGACCTGATCACCCGGCTGTCCACCCTGCCGGCTTACGATATCGCCTGCCTGGAGTGGTGGGCCAACGGTTTCTGGTACGGCGGCGGCTCTGATCGTGACGAGCGCGATATCGAGGCCTATGTGGCGAGGTTGGCCAAAAAATAACCGACAGCGAGCGACAACAACAAGCCAGGCCGGATCGGGATTATCCCCGGACCGGCCTTTATTTTTCCCTCCTTGATTTTTATATATAGATATTTCTTGACACCAGTTGAAAATCCATGGTAGAAGAAATTATATCTTGAATAACATATATAGATTAAATATCAAACAGGAGAAAATACCATGGAAAAACACAACGACATTGGAGCGGTTGAGGCCCTGCAGATCATCATCGACGGTAACCCGAATATTTCAGATCTCGATTTTCTGGCCTGGCTTGAACCCATCACTACCACTGTTTTTTTTGAGTAATTTGAATCTCTATTAATAGGAGAAAATCATGGCATACGTATCGCAGAGATGAAAAAGAAAATGGCTCCGGAAATCATGGAGATATGCAGGGAATTTGGCATGAAGGCCAGCCTGGCCGTACGGCATCACTCTACGCTCGTACTCAACATCCAGGCCGGGTCAATCGATTTTTTGACCGACTACAACGCCAGGGCCGAGGCCGCATGGAGAGACAACGGCTACGGTGATTTTACCCCGGCAACCCACATCCGAGTAAACGAATACCACATCGATAAAAACTACAGCGGCCAGGCCCTCACATTTTTAAAAAGGGCCTACCGGGCGATGATGAAGGGCAACCACGACCGATCCGACACCATGACGGACTATTTTGATGTCGGCTGGTACGTGGACATCAACATCGGCCAATACGATCGGCCCTACCGGTAGACAAACACCGCAGAAAAATGATCCCTTAAACCTGGACGGAGCAAGACCAAAAACCCGGGCGGAGTAATCCCCCGGGTTTTTGCTTGCCTTTTGAAAAATATATATATACTCTCAGGCAAAAATGGAGAGCCTATGAGCAAAACCGAGAAGGGGGAATGGGGCGGCGCCCGGGAAGGATCCGGCGCCCCGAAAAAAGATCCCTATCTAAAAAAACGGCAGGTCGGCCTGACGTTGCCGGACTGGCTGATTAAAAAGCTGGACAGCCTGCCGAAGAGCCGGGCAAAAGAGATCGAGGCGGCGCTGTGCCTTGCGCACGGCTGGCGCCGCCCCGTTGTGGTGAAACCCAGACGGAGCAGATCTGAAAACCCAGACGGAGCAGATCTGAAAACCCAGACGGAGCAGATCTGAAAACCCAGACGGAGCAGATCTGAAAACCCAGACGGAGCAGATCTGAAAACCCAGACGGAGCAGATCTGAAAACCCAGACGGAGCAGATCTGAAAACCCAGACGGAGCAGATCTGAAAACCCAGACGGAGCAGATCTGAAAACCCAGACGGAGCAGATCTGAAAACCCCGGAGCAGATCTAGTCAGTGTCTTCTACCCCATAGATCAGGTTGTTTGCCATTCTATCCGCCCAGCCGCGACTGTTATCGTGCCAGTTGTTCAAATCCTTTAAAAATTTCAGCCGGGCGGCGATGATGATCATCACCAGGTCCGAATCGGAAAACGACAGGATTTTTGCCCGGGTGTATGGCCCGATCACTCCGTCCGGCTCCACTCGTTGCCCGTCGATGACGATGTTCATCCATCGCTGCAGCTCTTTTACCGCCCTCCTGATACCACTATGCACGGAAAAATCTATTAGCTGGTAGGTTATGGCATCAGGCAGCTGCCTCGAGGAGATGGGAGCGATAAATTCCAGCAGGTAGATCTCTGCTGCCTGGTCGAGCGTCAGGTTCTTGATATCCAGATGCGGATAGGAGCGCTTGGATATACCCCACTTGGTTTCTCCACCAGGGTCTGCTTTCGGCGACCTGTTGGAATATCCGCCCTCGTGGCCATTGATCCTGACGAGCCATTTTTTTATTTTCTCACGATCAGGTTGTCTCATTGTGCTCCTCTTCTTTGGCGCTCTTCAGACATTCGCCAATGGCCTTGACCTTGGCCGCCGCGTCGATTCCGGCAGGGGTGATTATGCCGGCGGCATCCCTGATCGGCACCTTGACGGCGGCTGACAGCAATTCTTCGATTCGTTGTACTGTACTCATGGTCATTTTCCCGGCAGGATGGCCTGTTTGGCGGCATCGGAGACCTTCGCCCACCAGCCATAGATGGCGGCCCCGGTGATACTGGTAAGGATGAGCATCACGAGAAACCGCCGGACAATTTTCTTGGAGTCGGACATGGCGGCCTTGAACTCTTTGAAGACGTCGACCATATCCTTCAGGTCTTCGGGGGTGATATCGCCAAAACGACAATCTTCCGCGCCATGCTGCCGTTTTTTATAAGTAGCCTCGACAATGGCGGAAATTGCGTCGAGGTCCTCATTGGTCAGACTGTTTCGCCGGGTCCTGTATTGTTCCGGTTTTCTCTCCGTCTCGGGCATTTCAGCTAACCTTTCCGGCCATCCAGGCCGGGTAAATATCCTTAGCAGTCGCCGGCGGCGATCCAGCCACAGACGTCACATATCCAATCGCGCGCCAGGACGGCGCCGCAGTCGGGGCAGATCATGGCCAGACCGCCTCCGGCATGGCCGCCTCGCCGCCCGGACGTTCAATCGCCCGGCCGCTGGAGTCGACGCCGGGCAGATAGAGCGAGTTGCGGGTATAGGCTGCCGGGCCCTCCGCCCGGTAGCGGGACCAGGCCAGGTCCCCGAAGACCCGCAGGGCCGAAAACGCGGCCCAGGCCTGCAGGCTGGCGCCGTTTGCCTCAATGGTGACCAGCTTCAGCAGGCGATCGAAAAAGAGCTGCGGCCGCCCGACATAGACCGGGATATTCCGGCCGTAGATGTCGGCAAACTCCTGCCTCAGCTCGTGCGAGCGGACATTGTAGGCCTGCAGGGTAGTGTAGGGAGACAGCAGATAGCCGTACTGATAGCCGAAATCGTGGAGTATCGCGCCCTCGAGAAGCGGCCCGAACGGCGAGATCAGCCACCAGAGCAGCCGCGGTATCGAGGCCCCGTCGGTGATGAATCCTCGCGGCACAATGATGCGCAGACCACCCGGCAGGGTGACGATCCAGTCCTCCATCAGCTCCATCCTGGGCGGATTGCGGGCCACCTCGACAAGCTGCCGCCACCAGGAGAGCCCGCGCAGGTCATATGCCACCCGCCGATAGATCGGTCGGGGGATGATTGCCGCGCTCATCGCCCCTGCCTCAACGTGGCGAGCTTCTCGATCTTGGCCACCTCGACATCGCGGGCGTGCATCGATGTTCGCCAGGCGGCGATCTCTTTCTTGACCATGATCGCCACTGGGACAACCCAGATCATCAGGGTATGCGCGCCGGCGAAGGCCTTTTTCAGCAATCCGTCCACATAGCCGGTGACCTGCTGCAGCTCGATTCCGTAGTGATCGGAGATCATGGTGACGATCACGCAGAGAATGAACATCCAGAAATAGGTCTCTTTATACGTCCGTCGCTCTTCCATGCTTCACCTCGTCAATAATAAAACGTGACCTGTTTGCTCTTGTTGCCGTATGGGGCATGCAGGTAGACGCCGCCGTGGGCGGTGCCGGTATTGGCCTCTCCCTCGCCGTTCGGGCCGAGGCCGGGCTTGAAGACAAAGCCATCGCTCTCCCGGTAGTTGTGCGAGGTGTCGTTGACGATGACGGTATGTCCGTCGGAAAAGACCACCTTGATCCTGCTGCCGAAGGCCGGGCCCTTTTTGGGGATCCTCCAGGCCTGGCGGCCGCCGTTGCGCACCCCGTAGCTGGTATAGGTACTGCTCTCGTCGAGCCCGGCGGTCGGCGTTGTCGGCGCCGCGGTGCCGCTCGTCGCGACGTAGGTCTTGCCGTCCGAGGTCTTGACCACAAACTTGAGCGGGCGGCTATATTGCCCGCCAGGCTTGCCCATGATGAAGACCGGGCAGCCCTTGTACGGGATGCCCAGGCGCGCCACCTCGCCGTTCACCGAGACGTAGGTCACCGAGCCGGCCTGCAGGGTCCGGAACAGCACCGCGGCGTTGCCGTGGCCCTGATCGGAGTCCCGCTCGAAGGTGATCTCGTGCGGAAACACGGCGTTGGCGGCCGGCGGTTTAGCCGGGAACGCGGCGGCGCATTCCTGCAGGCATTCATCCAGGGAAAACGCCGAGACGGACGCCCCCGCCGGCGCGGCCGCAAGGAGGGCGATCAACATCCAGACAAGCCGCATCCAGGGCGCCATGTCAGTCCTCCTCCTTGACGTTGCCCTGGCCCGGCTCTTCCTTCACTGGCTCCGAGACCTCTGCTTTCACCTCTTCTTTCTCGACTACCTCCTTGGCGGCCTCCACGGCCTTCTCGGCAACTTTATCCTTGCCGCCGATCAGCGGGATGGCCTCTTTGATGGCCTCCTTAAAACCCTCCCAGACGGCGTCTATCTTGCTGTCTGCTTTGAGATTTTTATCGGTGGTCAGCGAGCTGCCGATCGGCGCAATGATAAACACGTTGCGGCCGTAACTCTGAGCCGTTGGATTGAACTCGGTAATGGTTCTCTGCTGGGCGCAGCTGGTTAACAACGACAGCACCAGCATGGCCAGGACAAAACAGATCCAGGCAGCAAGAAGGTAACGGGTCGGGCGCATGCACTCTGTAAGCTCTCTCATCTCACACCTCATAAGTTTGGATTTCGCCACGGCGTTGCGCCCTGGCGACAATACGGCCGCTCTGCACGGTCACCCAGTCGACCATGGGCCGCCAGGTGGCGTCGCTTCTGGCCGTGATGACCTTGCCCAGGCGATCGCGGACCAGCCAGAGGCCGGCGGCCTTGCGGCTGATGACCAGGCCGTCGACCGGCACGGTCGAGTCGGGCCGGAAAATCTTTTTGACGATCTCATTTGTCATCGACTACCTCCACGTTCAGCCGGCAATCGGCGGTGAACTCGCTGCCGCTGATCTGATAGGTCTTCTCCATGCTGCGCAGCTTGCCGACGCGCCTGCCCTTGGAGGTCGTCACCCCGACCAGGCCGCCGGGCATGACGAACGGCATCAGCGCAGTCGAGATCCCCAGGTCTTTGCGGTTGGAGCATCTCCGGTTGATCTCCGCCGCACCTCTGGCCAGGGCCACCGGCACCGAGGTGATCAGCGGGTCGGAGATCCTCGGCCCGCGCTTGTCGCCGGGGAAGCGGCTGACCAGGATCTCGATCATGGGATCACCTCCGCGTAGACCACCACGCCGATCGGCCAGTCGTCATCGTCATCCGGGCCGATGGCCAGCCCGGTCGGGGCGGTCAGCTTGTACTGCATTGCGGTGTAGCTGTAGGCGATGTCGGCAAGACAAGGGGCCGAGTTGGCCTTGACCTGATCACCCTCGACAGTCAGCACCGCCGTCCGGCCGTACCAGGTCGGGGAAATCTCGCCGGCCGGCAGCTGCGACAAGCCGAGCAGCTTATCGGGCAGATCGAAGAGCAGCCGGTCGACCTGGTCCCTGCTCACCTGGCCGACCGCCGCGAGCGTATTATCCATCGTCGGCTTGACTGAGAGCAGCCGCAGCCCGGTCGGGACGATAACCAGCAGATAGCGGCTGTCGCCGGAATAGTAGGCGCTGATCGGCTTGCCGGCCGCGTCGACGTTGGCGACATCGTCCCAGAATACCTGAATGCCGGATTCTCCGGAGTCGGCCTCATCGCCGAAAATCACCACCTTGTTTATCAACGACATAGAATCATCTCAATCAACATAGATCAGCAGATGTTCGGCCCGCGGGTCCGTCAGCAGCCATCTGCGGTATTTGGTCTTGTAGGTCACATCGAGCAGGGCGTCGCCGAGCACGGCGGTGGCGATGCTGCCGTCCTCCTCGAACGTCACGGCGCCGAGACCGTCCTCCTTATACTGGTACGACACCAGGCCGTAGCACGGCAGCTGCAGCCGGCCGATGCCGGCGGTGACCACTACATTCTCGTCGGTGACTATCTCCTCGTGCACGCCCAGGTAATCGATCGACACCCAGTCGCCGCCGGTGTGGCCGAGGACGATCGCCTTGGCCGCGTTCCATGGCCAATGATAAAATTTGACGTCCTTGGTGGTGGCGGTCAGGGGTTTGTCATCGAGGTGATGGTTACCGGCCGCCGACGATTGGCCGCCGACCATGAAGGCGTTGAAGCCATCGCGCTCGTCCGGCTGCTCGTCGATCGAGAAGATATGGTCCTGATCATTGATCTCGAGATCGGTCGCGGCGGTCGGCCAGGTGCCGACATTCACCGCGTATTCGGGCCGCAGGCGGATGGTCTCCCCGTCCGGCATCGACTGGACAAAAGCCCCGCTCGCCGCCGCCAGCCGGACCAGGACCTGATAGGCGGTCTCGTCCTCGGCCATCAGCTCGCCGGCGAGAAACGGCCAGCCTTCCACGCCCTGCCAGTCCAGGGTGATGCCGTAGCCGGCAGCCAGAGCGGTCATCAGGGCAGCAGCCACGCCCGGGCCGAGATCGTCGGTCAGCGGCTCTTCGTCAAGGGCAATGGTCGGCGAGACGGCGGTGAGGATATGGTCGGCGGCGCCGGGCTCCTCCGGGTTTGCCAGGGTCTGGACCCGCAGGACGGTGATCTCCGCCGGCAGCTCATCGAGCAGCTCGGTGATGACCACCGTCTCGCCGACCCGGCAAAGGGCATACTGGGCCGGATCGGGGAAACGGATGGTGGCCGAGAGGAAGCCGTCCGAGTCGTCGGCCTTAATCGAAACATAATCCGGCTCTACCAGCCTGCCGCCGACGGTGACAGACAGCGAGATCCCCTGGCGGATCGCCTCGCCGCTGGCGATCGCGCAGGGCTGGGCCAGGCTCATGGTCACCCGGCCGTTGTTGGCCATATTGACCGGCTGATCGAGCGACATGGCCAGCAGCTGCCCGGCGATGACCACCGACTGGTCGAGCGACAGGGTCACCCGGCCCGGCATTTTGACGTGCTGGTCGAGCGACAGCCGTACCAGCGGGCAGACGCCGACATGCTGGTCGAGGCGCAGGGTTATCTGGCGGAGGCTGCGCACCCACTGGTTGAGCGACATGGTCACCTGCGGCATCGCCCGGCAGCGCTGGATCAGCGACATGGACAGCTCCATGCCGCTGGACTGATCGAGGGAGAGGGTCAGGAGTTTGCGCAGGGCGATGGGCTGGTCGAGGGAGAGGGTGACCAGCTGAGCCAGCGATATCGGTTGATTGAGGGAGAGAGTTACCAGTTGCGCTGCGATCGTCGGCGCCGCATCTTTATAGGGATGATCAGCCGCCAGACTGCCTTCCAGCCCCCACTTCCAGGCCAAATAACCTTCAATTAATTGCCGATCATCCGTCGAAATCGATCCTGAGATGATAATCATCTCGGCAATCGAGCCGGCCAGCAAAAACGTTGAGGATGCTGTATATCCAGAGATCCTCGCGGATGTCCATGATGTTAAATTGGCGTTGACTGCGCCGACAATATGCGGGGCATTATGGAGAGCGGTATAAACCTGGCCACGATTTGCCCACGTTTGACTGGCCCCGTTTTTATAATATGTCGGCGTACCAAAATTTGTGCTTACTGCGGCCGCTGAGCCGCTTTGTGCACACGCGCCAAAATCCGTAGTTAATGAATTCTCGTTTAAAACGATGTACGGAGTATCGGCAGTTATCTGCACATAAAAAATCGAGACATTGGTGCCGATACTGCCTGCAATTTCTAGAAAATCGCTTGACCCGTCGAACGTAACTATATTTTTGCCGTTCAATCCTCCTGCGGTAATAACTGGTTGATTGGCATCCGTAGTCTGTACCGCATGGCGGTTATTGCCGGATTTGTCTGCCCATTGACCGACCCCGGTATCGATTGTAATGGTCGCCGCATCGTCCGCGTCGAGCCACAGCAATGTGGTCAGTTCAGCTGGGGTCCACAATGCCATTATCGCCCCCCCTGACAATATACTCAGTATGTCCGCAATGTTTGTCCTGCCATGGCTGGTCAGTGGCAGGCCGATTCTGACATTGAACGGCATGGGTGTAACCGCCTGGCACTTTCGTTGCTGGATTGATATTGAGAGGCACAATTAAGGCCATGAGACCGCATACAGAACAATGGACCATGTTGTCTGGCCGGTATTTGCCCGGCTGCCTCGGTGATGCTTCCCTTGACTCCGTCGCTGCGGCAGATCGTTTATCAATGTGATCGTTGAGCTCGTATATCATGGTGTCGATGGACATTCCCTCGCGTTTGGCTTTCAGCAACAATCCAGCCAACGCCTGTAATGTACCGAGATTATATGATTCAAAAAGCATCAACACCTCCATTCACGCACGGAATATCCAGCTGTATATGCATACCGCGACCATGTGTAATACCAGCCGGACAACTGTTGAATGTATGAAAAGACATTCTGATCACAGTGATTTATGAAATATTGATCATCGACAGTCGCCAGCAGCTCGCAAGGGATGTACCCATCACCGTCCATGCACTCGGTGCACTGGTTATTGTTGGGGCAGACATTGGTGTCCACCCAGGAAATTTTTTCTGCACGGAATTGAGAGCACCCCTCTTGGGCGGCAGTCAATGTTGAGAATGCTGGCGCATTCGTTACCGTTTCATATGCTTTTGATATGGAAATTTTGTATTTACCGCGAATAGCCTCAAAACTCGTAGCCCCGCTGCCAACATGATCCATACTGCAGGCCCCGGTGATATAGCACTGAGGGGGGCCTCCACTGCCGCTAGAAATCAACAACGCCCACACTCCGACCGTCGACCTCACCCCTCCGACTACAACACTGCAGCCATCGGTCACCTCGATCGCGGCATAGCCGCAGGCATACTCGTTGGCGAAGACCCTGATGCGAGGGACATCAGTGACGGCATCGCGCATGTTGTAGTCGTCAAACGTAAAGCCCTGGCCCCGTACCGACCAGTAATACGGGGGCACCCCGCCGGTGACATAGACCATGCCCGACGAAGAATCAGCCAGCACCTCGATGGAATTCTCGAAATCCCATGCGATCGGCTCAGCCTCGGCGCAGCAGTTCTTCGGCCTGACGGCGACGACGGTCTTCGTCACCCCGCAGTCGCCGTCGTCAGGGGAGACGGCGACGATCCGGAGCTTGTCCTTGTAAATGCGCCGGTATTCCTTCTCTATTTCCGGATCGAGCGGCACGCCGCCGGGGTTTTTCGCATAGGTCGTCTGGCATTTCGGCAGGCTGGCGGCCTGGTCGCAGCAGACCTTGCCGCGGAAGTCCGGGTCATCGAGGCCGCCGGAGGTCTCGCCGCAGTCGACATAGCCGCCGAGAACGGTGCGGTGGCCCATGAATGACCAGCATTTGTCCAGGCCGAACTGGCACCTGATCCCCGGTGGGCAGGGCACCACGACCTGGTACTCGGTATGCTGGTAGGCCTCCTCGCCCGAGCACTGGCAGCGGTAGACATAGGAGATGTCCTCGTAGCAGGTCACCTCGTCGTCATTCGGGTCGCCCCCCACCAGGATGCCGTGGCCGCAGAACGGCTGCCGGTAGATCTCCCAGCCGTCGTCGTTGTCGACATCCGGCGGCTGCAGGTCGATCTCGTCGATCAGGCCATGGAAAAAGCAGATCGCCCGGCACTCGCCCGGCTCGCCTTCCTCGTCGCCGAGGACGGTGACATCGACCAGGTCGTAGCGGGTCCGGCCGGAGACGGCAATCGAGCCGGTCAGCGGCTGGCCCCAGGAGAGGGCGCGGCCGGACAGGCTGATCGGCGGCCCGGTCATGTTGCCGGACTTGCCGTAGACCGAGCCCCGCCAGGTGAAGGTGCCGCCCGAGACCACCGGGAAATCGAGATCGACGCTGGCGGCGTCCTTGACCACGATGGTCAGCTCGAGCGGCTCCTCGACCGTTACCGTCTTGCCGATCCGGCCATTGGTCAGCCGCAGGGTGTAGCGCTCGCCCGGGTGGGATACGGCGACCTTGATCTGGGTGGCGTAGTCGCCGTTGATGTTCATGCCGCAGAGGCCGGCGCGGAACTGGGTCCTGACGATCTCGGCGAATTTTTCTTCGCTGACCGGCGGCTTTGCCTCCCCGGTCTCGGTCGTCTGCTCGGCGGCCGGCTCTTCGGTCTGGTTGCAGGGATCGGTGCCCCAGATCTCATCGACCAGCTCGGCCACCTCGCCGAGGCTGGCTGTGTCGTCCTCCGGCAGGACCTGCTCGATATGCAGCCAATAGCCCGCGCCCACAATCGAGCCGGGTTTGACGAACGAGCCGATGACAGAGGCGGTGGTCATTTGCCATCCTCCCAGCGACCGAGCAGGACCTCGCCGTTGCAGGTCGAATGGTAGAGGTAGAACAGCTCGCCCGGCGGCCGCCGCGGGTCGCCCTTCGGCGTGCCGTCCTCGCAGGTCTCGAGCAGGTCGAGGACGCAGCCGGGGATCTTCATGTCGAGGATGTCGCTCTGGGTCTCGCCGTTTTCATCGAGCCAGGCGACGGTGATCGCCGCCTCGAGGTCCTGCGCCGTATAGAGCGCGGGGCCTGCGGCCTCTCCCTCCTCTTCGGCCGCAGGCTCCGCAGCGGGCGCGGCCTTGACCACCTCGATCACCAGCTCGTGCCGGAAACCGTAGGCCTTGCCCTCCGCCCGCAGCACGGTGGTGAGCGGCTCCGGCAAGGTGACCAGGGAGCCGGTTGTGACGATCTCCGACGGTTGCACCTTGATCTCCGTGCCGTCGTCCCGGAAAAACGGCATCTCCGGGGTCAGCTCGCCGACGAAGATAGCCTCGTAATCATAGCTGTCGGTATGGTCGAACACGGCATCAAACGACCGGAATTCCTCATACGCGACGCCCGGCGAGATCGTGCCGAGCGAGGCGGTCAGGTCGTAGGCCAGGCCGAGGTCGGAAGGCCAGACAAAAAACGGCAGGGTGATCCGGACCACGCCGTCGATAATCACCACATAGGGGCAGGAGTCGTAGACATACTCGAAGGCCGACTCGCCGGCCATGGCGGCGGCGATCATCTGGTGCAGGTCCTTGATATTGGCCTCGTCGGCCGAGGACGGGATCGGCTCCTGGGTCAGCCTGGCCCAGATGTCGACGGCGGCATCCGAGAGCGGCTGCTTGACGATGGAGGTGATGGCGCTGGCGGTCGGCATGGCTACTTGAAATCCTCGCAGTAGTCGAGGGTAATGGTGCGGTCCTTCGACGGCGCCGGCGGCGGATCGTCTTCTGGGGGAAACTGCAGGATACTGCCGCCGGTGCACTCGATCCGGAATGCGTAGTCCTCCTCCGCGCCCTCCGGCGGCTTGATCGGCAGGAGCTTGACGCCGCCGGCCCAGTTGGCCCAGAACGCCGACTGGTAAACGTTTTCCACCGCATCATCGCGGGCGGGGATCTGCAGACCGTGGGTGATGCGCAAGGTTTTATAGATCACCTCGGCGGTGCCGTAGATCGGCGCCGCGCTGCGCACCGTCTCGCCGTCGACGCTGAGGGCCGGCCCGGTGATCACCGCCCCCTCCTCCGACCAGACCTCATCCGGCCAGTCGACCGAGACCAGCTCCTGCAGCGGATACTCGACCGACTCCTCGGAGGTGAGCGAAAAGGAAACCAGCTCGCGCTGGGTCACATAGGCGCGGATCGGCCGGGACAAGGTGCCGTGAGTGACGCCGAAACCGTAGGCCAGATCGGGATCATAGGGATAGACATAGACGGCGGTATGCAGGCCGTCGCCGTCCACCCCGCAGTCGATCTCCGGAGGCTCGAGACCGAACAGCCGGGCTGCGGCCGCCAGGATGATCTGCAGCCGGCTGACCCGGCCGGTGCCCTTCGGCCAGGGCGCCTGCTCCAGGATCAGGCCCCTGTTCACCGGCCGCGGCCGGCGGACAAAGGCGGTTATGGCGCTGGCGGTCGGCATCAGCTCGAGACCTCGCCGGTGACCACGAGATTGATGTTGCTGTAAGAGAGCGAGGCGGCCCCGGCCGGGGTCTGGCGTTTCTCCCAGATCGGCGCGGCGGCCGGGTGCAGCAGGCAGGTGAAGGTGTCGCCGCCGGCGATGATCAAGCCGGACCAGCCGGCCGCGTAGAAGGTCGCCAAAGGCTTGGACAGGTCAGTGTTGGTGAGCACGAAATCGGCGCCTACCGTGCCGCTGCCGCTGTAGCCGAAGGCATCGCAGACGGCAGTGAAGTTGGTCGCGTCCCCGAAGGTAAACACGACCTGGACCTCGAGCGTGCCGATATTGTCCAGTAGCGGCGCATAGCCGGTGTGGTTGTAATCTGCCCCGCCGGTGTGGCCGACCGCGACCGACGAGGTCTGGACCGTGCCGATCTCCAGGATCGACGACAGCCGGGATACCCGCGCGCCGGCGATCCCGGCCGAGTAGTTGCGGGTGATGTCGGCGACGGTGGTCACCGTGATCTCCAGGCCTGCCTCGGCCAGGGCGGCGATTTCGATCTCTTCGCTGTTGGTGCCGTCGCCCAGCTTGCACTTCTCGCCGACCCGGAATATCCGGTCGACGCCGGCGGCCAGCAGCACCGCGTTATCGACCGTCACCTTGATGGTCTTGGTGGAGGCGACCACGTCGGTGGTGACCCAGGCCGTGCCGTATTTGGTCTTCGAGTCGGCGCCGGTCTCCCAACCGATGATATCGCCCAGCACATCGGTCTGGGTGCCCAGGAAAATGGTGCCCCAGTCGTCGCCCTCGCACGGCTTGTCCAGCCATGCCTTGGTGACGACCAGCACGGCGTCGGCATCGTCGGCCGCCTTGGCGTAGACCTTCTCGTACTCGATGCAGCCGTTCAGCCTGTCGTCGCTCGACTTGTTGCGGAAGACATTCTCCTCCTCGCCGCTGACGATCATGTTGTTGCTCATCCGCCCGCCATGGGCCGCGGTGGCGGTGACGTTTACCGGGTAATAGGGCTTGAAATCTGCGTCTAGCATGGGTCATACCTCGATTAGGGTGATGGTGCCGGAATACTCGTCCGTGCTCGCCGGATCCGCGACACCCTTGATATCTTCGACATCGACGGCGGTGACAATGACCTGGAAGGTCCCCAGGTGGTGGACCAGCGTCACCTCGGTGGAGGCATCGCGCAGCGCACAGATCTGGTCGATCTGGCTGCCGGTGAAATGGCCATAGACGGCGTTTCCGTCCCGGAAGGCCTCCAGTGTCAACGGTCTGCCCGCCTCCATTCGCAGCGTCTGGATAACCACCCGGCCGCCCATGGTTCGCCGGACAGACATCAGGGCCAGAGACTGGTTCTTGATGCCGCTCAGCCGGAGATCGTCCGACAGCGTAATGCCGCCGATGGATACGGTCATCGTGACGCCCTCCGGCTTCGCCGTTGTATTTCAGTCATGACCATGTCGGCCATCTTTCCGGCATCGACCGCCGAGCCGGCACCGCTGTAATTTAAGGTGATATTGATGGTTTCCCGGTCGCCGCCGGCGGCCGCAGCAGGCGCCGCCACCATCCCGCCGGCCTGCATGAAAGGCGAGGAGACGGCGGGCATGGCCGGCAGGGCGTTGATGATCCCGCCCATCTGCCGACCGATCAGGTCAAAGGCGTTGAAGCCGACCTTCTTCAGCAGCTCGGCGATGACGATGTCGTAGCGGCCGGCATGGAAGGCCCGCACCGTCCGCAGCCCGGCGTCCCGCACCCGATACTTATCAAGGGCATATTCGCCGTCTTCCATGACCACGTGCCGCCGGTCGCCGCCGCCGAAGCCGGGGAAAAAGCCGCCGCGCAGCATGTTGCGCAGGACCTGGCCGCCGGTGGCCAGCTTCTGGATCGCGCCGCCGGCCGCCTTCTTGACCACCTCCTCGACATAGACCTTGATGTGGCGGTCCTTGGTCAGTTCCTTCAGCTCCTTCTCGAGCTGGGCAATGGCCTCCTTGCCGCCGAGGGTGGCGCGGTCCCAGGCGTTGCTCCAGGCCTTGTTGAATTCCGAGGCGGACTCCGCCAGGTCTTTTGCCTGGACGCTGATCTCGCCGAACTGCTTGGCGATGTCCGGCAGCTCCTTGGAGAGCTGGCCGCCGCTCTGCTTGTCGAGCTCCTGGGCGGTCTGGGCGATCGATTTCTGCAGCTCCTGCTGCACCGTCACTGCCCCCTTGCCGTATTCCTCGACCATGGACAGGGCGGTCTTCAGGTTCTCCTGCTGGGTGGCGATAACCTGTTCGCCGTTTTTGGTCTCGCGGTTCAGCTCGGCGGCCGCTTCCCTGGCCTTGTCGAAGAGCCCGACCGCCTCTTCCGCCTTGGTCTTGCCGACATCGGCATTGCCGGCGGCAAAGGCCTTGCGCGATTCCTCGGCGGCCTTCTTGGCGGCCGCGGCGTATTCCTCGGCCTGGGCCTTGCGGTCCTTCCAGGCCCCGATATCCGTCATGCCGCTCCGGGACATCTCCCGCAGCTGATCGGCCAGCGACCGTTCGCGGCCGGCGATATCGTCCTGCAGGCGCTTGACCTCGTCGGCATAGGCCTGGTACTTCTTCTTCATCTCGTCGAGCGCGGCGGCGGTAGCCTGCTTCTGTTCCGCCGCCGAGTTCTTGACGGCGGCGGCCATCTTGCCGGCCCCTTTCACCCACTCGCCGGTAACGCTGTCGAACTTGATCAGGCCGTCCTTTTCGGCCTTTTCCAGGTCCTTGAACGATTTGATCGTCACCCCGGTCGCCTCGGAGATGGCCTGGAACCTGGCCGGGATCTCCGCCAGGGCCTGCTTGTTCGCCCCGACCACCGAGCGCAGATACTCCCACTCGGCGATTTTCGCGCCGAGGGCGTATCCGCCGGCCAGAGCCAGGGTAGCCCCGGCCGCGGCCCCGAGCGCGCCGGTAACCGAAAGGGCGGCCAGGTTGATCGATTTGAGCAGGGCGATGGTCGAACCGGCCCAGCCGGCGATGCTCAGGCCCATCATCACCTTGAAGGCGGCGTTAATACCGAGGATCGTCCGCGCCAGGGTATCAAGGGTCTTGCCGACCACAACAGTCCCCATGACGGCGGCGATAAAACCTTTGTGCTCCCAGACCGTGCGGATGATCGCGTCGGCCACCTCGAAGAAGCGCTTGGCCCAGACCCCGATCGCCTTCTGCACCGCCGGATCCTTCAGGGTGGCGGTGAGGGTGGTCAGATAGCTGGTGGAGTTTTCCAGGAATCCGGAATTAGCCAGGGTGACCTTCAGGTCCATCCAGGCCGTCCGCCACTTCGCCAGGGTGCCGACCGCCTCCCTGGAGGCCTTCTCGGCGGCCGGGCCGTACTTCTCGGTGAGGATGTCGGCAAACTTGGACAGCAGATCGATGCTCACCTCGCCGCTGACCAGCATTTTGTCGAGTTCGGCGGTGGTCACTCCGGCCGCCTCGGCCATCAGCTGGAAGGCGCCGAACAGCCGGTCGCCCAACTGGGCCCGGAGTTCCTCGGCCTGGATCTTGTCCTTGCTGATCATCTGGCCGATCGCTCGCAGCGAGCCACTGGTATCGTCCACCGACATGCCCAGGGCCGAGGCCGCCGAGGCCACGCCGATGAAGATCTTGCGCACCCCCTCGCCGGCCAGCTCGGTCGGGGCGGCGGCGGCGGAGATGCCCTTGTAGGCATCGGCCGTCTCCCAGAAGCTCAGGCCGAGCCGATCCGCTTCCGCCCGGATGAAGGCCAACTCATCCTTGGCGGCAGCGCTCGAGCCGAGGATGGCGGTAAAGGCCCGGTCAAGGTTCTGGGCCTGGACCCCGGCCTGGAACAGCGACTGCACCACCACCCCGGCGCCGACCCCGGCGAAGGCCGCCTTCAGGCTATTCGACAGCCCGGCGGCGACATCACGGGTCTTGCCCAGGGCCTGATTGTAGGCCTCGAGGGCCACCCGGCCGGTCTTGAGCTTCTGGGCGACGAGGTCGAAAACATTCTTGACCCCCTTGTCAACCGCCCTGATCTGGATGTCTACCCGGTTATTTGCCATAATCCCTGTTCATCTCTTTCCAGGTTTTCTCGTCGGCCCAGGCCCCGGCCCGGACCGCGATCGCCATCTCTATGCGTTCGTCCCGCTGTTCTCGCTCGTCGTTGGCAACGGCGGCGACAAACCAGGAGAATCCGTAGTCGAGACACTCTCCATGGCCTCGGCAAAGAAGCCGGCAAACAAGCCGCCAAAGCCCTGCAGCACTGTACCGAGCAGAACCGCTACCTTTTCTTCCAGACCGAAGCGGACCGCCGTCCGGAAAAAAAAACTGTTCACCTCATAGAAGGCCTGCCAGAGCTGCTCCAGCTCCGAGGAGTGGAGGTCCTGCAGGTTGTCGATGGTCAGGCCGCAGCTCTCCTGCAGCAGGATCTCCAGCTGCGCCATGAACCCATCCTCGGCGCTCGGCACCGCCGCTTCGCCGTCCAGCCCCGGCGCGGGCCCGGCCGCCTGCGGCTTCTGCTCGAACATCGGCAGCAGCTGTAGGACCCGCCTGACCCTGACCTCGGTGACCGTGACATCCCTGCCGCCGACCGTGATTTTCTTGCTGTTCAACATGGTCTTCTCCAGTTGGGGTGACCGCCCCGGGCAGAATCAAGGCCCGGAGCGGTCGGGGGTTAGCTGATGATCTCGGTCTTCATGAACTGCTGGCCGGTGGGCTTGGTCGAGTCGAGCAGGACGGTGCCGACCATCGACAAGACCGACTCGCCGTCGCCGATCTGCGGCCGGTCGCCGTCCATGATCAGCTTGACCTTGTGGTAGGTGATGCGCTGGCGCGGCCCGAGGTCGTCGGCGTCCGAGACGAAGGTCAGCTTGCGCTCGATCGCCTGGGCCGACAGGGCGTGCACGGTGTTGATCGCGGCCGCCAGGTGGTCGCACCAGATGAAGCAGGTGGCCCCGATGTCGCTGCCCGGCATCTTCATGATGTAGCCGTAGTCGGCATCGATCCGGTAATCGTCCTCGAGCGTGTAGCGGACGGTGGCGGTGGCGGCGTCGCAGACCACCATGTCGGCCAGGGTCTCGATCGAGGTGGCGGCGGCGGTGGCCAGGGATATCGAACCGGTCAACGTCTCTCCGGAGGAGAAGGTTCCGGAAACGTCAACCAGCTCGACAAAGCCCGAACCCACCCAGCCGACCACGCCGGTGGCGGACGAGGTGCCACCGGTGATCGTCTCGCCGAGGTCGAACGGCCCGCCGGTGACGGCGCCGTGCCCGACCTTGGTGAGAAAGCAGTTGACCTTGCCGACGTCGGCGTATTCCTTCTCGGTCATCGTCACTTCCACCGCCGACAATGTGCCGGCGGCCTGGCTGGTGACGCTGGCGGCGTTGGCGGAGAGATAGAGCTCCAGGTTCTCGATCGACGACTCGCGCATACCGAACTTGACGGATGCCTCGCGCTCGGTCTCGACCTCCTTGATGGTCGCCCGGGCGGCGGTGCGGTTCGATTTGATCTTCTCGGTGGAGACCGACACCGAGTCGGACAGGCCGTCCATCTCGCCGATCTCCATGCCGACCCCGGCCGCGCCGACGGCGGCGACGTAGAGCCTGCCGGTGCCGTTGATGCGGATATTGTCTGCGTTGCTTGCAATAGGCATAAAAAATCCTCCTTACCGCACAGGATGGCGGCTCGATTTGAGAAGGCTGAAACTGACAGCCGAATAACTGATGTAATGAGGATGGCTTGGTTGCTGATACGAGTCGCCGACCACCCTGACCTGCTGGGTGAGGTTTGACTTGAACAGCACCGCCTCAACCCTGGTCCGCAGTTCCTCGGCCTGCAGCATGCCGGTATAGATATGGCGCAGGCCGCTGACCGCGATGGCATCGCTGAGCACCCCCGAGCCGAGATCCATGCCGAAGCGCTGGTACTTCTCGTCGTCGCCCTTCAACTCCGAGATGTGCACCACGGCCACCAGCGGCCAGTATTCATCCGGCGGCGGGTTACGCTCGTCGATCCCGACAAAAACGCACAGGCCTTGCCCGAAGGTCTCGGTGCACCAGGCCTGCAGGCCGGTATCGGCAGCCAGGTGCTCGGCCACCAGCAGGGTCAGTTCGTGCGCGGTCATGCCTTTTTTCCTCCGAATTGATAGCGGTCGAACGAGGCCCAGAACTTCCGGGCGAACAGCGGCGTGACCTCATCCTCGATCTTCCTGAATACCGGGTCGAAGATCGGCCGGGCCGGGATATCGAGGCTGTCGGTGTCCTTGCGCAGCGGGAAGAAGTTGATGCCGACGACGTGCTCGCCGCGGGTCGCCTTCTTGGTCGCCGCCATCTTCCGCCGCATCTTGTCGGTGACCTGGACCGTCTCGCCCTGGTCGATGCGCCGGGCGATCGGGGCGATCTGCGGATCGAAACTGCCCGGCTTGCCCTTCTTCGACTTGCCGAAATCGATCTGTACCAGGCCGCCATCGCTGCTCACCCGGTAGCGTGAGAACTTGCCCAGCCACACCGCCGGCGAGCGCGGCCGGTTAGACCGCAGGGCCCAGACCTCGGTACCGCCTTTTTTCTTGAACAGCTCCGTCAGGTCGTGCAGGTCCTGCCATTCCGGCGGACCGTATTCCAGATGGTTGCGCAGGGTCTGCTGGACGAACCAGCCGACCGAGCCCATCGCCGACCGGCGCGCCCGGGCAAAGAGGCCGCCGAGACCCATTACCGATCGGGTCATCTCGTCGAGCCCGCTGTGCTGCAGCTTGACCTCGAGCATCAGGACCTCCTGAAGGTCGGCAGGGGTTCCTTGCGCAGGGCCACGTGCCGGCTGTTCTCGTCGCCGCCGCGCAGCGCGTCGGCATCGATGAACCAGGTCTCGCCGTCCGCCAGCCGCAGCACGTCGCCGGATCCCGGCTCGGCCACCTCGCTGCGCGCGATCACGCAGGAGGCCTCGGTCTCGATCATCGCCCCGCCGGCGCCGAGCAGCGTCGCCCCGCGCCTGAAGTTGATCGTCACCGGCACCGGCTGCCCGCCCTTGGCGGTGTAGGTCGCCTCAACCCCGAAATCGCCGGGGTTGAGAAACACCGTCCGGGCGTCGATCGCCATCTGCTCCTTCAGTCCCATCAGATCACCCCTAGATGGTGGTGATGTTGCTGAACAGGTAGGAACAGGCGGCGGCGATGTCGGAGACCGTCGCGTCATCGTCGTCGACGCTCTTCAGCAGCCGCTCGTCGGTGTCGTGCCGGACCCGGAAGATATCGCTGCGGTTGCTCTCCGCCCGGTACTGCTCGACCACGGTATTGTCGGCCGACTCCTCGGTCCACAGGAAGGTCCGGCCGAGGCACGGCTCGGAGATGTCGGCGGCGGCCGAGGTGATGGTCAGCATCGCGTACTCGTTGTTCCACAGGCTGGCGATGCTGGCGTCCTGGCCCTTCTTGGCCGAATTGTAGACCGCCCCGCCGACCAGCAGCTTCTGGATGTCGAGCAGATGGGCCAGCTGTTCGACGGTCATGTTGTTGGCGTCCTGGCCGGCGAAGTTGCCGCCGAACTGGGCCTTCAGCTGGGCGTTGCGGCGCAGGTTGAGGAAGGTCGAATAGGTGATGATCAGGGTGTTCGGCATCATGCCGCAGGCCGCCCGCACCGCCAGCTTGGCCGTCTCGAGATCGTCGAGCGGCACCGCGTTAGTGGCGTCGTCCCACTCGTGGGTGATGCCGTGGGCGGTGAAGTTGGTGGCGTTGAAGATCTTGTTGGCCACTCGCTGCTCCTGCGCCCGCAGGACCATGTTGGTGGCCCGCTTGACGGCGATCACGTCGGCGTCGATCGAGGCCTTGTAGAGGTTGCGCTCGCGATCGTCGACCGGCTCTTCCCAGCCATGCTCGGAGGTCGCGTATTTCCCCTGCTCGAACTCCCAGTCGCCGCGGTTGTAGTAGCCGCGCATCGCCCGCTTGGTGTCGCCGATCGACAGCAGGGCCTCTTTCGGGATCACCGGGAAGGTGGTGGCCTGGTAGGGGGTCTCGAAGATGGGCAGCACTTCCAGGCCGATAAAACCCATGCCGGGGGCCGCCTCGATATACTCCTGGACCGCGAAGCCGAGGTCAGGTCGGGCGATGCTGGTATTTGATTTCGGAAAAGGCATGATCAAGCTCCTTATACTGTTGGTTTATCTGCACCCGCGAATGCCGCGTCAGTGTGATGTTGCGCCGTTTAGACGAAGGTCGCCGAGGCGTAAATGGTCGCGTACTCGGTGCCGGTCCAGATCAGCACCAGGGTCTCGTCGATCGCGTCGAAGGTCGCCACTTCCGGATCGCTGGTGACGTGGTGGGCAATCGACACCGTCGAGGAGGTGGCGGTGGTCTGCATGATGATGGTGGTCAGCCGGCCGGGCACCGTGTCGTCGGCCAGGGTGGCGGTGATCGCCCCTGCGGCCGGGTTGAGATAGGTCACCGCCCCGGGGGTGATGGCCGCATCGGCGGCGAGGGCGTTCTGCACCGCCTCGACCGCGCTCTCGCTGCTGCTCAGCACCGGCAGGACCTCGATGATATCGCCGTCGGCGGTGGCCGCCTCGATGGCGATGCCGATCTTGCCGCCCGGCACCACGGTCGCCGAGACCTTGCCGTCGGCGGCCTGGTAGACCTCGGCGCCGGCGGTGATCGCCCCGGCGGCGGTCATCTCGAAGGTGCCGCCGCAGTTCAGCAGCTTGACCGAGCAGACAGCCCCGGAGGCCACCGCGTATTCACTGACCCCGATCGCGATATCGGCAGCGGCGGCGGTGCAATGAGCGACCAGCCCGGTCGATGCCATCTTTACCAGGCGCCTGGCCAGGACTGCGGCCGAGGTGGTAAACGCCTTGATTCCTTCATTCCATCCCATGATCTACCTCTCTGTAGTGGTGGATAGTGTTGTTTCTCTTCGCCGGTGAAGATCTGTCCCTCGGCTGTTTCGCTATTTTGTGTTGGCCTTCGCCAGGTATTCCTTGTGCAGATCCGGGTGCTGCTTGGCCATCGCCTGCACGGCCTGCCCCTTGCTCAGCTTGCCGCCGGAGGCCTGGATATGGGCCTCGACCGCCGCCATGAAATCGGCCGGTCCGCCACCCGTGCCGCCGGCCTTGAGATCGTCCTGGCCGGTCTGCTCGATTGCCTCGAGCAGCCGTTTCTTCTCGGCGGCCTCGGCGGCTGAGCCAAGATCAGCGGCCGTCTCACCCTTGGCGGCAAAGCCGCAGGCGGCCAGGGCGTCCATCTGCTCGGCGGTCATGCCGGAGACTGCCAGCTTCTGGAAGCTCGCGCCCGCCTCGTCGCCGTGCAGCCGGGCATAGAGGCCGAACAGCCGCTCCGTCTCCGCGCCCACCACGACGGTGGTCCGCTCGGCGAGGACCTTTTCGAGATCGCCGGCCGCCTCGGCCTTGGCCTCCGCGGTCAATTCGGCGTGCAACTCGGGATGTTTGGTCTTGAATTCCTCTTTCGTCATCGCTTCTTCCTCCATTGCCGCGTTTCTGGCGGCGTCAATTGTTTCGGGTAAAGTCATGATCTCGTCGATCATGCCGATGGCCAGGGCCTCGGCGGCCAGGTGGACCCGGCCGTTGCCGAACTTGGCCTGCACCTCCTCCGGGGTTGTTCTCCGGCCGTCGGCCGCCAGCTCGACAAACATGTTGTGGTAGCGCTGGATAAAACCCTGCAGGTATTCCTCTCCCTTCTCGTCGAGCGGCGCGGCGTCACTGGCCATCCGCTTGTATTCGCCGGAGACGATAAAGGTGCGCTTGACGCCGGCCTTGGCATCGGCGCCGGAACGATCGTAATGGCAGCAGACGGCGGACACCGAACCGACCTGCGCCGTGCGAAAACCGTAAATCCGGTCGCAGCAGGCGGCGAAGGCGTAGGCCCCGGAACAGCACTGGCCGTCGATGTAGACATTGACCGGCTTGACGCCCCGGTTGGCCAGCATCCAGTCGCACAGCTCGAAGGTCCCGTCCACCGTGCCGCCGGGAGAATCGACCTTGACGACGATGGCGGCAATGCTCGGGTCGGTCAGGGCATCCTCCAGCAGGACCTGCATCCGCTCGGTGGAGACGCCGCCGGACCACTCGGAAAACAGGTTGAAGCGCTTGCCGATCAGCCCGATCATGCTGATCACCGCCACGCCGTCGATCACCTGGTAGGGTTTTTCGTCCTGGAGATTCTTGGCGCGGTCCTGGGCGGCAAACTCAAATTCCGAGAGATCGCGGACCTCGCCGCTCAACCTGGCGGTGATGACCTGGTCGACAATCTCCAGGGTCTTTCGCTCCAGAACCCAGGCGGTGGTGGTGAGAAATCTATTTGGCATTTTCTTTTCCGGCTCCTGTCTTTTGCGCATCGGGGTAGACCAGGCCGCATGCCGTCTCGATCTCCCGTTCCTTCAACCGCACCTCGGCGATGTCGCCTTCCCAGTCCTTGCCGTCTTCGGCGGCGATGGCGGTCTGGGTGGTCATGTTGTATTTCAGCTTGAGGATGTTGGCCTGGGCCTCTTTGACCGGATCGATCTGGCCGCGGCCCTGGGGCACCCACGCCGCCTGGAAGTAGGCCTCGCGATGCAGGTAGAACTGCGGGGGGTCAAACATGTCGAGCAGGTAGGCCTCCTCCTGCACCATGTCCCAGCAGGGCTGGCAGAGATGCCGGCCGAGCCAGTCCTGCCGGTGGCCGAACACCCGCCAGGCCTCGAGCAGTGCCGCCCGGGCCGAGCTGTAGTTCATCTCGCCGTACTTCTTGGCGGCGACCTCGTAGGGGATGCCGGCGCAGCTCGAGGCGGCCCGCAGGATCACTTCGACGAACGGTGCGAAGTTGTCGCCCGGCCGGTTGTGCTCCAGGGTCTCCGGCTTCTGGCCGGGTTCTCCGTAATAGATGCCGCCAGGCACCACTTCCTGGATGCGCTGGCCGCCAGGCAGGGTCTGCCTGAGGTTGTTGATGCCGCCGGCGGCGGCGAGGGCGGCCGCGTCGGGGTGCGGGTTGGAAATAAACAGGGCCACCGCCGAGGTGACGATGTTGGCCACCAGCTCGGCGTCGAGATGGTCGGAGAGGTCGCGGAAGAATTTCATCGCCGGCGAAAAAAACACCTGGCCGCGGTACTGGTCCGGCTCCTTCTCGATGAAGCCGTGCAGGGCCTGCAGGCGGTGCCCGACCCTGATCCGGATCCGGGTGTAGTTGGCGGAATTGCGCTGGTGCGGCAGGCTGGGGTTGTTGTGGATCCACAGGTGGGTCTTGCGGCCTGCCCCGTCGACCTCCACGCCGTCGATGATCCGGTCGCTGCGCACCTTGTCGATCGGCGTCGACAGCCGGAGCGGGTCGACCACCTGCAGCTTGAGCTGGAAGCGGCCGAGGCCCTTGACCATTCGCGGCAGAATCAGGTACTCGCCGCGCACCAGCATCGAGCGGTCGCCGACCAGGCAGATATCCGTGAAGTGCTTGGTGCCCTGCAGGTCGCATTCCTTCGACCACAGGGCGAAGTTCCATTCCGCCTGGCGCTGCAGGGCCTTGACCGCCTCGGCGTCGATCGGCAGCTGGTCCTGGCGCATCCGCGATTGCGGCGTGAAGCCGATGCCGATGGTGTTGATGTTCATCGACTCGATCAGCCCGGAGACGTGCGGATCGTTGGCCTCGAGATCAAGCGCCCGCTTGACGATCGCCTCGCGTTCCCGGCTGGCCTTGAGTTGGTCGACCCGGCGCGGGTTCCAGTTCTGCAGGGTGCCGGTCTGGCCGGCCGAACGCCGCTCGATGGTCTGCGGCGCCCCGGCGGCAATGCCGGAGGTGGCGGCCGCCGCCATCACCGCCGAGCGGGCGAGCTGCTGGGACCGGACGGCCTTCTGCAGGCGCTTATGGATTTTGGCAAGTTGTTTGGGAGAGGAAAGCCTGCTCATCGCGCCGGTATCCCCTGGTTGACCACCAGGCCGCCGCCGCTGCCGGTGCTCGACAAGGCGGCCCGTTCGACGAGCAGCTGGGTTTCCCGGGCATAAAGAACCTGCAGGGCGGCCATGGCCTTGCGCTGGCCGAGCGCCGTGGTGTAGTCCTGGGCGGTCTCAGCCGCCGTGATGGCGGCCCTGACCGAGGCGAGGGCGGCGGTATTTTCTTCGAGGGTGCGGTACATAGGGGCTCCGTGAAAATTTAGGCCTGCTATTTTCACAAAGCATACACCCGGGTTTTACCCATGAGGTCAAAACGGGCATACTGAGCGCCCGCTCAATCCCGGTGGAACCCGGTGGAACCCGGTGGAGCCCACTGGAACCCATAAAAAAAGTGAAAAAAATACTTGACAGGGTTAAAAACGGCAAAAACCCATGACAAACAGGGCAGGGGCCGGGACCGGCCCCTGGCGGTGGGGTAACTCTTTGTTATGCGTAAAAAAAGCCGATACGCTCCCTTGCTTTTTTATATGCCTCAACAACACTCTCATGGCCAAAGCTGGCAAGGCATTTCAACAGGATCTCGTCCGCCTCGACATGCAGATCCTCATAGTTTTCGCTGTCAGTCACGCCCATTTCGCTGAGTCTTTTCACTGCTTCTTCCGGCGTCATCTTATCTCCAGATTCCGGAAATCCTCCAGGCTTATAACACGCCACACCGTCTCCATCTTCACACGGAATCTTACCATCTACATCTTTAAATCCTCTCATCTTATCTCCAGTCATTGGCTTGTTTGGCTATTCATTGTTAATCAAGGAAAATTTCCAGGAAGAAAAACGACCAGTTTTGTCGGATCTGGATTATTGTAACCTTCATCCAGATACCACCCTTCCTCCCCCCATGTCGTTACCTTGATTTCCTCGACCTCCAAGGTAGCGTAAAATCCTGTTGTGCACACATCAACATCACCAATATCATCTTTGATCTTTTCCAATCTCTTAACCAGTTCAGAAATTTTCATCTGGGTTTCTTCCTCATTGTCTGGAAAAGTCTTTTTAAAACAAACCGACCGACCACCGACCTCCGCTTTTTCCGCAACCGCCTGGTCTTGAGACTGCCAGGCAACCGGCGATGCTCCTGGAGATATGTCTCAGCAGACCATTCGACAAGGCCAACATCACAGACTATCTCTGTGATGTTGGAGAAAGCCCTGGCCGCCGCAGCTGCTCCTTTAAACGCAGGTTCAAGCGTCACCAGACCAGAACCAAGACTATGCCATTGGTCAAAGCCATCCTGCAGCTTTATCTTTACCGTTCCTTCTCCCAAAAAAATCATAAATTCTCCACCCCCTTAATCCTCCTTACAAGCTCCGGCGAGAAATAATTTTTGCGCCGTGTTTCTTTGCCGTTTTTTCACGGACGGCAATAGGACGATTGATGGCATCATCTACCCATACATACTTGTCTAGTCCAGCCACCTCGAAACAACAGTTGTACATTCTTTCGACAAATTCATCGGGAAGTTGATCGTTTACGATATTATATACTCCTGCCGCTTTTCCCTTCACCAGTGGCAGTAAGACAGGATCACCTTCTCTCCAGAAATTAACATCTGCAGAGCTTATATCGAGATATATTTTTTTGTCCATCTCTTCTCCCTATCTCATTAAATGAATCAGAACGGCACATCCGGGCCAGTGCCGACATAGCCGCCAGGCGGTTCCGGCGGTGGGCCATCGGGGCCGTGATCCTAGCCGGCGCCGGACCGGGCGGAGAGCATCTTCATCTCCCGGGCAATGATCTCGGTGGTGTACTTCTCCTCGCCGTTCTGGTCCGTCCACTTCCTGTCACGGTCAGCGTCAGCGTCAAGGTTTTTCCGGTTAGGCCCGGACGTTGCTCAAATTCGTACCCAGCGGCTGCCAAATGACGTTCAAAAACAGGTAACTTCCATACATCTATAACAATCGCTGCTTTCTGCATATCTTCCCTCAATTACTCTATAGGTAAACAAACTCAATCCTATTGATCGTCTTACCCGGATCGCACCGGTAATGCCGGCACAGCATCGCGACAAAATCAGCCGGCTCCATTTCGGGAAAACCCTCCCGGACGCACTCCTTTTTCGTGATCGCGCACAGGGGCTCAGGCCTGGTGGAGACGACATGGTATAGGTAAACAAACTCAATCCTATTGATCGTCTTACCCGGATCGCACCGGTAATGCCGGCACAGCATCGCGACAAAATCAGCCGGCTCCATTTCGGGAAAACCCTCCCGGACGCACTCCTTTTTCGTGATCGCGCACAGGGGCTCAGGCCTGGTGGAGACGACATGGTATAGGTAAACAAACTCAATCCTATTGATCGTCTTACCCGGATCGCACCGGTAATGCCGGCACAGCATCGCGACAAAATCAGCCGGCTCCATTTCGGGAAAACCCTCCCGGACGCACTCCTTTTTCGTGATCGCGCACAGGGGCTCAGGCCTGGTGGAGACGACATGGTATAGGTAAACAAACTCAATCCTATTGATCGTCTTACCCGGATCGCACCGGTAATGCCGGCACAGCATCGCGACAAAATCAGCCGGCTCCATTTCGGGAAAACCCTCCCGGACGCACTCCTTTTTCGTGATCGCGCACAGGGGCTCAGGCCTGGTGGAGACGACATGGATCAGCCCGAGTCGGACCTTCTGGGCCCAGCGTATCACCACCCAGGCCAGGCCGCGGATGTGCCGGGAAACCGGCTGGCCGCCCTTGGCCTTGCTGAAATGCTTGCAGTCAGGGGAAAACCATGCCAGGCCGACCGACCGGCCCTGGCAGGCCGCAGCGGGATCGATCGACCAGACGTCCTCGCAGTAGTGGGTCGTATAGGGATGGTTTGCCGTGTGCATCAGCACCGCCTCGGCATCGTGATTGATGGCGATGTCGACCGCCCGGCCGAGCGCAAGCTCGATCCCGGTGCTGGCCCCGCCGCCGCCGGCGAAGTTGTCGATGATCAACTCGTCGAAAAAGGATGGCTGGATTGCCCTGGTCATGGCATCACCTTCACGCCCGCACCGGTTCTAGTTCTGCCATTGCCGCCAAAGGATAATTCTTCATGGCGCAGTCTTCGCAGATCGCCACCCGCTTCTTTTCCATTACCGGGCTGGCAAGATCTTCATCCACCCCCATTGCCCCAGCCAAAGCCGCCCCGGAAGGTCCGCCGCCGAAAAACATCTCCAATCCGTGACAACGCCTTACCGCGTTGGCATTGACCCCGAATCGTTCGATGGTCACCATCCAGAAGAGAGGCAATCCCGCATGCATCACACCCTTGCCGCACATGGCGCATTTCTGCAGTTCGTTTCGCTTCATCTCATCACCGTCCGTATCACTCGCAGCAATATTGTTTTCCGCATTGATCACAGGTGAGGATAGCCCCCTCCTGTGCCTCGTCATCCACATGGCCGTGGCCGCATTCGCACCGCCAGCCCCAGCCAAACCTACCGCCAAGGTCGGTGACCGGCATCGGCGGCAGGTTTTTGATGGCCCATTTGTGCTCTTCGTCATAGGTTCGCTGGGTCATCGCCGTCACCCTCACACCGGAATATACAACGACGACCTGGCGGCGGTTTCCTCCATGACGATCACCGCCGCGGCCAGGTACTTGATCGCCCCGAGATTTTCCCTGATCCCGGCATCGAGGCCGAGACGGACTGACTCCTCTGCCTTCTTGATCGCCTGGCCGATCGGGAAGGCGAGGCCGACGCGCCGGGCAATCTCGCAGATCTTCTGCTTCTCGAACGGTTCTCCCTCGTTGGCATGCCGCTCCTTGCCCTTGCCATTAGCGGCCTGGTCGAGGGCCAGATCCAGGACCCGCCGCAAGGATTGGTATTCGCCTGACCCTGGGTCACGGCTTTCGGTGGTGTCCTCATTTTCATCAAGATATACCCAAGCCCCGTCCTTCAGATCCTGCAGTTCCTGCATCAACTCCCTGGCCCTGATCGGCAGCTGCTCCGCAACGGGGGTGTCTACCCCCAGTGCTATGCCAGTCTTGAACCAGACATCGATCTCCTTTTGTACCTCATCCTGCAGCTGCTGCACTGCTTCGATGATCGACCCGTTCGGACCAATCCCCAACAGGTTACGGTAGTCATTGATGAGCGTTTGCAGCGAGTGCAGCTCCTGCATCCGATTTTTAATTACTGCCAACAGGTCGTCGGCAGGTTCGACACCGAGCAGGTCGGCAATTTTGTTATACAGATCTTGCGCTGCTGCGATGTTGTCCCTTGATTGCTCATAGAGGTAATCCCGCTCCTTGACCAGCCGCAGGACCGCCTCGATTATCGTCTCCTCCCCGGTATCGCGGCAGATAATGCCGCGCACGTCGTTGATCAACGTCTCCATCGCGTGCAGCTGGCGTCTGGCCTGATCGTAATCCGCCTGGCAGGTACCGCCGCCGAAATACTTCTCCCCCCACTGCCGCTGCATCTCATCGATGACCAGCTGCGGGGTCAGTTTCACGGCCCGGACGACGAAGCCGCAGGTCGAACAGGTCTGCAGCTCGTAGGTGGTGTTGAGGTTTTTTTCTTTTTTGCAGAGCGGGCAGATTCCTTCTTTCTTCGGCATGATTGTCTCCTTGGCAATATGGGTGAATTTCTCTTCGATCTCGCAATCCTCGATCAGCGTCAGGCCGGTCTGCGGCCAGCGCCCCTTGCAGATATTGCGGCATGAGCTGTCGAAATCCAGCTGCTGCCGGATGCACATCTTGACGAACGTCCGCCGCAGCATCGTCGTCTGCCGGCCGCCGGCGACCGGGCAGGGGCCGGCGAACAGCCGCGTCGGCTTGCGCTTCCATCCCCCTCTGACCGGCTGCCCGCTCATCGCCTACACCCCAATCTCTTCCGGTACCGGCTTCTCAGCCCACCAGGTCGGCCGGACCAGCAGGTTGTCGGTATAGGACTCGCGCCAGCACGTCTCCCCCTCCTCGTCGGTGGTGTAGCGGCCGAGAACCACGTCGTCTGGCTCGGCATCCACGACCATCACCTCGGCGTTCATTTCAGGCAGCACGTCAAAATTAGGCATTACACCCCTCGGCGTGTCGGTGATCCTGAGCCAGACCTGCGTAGTTATTTGCCAGTTTTCCCCGATCAGTAACCGGCCGTTCATTCTCATCCCGCCCGTTGCCTTTTTCATCGCCATATCCTTCCCCCTTGTCGTTGTTGCGTTTCCCCGTCCCACCCACCGCCGCCTCGAACATCTCCCCCGCCAACGCCCACACCTCGCCGGGCAGGAAGAAACCGTACTTCCTGCCGTCGCGGCTGATCCAGCGGCCGTCGACCCGCAGCCGGTACCGGCCCTGCCACCACCGGCGGTCCAGGGTCGTGCCCTCCGACCACCGCTCTCTCTGGCCGTAACGGAACAGCCGCCGCCACTGGCCGGCGGGGAACATCTCGATTTTCACCGTTTTCTTGCCCTGAAAACGGAGCAAGATTGTTGTCTGTTTCTGCCGTTCCTCGGACATCTCAGCCCCGCCTGCGCAGCTGCTGCGCCCGCCATGCCCGGATCTCCTCGCTGTCGCTGACCCAGATCTCGCCGATCTTGGCCACCGGGAACTCCTGCCGGTCGCGCATCGCCATCACCGTCTTCCAGGACCGCTTCAGGTGTCTGCAGATCTCCCTCTTGCCCCGTAACTCCATCCCTTATCTCCTCCGCTGCGTCAGCCAGTCCGGCCGTTTAAAGTTGCGGACCTGGTCGTGGCCGCCGCCGCCGACCGGTTCCCCCTCCTGCCTGTCCTGCCGCCACACCCCGTTCCGCTCCACCATATTCAGGCACTGCGGCCCGGAGAGGATGTTCACCCCGCCCATCCACTGGAAGTCGGCGGCGGCGTGGGCGTAGACCGAGGCGTCGAGCAGATGGTTGTCCTTTTTCACCTGCACCCAGACCATGCTGCCGTTCTTCTGCCGCTGCTTCTCCTCGGCCAGCAGCTGCAGGGCGAAGTCGTCGCCGGTATCGCGGTGCAGGTGCAGCGGCTGCGGGTCGCTGTCGAGGTTTTCCAGGCGCCAGAACAGGGTGTCCTTCATCTGGTTGGTGTCGATCTGCCACAGGGTCAGGCCGCCGGGGATCAAGCCGCCCTTGGCCCCCGGCATCTTGTCGAGGATCGAGTGCCGTACCTTGGCGCCGGAGGTGTTCACGCTCATGCCCTTGACCGCCCAGACCACCCCCTGGCCGTTCTCCCGCACCCAGGTGATGATCTCCTCGCTCTTGGTCCAGTCCTCGCCCCACTTCGAGTCCTTGCCGCCGCCGATATCGATGCCGGCCCGCCAGATCCCCATCTGCTGCGCCTGGTCCTGCACCTGGAAGCGGGTGTCGAACACCAGCCGCCAGATATCGTCCCAGCTCACCAGGTAGCCGTAGTGGATCAGCCAGGAGCGGCAGAGCCTGGTCCAGGCCCAGACCGTGAACCAGAAGCCGTGTTTCTGCACGTCGATGCCGCAGGTCAGGGCCACCGCCTCGGGGTGGACGATCAGCGGCGGCAGGCTGCAGCGCCTGGCCAGGATCAGCTCGGTACTGCTCTGCTTGACGTTGATCTTCCAGGGCTCGGCCAGCCAGTCGTTGACGAAGGTCTGCAGCTCGGTGGTCGAGCCGGTCTCGTCCCGCTCCCGCTCCGCCTTCAGGAAGGCCTCGGCGATATCGCCCCAGCTCAGCATCGGCGACGACAGGGATGACACCCAGAAGCCGATCGACTCCGGCAGGTAATCGATCTGCCGTTCCGCCACGAAGCGGTATTCGGCGATCATCTTTGGCCGGTGGCCGTTGTCGATCTGGCCGCCGCATTCCGGGCAGACATAATAGGCGGTCCGCTTGGCGATGACGATCCGGTCCGGCTGGCCCGGCCGATCGTCCCATTTGATCTGCTTGAAGCGCAGCCGCAGCAGTTCGCCACAGTGCGGGCAGGGATGATGGATGCGGTAGACCTGGTTGCAGTTCGCCAGTTTGCGCAGGATGCCCTTGTGCTCGAAGGTCGGCGACGAGACGTCGACCACCTTGCGGATATCCCAGTACGATTTGGCCCGTTCCTCGCTCTTCGAGTCCGGGTCGGCGTCGTCGCGGAGCCGATCCGGGTTTTTGTCGCCCTCGTCGCGCAGGATGTTGCGGCAGGGCTTCTGGGCCAGGGCCGCCAGCGAGTTGGCCCCGACCAGGTACAGCGGCATGCCGGGGAAGTGCATCTCCAGGGTCTGGTACAGCCCGGCCTTCTCCGGCTTGCGTTTTCGCAGGCACTCGCAGTCATCGATCATCGGCTGAATCCGCACCCGGCTGACCCCCTTGGCGTCGTCCTCGCGCGGGTACATCAACAGGGTCGGCCAGGGATCGTGATCGATGCAGTAGCCGAGGATGTTGTACAGGGCCTCGGTCTTGCCGAGCTGGGTGCCGGCGCAGAACACCAGGTGGCGGAGATGTGGCAGGCAGTAGGCGTCCATCACCTCGCGCAGATAGGGCGTGTAGCTGGTGCTCCAGCGCCCGGGGTTTCGCGATACCCCGGCTTGCAGCACCCGGTTGGCGTCGGCCCACTCCGAGACGGTGATCTCCGGCGGCGGCGCGGCGGTCTGCAGCTCGTCCTCGGACCACTCGAAGTCCAGGCAGTCATAACCCAGCTCCGGCGTCCAGCCCCAGGGCGCCTGGCCCAGGCCGTCGATGGCGACGGCGGCCAGCTCAATCGACATCGAGCACCACCTTGCGGGACAGCGACCTGAGCAGCTCCAGGACCTCGGCATCGACGATCTCCCGTACCAGGGCCGACTCCACCCCGACCGCCGCCGCGATCTTGTAGTCTATCGACCGCGACAAGAGCAGCAGCGAGGTCTTGAACTCGTGTACCCGCCGCACGTTCTGGCGGTTGACCTCGGCGATCGGCACCAGCTCGTGCAGCAGCTTCCTGACGATGATCTCCTCGCGCCTGGCCCGGAAGTGCCGGTATTTGGCCTCCTCGTCCTTCGAGCGGTATTCCCCCTCCGGCAACTCCTCCACCCCGGCGTCCTCGGCCGCCGCGGCCGCGACCGGTCGCCGCTTTTTGCCCTCCAGCCAGCTGGAGACGTCGATGAAATCGAAACTCTCATCCGACAGCCGCCGCAGCTCGCCGGCCTGCACCGCGGCATAGACCGTGCGCACCGAATAACCGCTGAACTCGGCCACCTCCTTCACCGAGGCGAAACTCTCCGGGGTGTCCAGGCCGCTGTCGACCAGCTCGGCCTCGAGCCGCGCCATCGACGACAGCTCGCTCGGGGTCAGGCTGCGGCCCTGCCGGACCTTGGCCACCAGCAGCTCGTAGGCCTGCTTCCTGGTCTCGAGACCCTGTTTCGCCACTTTGCCCATTAAAACGGTTCCTCAAAACCGCTTTCTTGATATTTTTTATGGAGTATTGCTCGTTTTCTTTCTTGTTTTTTTGATTCTTTCTTAATGCTTAACCATTTTTTAATTTGAAATAACTCGTCGTCGTCAGCATACCAATCCTCTATCATCTGTTTTACAGAGTCTTTATTTTCGGCCGGGACACTGCCACTCACAAAAGATCCACCTTTACATAGAAAAACATATTCATAGAGGTGCTCGGCCATACAATCTCCCCTTGAGTTATCCATGATATTTCCCGTACACCGTCAACCGGGTGATCATCAGCTGCACCGAGTTGCGGTGCAGTCCGATCTCCCGGCCGATCCGCTCGACCGGCTCGCCGGCCGCCCACAGCCGCATGAACAGCACGATCCGCACCGCGTCGAGCTTGGTGCCGTTGAACGGCGTGCCGGACAACACGGTATAGGTCGTGCCGCAACCCCGGCAACGGCTCACCGGAAAGCCGGCCCTGGTCCGGCCGTGGCCGATCGCCTCCCGGCAGCCGCAGCCGCAGGCCAAGCCGTCCGGGTGCAGCCGCCGCAGCAACTCGCGATAGCAGCGTTCGCGATCGAGCAGCTCGACCATCGGCACCGCCGCATACTCGCCGGGGATGATGCCCGAGGTGTTGCGGATGGTCCTTTCGTTTCGCACCACCGGCCGCTCGCCATCAACCCATTGGCCGTCGATCTGGTATTCGATTTGTTCGGTTTCCATGTTGGTCCTCATCTACTCACGCCTCCAACCATGCTGCTTCATCAACACGATCGCTGCTTGCAACCTTGTGGCTCGACACATAGGCCGCAGGCCTCGACCACTTTCGTTGCAGGTTTTTCCATTCCCGCGGATAGTCTTTTTTTTCGTCGCTTTGAAATAACTGGCAGAAGGGGAAAAATCCGAGCTCGAACACCCGCTCCAGCCGTCGTTCTGCATCCTCGATCCTCTCGCCATCAAATCCGATCATCGTGTAACACCGCCGCTTTCTTGGGCTGATACCTTCAAGGATACCGGCAGCCCGCTCCAGGTGTCTGATCTGCTCGCTTGAATCACAGGCAAACCACAGTTCGTCGATTTTTATCTGGTCAAATAGGTCCCGGTGCCACGGCTGCAACAAGCGGCAATCCAGTCCGCCGGAAAAGTTTATGCCCCGCTTTTGCTCTTTGAGCATGGCGAAAACCGCCACGATATGCTCCCTGCTGCAGGCCAACAGGTTGTTATCCTGGACTATCCACCCTGGCTGAATGGCGATCTCCCTGATTTTCCCCTCTCTGCCAGGTACAAAACACCACGGACAGCGGCGACTGCAGCCCCGAGAGGTTATGGTGACCCCGGCCTTGATGAACCTTCCCGGTACAAAATCCCCCCCTTGGTCGCCAAAGGCCGGACCGCCTATCTGCACATCCGAATAATGTTTCGACCATGCCTTGAGTAACCGTTCAGCCAGGGGAATATCCCAGGTGAACACGCACGATATTTTCACCGGCTGATCAGGAGGCAGGAACATCGACGGAAAACCGACAAAGGCCAGGTTATCGACGGGAGTCCATTTTGTCCGGCGTGGAAAGACTCGGATCATGCCATCGCCTCATTTCCCATAACTCACCCCCACCCGCCGCAGCTCCGCCCCGAACTCGGTGCAGATCGCCTCGTGGCTGCGAAAGAAACAGCCGGCGAAGCGGCAGTAGATCTCCCAGTTTTCCTGCATCCACTCCCGGCTGCAGAGCACCCCGGCCGCCCGCTCGTCGGCCGAGACATAGGCCACGATCGGATGGCCGCCCATGATCCGGCTCATCTCCACAATGTCGGCCTGGGCCTGGCCGTCGAGGTGGGCGATCCGCCCGGCCAGCTGGCCCTTCTCGACATAGGGCATCTCGCCGGCCGCCGCCTCCCGGGCCTGGGTCTCTTTTTCTTTTTCAGGCCCAGGGCCGGGACTGGCAACCTCGGCAACCGCTCCGGGCAAAAAGGAAGCGGCGCCGTAGGCGGCGAGGATGCTTTCCTGCAGACTTTGATTGTTTTTTTGGTCCATGGTTTTTTTTAATAAAAACACGAGTTTAAATAAAATGGTCCGGGGTGGTCCACCCTGTGGTCCACCTGAAAAACATCCTAAGCTATTGAAATGACAAAGGTGGTCCGGGTGGTCCGGGGTTTTCCGGAAAAGTCGCCTGGATTTTGCAGAAAACTTTTCGTTGAAAAAAATGCTCCATACGCGCGCGCGCATATACGTATTATTTTTGAAAACCCCGGACCACCTGGACCACCACAAGCAACACCTTGAAAATACATACGATCTGAGACAGGGCAGGGTGGACCAACCCCGGACCTAGGGTGGACCAAATTGGCTAAACCATTGATCACATTAACGAAAACCCCGGACCGCCTAACGCTGTTCGGCTTCGTTTTCATAGCTTCAGCCCGATCCCCTTGAGACACCTGGTCCGCTCATCGCCCTCGCGCCGGCGGTACTCGATAATCCGTTTCTCCATGTTTTTCAGGACGATGCGGAGTTCACGGAAGAAATTCTGCTCGTGCACCGGGCCGTAGCCCTTTTCGCCGCAGTAGGTCCGATAGGCGTTGTAGAGCAGCTGCTTTTCGGTAAAAATTTCCTCTTTCAAACCGATCACGCACTTATCCTCGACAAAACACTGCACCGGGTTGTTCTGCCGGCGGAAGTCGTCGATCAGCCGTTCCGTCTCCTCGCAGCGGGTGAAGCCGTTCTGCTTGCGCACCCGCACCAGCCCGGCCATGGCCCAGCCGAAGATCCCCGGACTCTCCGCCAGCAGTTTTTTCTCGAGGAACGGATCGCGATCCGGATCGTCTTCGAGGAACTGCCGCCGGAACATGATCGGCAGCACCTTGCGGTAGAAGCCGTCGGTGTTGTCCTTGATTTTCTGCATCTGGTTGAGGGCAAAGATCTGTTTGGCGAATGGCGTGAAATTGAAGGAATCCTTGTGCTTGAAGGCGGCGTTGATATCGTCGCCGCTGACGATCTTCTTGTAATACTGCGAATCGATCGCCCCGTGTCCGGCCTCGGTGGAGATGTTCACCAGCTTGCCGAACAGGCTGACCCGCTGGAACTGGTCCTCGAGCCCCTCGAAACTCACCGAGGTGCAGTTTTCCGGCCCGACCAGGTGCCGCAGTATCCGCATCGCCAGACTCTTGCCGTTGGCCCCGTCGCCGAGCGCCCACAGGCCTTTTTCGTAGCGGGTGTCCCGGGTGAAGCAGTAGCCGAAGAACTCCTGGAACTGCATGATCGGTCCAACCTTCTGGATGGTCTCCTCGCAGAACTGCATCCAGCGAGGGCAGGGCGGCGGGCTGGTGGGGTCGAATTCGACGTTGATCTGGATCGTCGAGAAATACTCCTTGTGATGCGGCAGCAGCTCGAAGCTGTCGACGTTGAACATGCCGTTTTTCAGGCAGCTGATGTTTTCCCGGTCATTGACCTGGCGACCGTAGGGAATCGTCGACAGGTGGATTGCCTGGTTTACCGCGTCGTTGTAGCGGGCCTGCACCGCCTCGTTGCCGAGATATTCGATGGCCAGCTTTTTCAAATACTTCTCGGGATACTCCTCGAAGTATTTGCCGTTCCAGCGGTAGAGCAGATCCGTTTTCGGGTCCAGCAGCAGGTCGACATCCTTGCGCAGCCGCTCGGCCAGCAGCCGCGGCTGGAAGCTGTAGCGACCACCCAGGGTCTCGCCGAAGAACTGCAGGGCCGGGCAGGCGGCCTCCTCGTCGGTGTACTCGGTGGCCGCCGCCAGCAGCGCCTCGAAATCGGCCCGGCCCTTCTTGTGCTTGACCACGAAGTCGACGAAGTCTTCGCCGTGCTTCTCCGGCAGCGCGCCGTCCTCGGCCAGCATGTAATCCGGCCAGTGCAGCAGCCGCACCGATCCGGCCTGGCCGAGCAGCGAGGCTGCCGCCGACCGGGCGTAATCCTGGCCCGGCAGGTCGGCGTCATAGCAGATCACCACATCCCGGCCGCGGAACGGCCTGATCTGGTCCTCCGGCCACTTCTTGCGCTTCGAGGTCTGGGTATAGGCCTCGTAACCCAGCGAGCGGGCGCAGAGCGTGTCCTTTTCCCCCTCGCAGAGCAGCACCAGGCCGTAGCCGCCGCGCGCCGGCGCCGGGTAGAGCCGGTTGCCGCCGACTCCCTTGCCCCAGGAGATGATCTTCGCCTCCCGGGCGTTCGGGTCGTACAGCCGCATATTGGCCAGCACGCCGCTGTCCTCGTCGTAGATCGGGATGACGATGCGGCCGTGCCCCTGGTTCACCGGCTTGAGGACGCCCGTGTAACGGCAGCGGTAATGGCTCTGCAGCTTCAGGCCGTGCCGAGCGATGATCTCCCGCGACCAGCCGCAGACCTCGAACAACCGCTCCTGCCACTTCTCCGGCAGCGCCGGAAACATCGCGTAGGCCTCGGCCATCTGCGCCGGATCCACCGGCGGCAGATCCTCGTCGGCCTTTTTCGGCTTAGGCTTTTCCGCCTGGTCCTGGGCCGCCTTGCCGGGGTTCCCTGGCGCCGGTTTCCTTGGCGGCCTCGGCGTCGGCGGCGGCCGGTGGCCGTCCTCTTCGCTGCCGTACAGTTTCCGAAACTCGAGAAAACCACCCTGTTTTCCCAGGCCGTTGACCTGGCAGAACAGATCGACCAGGTCGCCGTCCTTGCAGCAGGCGGCATGGCAGTGAAAGACATCCTCGACCGCGTTGTAGCCAAACGATGGGTTGGCGTCCTCGTGGAACGGACAGAGGCCGTTCTGCCAGCTGCCGGACAGCTCCTTGACGGCAAACAGGCCGGCGGCGATGCCCCGCCTTTCCTCCTCACTCAGATGCTTTTTCGCCCAGCCCATCAGCGGCCACCATCCTGCTTGATGTCCGCCTGTGCCTGGTTGATCACATCCTCGACCTGCTGAATCCCCAAGACCATCCCCCGCTTGAAGGAAAATTCCATTTCCAGCTCGAAAACCGCTCGGCAACCGTCGATCGTGCACGCATCGGCCCCGTGCTTTCGCAAGGCCTCGACAATCAATTCCAGGCTTCTATTCATCGGCAGCCTCCATCGCCAGCAAAACACCATGGGCCTCCCCGCTTGCAGGTCTATCGGGCCCATGGGCACTGCTGGCAGCATCGATAAAGAAGGTGAGACTGACTGTGGAAGGGGCCGGGTGGGCAGCGGGGCCTGACGCAACCTCGGCAGTTTGGGAGAGGAACAGGGTGAGGCAGGTAAAAAGCGTTGGCACCACCAGGAAAATATAGACCAGGCAGATGGCCAGCGACAGGCGGCCGCCGGGGTTGTTCACCACCCGCCGGCCGCGCACGATACGATAAGGGTAGACCGGCGCCGGGCGCCGCGATAGATCATCCAAGGATGTTCACCTCCCGGCCCTTGCGGCCTGGTTTCTTTTTCTTGCGCAGGCCGTCCATCAGCCGCACCAGGTCCGAGCGCTTCACCCGGAGATCCCCCTTGTCCCGGCCCGACGGCCGGCTGCAGGGGACCAGCTTCTTAACCACCACCCAGTTCCTGAAGGTGTGGTAATTGACCGCGCAGAACTCCGCGCCCTGCCGCAGGGTCAGGTATTCGCCGGACTCCTCGCGGCCGTCCACCATCACCCCCGGCACCCTGGCCAGGGCGGCGAGCAGGGCCAGGGCCTCGACCCTGGCCGCCTCGTCGTGGATCGCCAGGATCCTGACGGTATGGATCGAGGCGGCGGCTGAAGATCTGGCGGCGACCATGATCACCAGGCCCGGCAGCTTTCGATGACGTTGACGATCGCCCTGATCGCCTGCCAGCCTTCACGCTCGATCGCCTCTTTTTCCTGCAGGGAGATATGCGCATCGGCGGTCGCCGCGTGCACCCTGCCGATCAACTCGCCGAACTCGCCGGTGGCGGCCAGGGCCTCGCGGTACACCCCCTCGAGGTCACGGCCGCAGCCATCCTGCTTGACCGGGATGCCCACCCGCCCGACCGCCTGCTCGAGATGGTCGAGCACCCGGAAGTCCTTGGTGACCAGGATCAGCGAGATCAGCCGCTTCAGTGGAAAGTTCACCCCCGAGGACTTCTCGCCGCTCTCCTCGAGATCCGGCAGCACCGCCCGATAGAGATAGCCGGGGGCCATGCCGATCCGCTCGGCGATCTCCTCCACCGACAAGTCGTCGCGATGGATTGTCCTGTAAAGCTCCTGCTTTAACGTCCGCATCTGCCTGTGCGTCTGCCTGCTCATGAAAATTTCCTTTCAAAATTTTAATGTCAAATTTTGACAATATTTGTGGTACGGTGATCTCTCCAATGCGTCAGTTAAGTGTTATGGCCTTTTTTTCGAAGGAGGGTGATTTTGAAAAAGCCAAGATTCACCGAAGAACAGCACGATAAGCTCGGCAGGGAACTGCAGATCATAAACCGCAGGCTTAACCAGATGCACACTGAGGTTGGCAAGGCATACCCCCTCGAATCTGGGTGCAAGGCTGTCTGCAAAAAGGCCTGTGATGCGGTTTTTGCCTTCAGAAGCAAAATGGACGACATTCTTGCAAGCGAATGGGTCGCGAAGGGTATTGAAAATGTGCCCAAGCTGTATTTGCGAGGCAATGCCGACAAAAAAACCATTGACTACCTCGACTCGTCGCTAAGGGTTGAAACTGATAACGATCCCGACAAATAGACAATGTGATCGTTATCGCAGAAACGGCAGGTAACCGAGAGCGGCTCGCCGCAGAGGACCATTTTCATCCTGATCTTTTTTTTCAGTTTGTAGGGTCCATAGAACAGATTGTTGTTTCCTTGGCAGGACGGACACTGCCAGTCCCTGGGTAATGGAATTTCGACCGTCTCTTTGGTCGCTTGAGCTGCTTCGTCCTGGTCCGGATAACGCGCCGCATCGGTGAAGTCTTTCGGGTCGGCGGTCATGGCCGTGAAGCGTCTGATGGCTATGTCAGCATTCGCCCGGAGAAGCTCCTTCTGTTCTTGACACAGAAGGGGATACATGAAACGGGCAAGTTTTTGCTCGTCAATGTCGAGGCTGTTAAGAAAATCTATCCAGGATCTTGGTTTGCTTGTGGTCTTCATGCTGATTTCTCCATAGTTGAGGTTGCTTCAAGCCCGATAAACTGCTGCAGCTGCCCATCCCGCCAGACGATCTTCTCTGTCCGGCCGCAGCCGCAGAGGACCTCGCCGGTATCGCCGGACAGAAGGGTAAGGCAAAGCTGACGGAAATCCGCCTGCCGGTAAAGCTCGTTCGCCCGGCCGCACTGGCTGCAGTCGCACTTGTGGGTAATGGCTTGCTGGTTCATGCTGCCTTCTCCTCTTTGAGAGGTAATTGATAATGCACACGAAACTCCCGGATATCGTTCATCCGAAAAGGTTTGAGATTGGTGGTTTGATTTTTGAAATCGTTTCATATTGCCAGCTTACCGATGATCAGGCGTTGAAGGTCGCGACGCACTTCTACCGGACACACAAATTCCGGAAGAAGGATCGAGGCAAATTGTTTCAGGTTTTGACGACATACAGCGAATCCTCTCGAGGGATCTTATGAGCATTTCCAGGTCTTCAACCGGAAAAACGACGCTTGTCTTTGTGATGCACGATCCAATTTCGATCATGTCACCAGGCTGCAGCTCGCCATTCCTGCGTGAGACATAGAGGCGGATCATGTCTGCTGCCGTCTCGTTCATGCCTATTTGTCCTTCGTTAATGGTTCGCTTGCATACACAATGGTTTCGCTGGCGGTTGACGGAAACAGATAGCAGTGAATGCTCAAGTGGTGAGGCGATCCGCAGTGCATGCAGCTGACGACAATCTTGTCGCCGCTCAACAGCGCCACCAGATCGGCCCGCCGCGGCGGCGGCATCGACATGAAAAGGTTGCTCGCCTTCTCGCAACACGAGCACTGCCAGAACCTGGTACCCGGGACCGTTGCCTGTTCGCCGCTCATGCCGCTTTCTCCTGGTTGGTGGTATCCGGCCAGATTTCGGAGACCGGCTTGCCGATAAACAGGGCTATGGCCTCGCGGATCCTGGGGGTTTTCCGTTTGCCGGTTATGACGTCATGGACAGAGACAGGCGAAACGCTCAAGATTCTGGCAATTTTTGACTGCCTGATTCCTGCTATTTTTAGCTCTGCCCTTATATCAACTCGTTTATTAGTCATGAGTTAATTATTAGTCAAATATCGAAACAATGTAAAGGTAAAAAGATCTTTATGACTAAAAAAATTTTAGATGAGCTCTGTAGATATTTAAAACTCAAGAATAATAAAGAGCTTGCGGAATACCTTGGAATCTCCCCAACCAGGGTCTATTCATGGAAGAAATATGGAAAAATAACTGACGTCGGCTTGATATTAGTCAAAAATCCGGAGTTAAATCCCGGATGGTTGTATACCGGCGAGGGAGAAATGCTGGAAACAGGTCAAAAGAATAATTCGATAGGTAAAGAGCAAAAGATCCTGGCAACCATTGAACCAGGATCAGCCAGAAAGAAAGGCGTCAAAGCAGAGACGCAACAGGCTAGACAGGAAACAGAGGCTATCGATGAAGACGAGGCAATCGAACAAACCCGCTATGTCTTGCGGTCTGATACGGTGTATAGGGGGGCCTTGGTATCGAATATCAGGGCATTTTATCAGGGGGTTCGTAGGGAGGAAGAAATGGCTGGCGTTGACGAGCAGATGATCGAGATGCAGAACAAGATGGACATGATGATGCAGATGCTGGAATCTCTTGGTGCACATCTGCCGGGCAAAAAAAGAGATGCGCAGGAGGGCTGAAAAGCTGGGGATACGGGTGACTGTAACTGATAATCCTCGTAGAAGTTTTATGCAAGGACATGAAAAATTCTACGTCATCGAAGGAGTGAGAACAGATGGGGATTGATGGCAGTGATATAAAACACAAAAGGTTTAAAAAGGACGAAGATGATAAATTTTCCCTATGGATAAGAGAAAAATATAAAAACATCTTTCTTGTATTTTCTAATTTTACTGAAAGCTATAAGAATATTCTAAATTTAGATAAGATTATTGGCTATGGCGCTGTTTTTTTACTTTTTCTTCTTTTTTTAACAGGTTTTTTATTTGATAATCACGATCCTCCAAAGCAAAAACCAAAACCAATATCAAAAACACCGGAAGAACTCCAATTTGAATATGCTCATTGGCCTGCCATGAATACTGTTCTCCAAAACCTTAAGGCACCAGCAACAGCAGACTTTCCATTGGGAACAATCCAGACCAAGAGGATAGGAGAAAACAGGTACTTTGTTGTTGGCTTGGTTGATTCTCAAAATAGTTTTGGAGCTATGATCAGGACAAAATGGGTGGTCATCGTCGACGCCATCTCCCCGTGTGATGACTACACCAGATATGAATGTTGGAATATTAAAGAAGGCCCTATTTTTGAATAACAACCACAAGCAAAAATACAGTTTGTTCCCTGTTTTGTACCCTAAAATAAAAAAGTGCAAATTATCAAGTGCAATACCAATTATTTACAACATGTCGAACATGGACTCAAAATCCAGCGACCGCAAGGTCATGTCGGTTCGATTCCGACCTCCGGCACCAGTAAATTCAGCCCCAAATCCCATATAAATGGAGGTTTGGGGCTTTTTTGTTAGTGAAATTATATTTTAAATTTTGGTAAATTTTGGTTAATTTGTGTAAATTTTGAAAATCAAGTGTACCCGAAATTGTACCCGAAGAAAAAAGAGTGTACCTGAATGGCCACCATCATCCCTATACCCAGAAAAAAAGGAACAGGATACCAGGTAATCATCCGGACAAAAGGCCATCGAGCGTTCAAGCGGACGTTTAATTCCAAGGCGGAGGCGAGGCACTGGGCCGCCGAGCAGGAAGCATTGATTTATGCCAAGCGCTACAAGGATCCGCGCCTGGCTGACAAGGTTACCCTGGGGGCAGCCCTCGAGAAATACGCGGCGAAGGTTTCTGCCAAGAAAGCAGCATCTACCAGGGCCCGGGAAAAATACACCATGGCCCACCTGTTGCGGTTGCTTGGAGAGGACACTCCTCTTCCTCAAATTACGCCGCCAACAGTTTTCGGTTATCAGGAAACGAGGATTGAAGAACGGGCATCAGCTTCAGCGATCAGACAGGAGCTCTGTCTTTTATCCCATCTCTACAACAAGGCCAGGAAAGAATGGGGAGTGCCGGTGGAAAACCCGGTCGATGACGTAGAGAGGATCCCGCCAGGGCCAGGCCGAGAGCGCATGCTGACCGAAAAAGAAGCTGAGATTGTCGTCGAGGAAAGCAAGACAGTCAGAAATCCTGGTTTTTTTCCGTTTATCCTCCTGCTTCTCCACTCTGGGATGCGGTCTGGAGAGGCCGCCAGGTTGCGCCGGCAGGATGTGGACTTCAAGGCCCATACAATTACCATCAAAAAAACGAAATCAGGAAGGCCAAGGATCATACCGCTGACCGATGCCGCCGCAGAGGCCCTGCAGCGGCTTGATCCGGATGATTATTTTTTCCTCAAACCAGCCCACCTGGCCAGCAGCCGTATAATGCTCACCCCGGGTTGTATATTCAAGGAGTGCCTGAATCACCTCAAGAGCCGTTTAAAGGCTCGAGAAATCGATATCCCGCATTTCACCATCCACGATCTCCGCCATACGGCAGCATCGCACCTCTTAAGACATGGCGTTGATTTCCGGATAATAGCCGACATTCTCGGTCACACGACCCTGGCAATGGTGGCGAGATATACCCATGTCATGGATGGCCATAAAAAAGAAGTTATCGACAAAATTGGCCACCTGGGAATAGAAAAACAAGAGTAACCCCCGGCCCCCTCGCCGCCGCGCCCCTTCTGTATAACCCACCACGCCCCGATCCAGAACAAGTCGACCTCGATCAATAATTCACCCATCTCAAACCAGGCAAAAGGATCGCGCCGGCGCCACGCTACAGTCCGAGATAGTCTCCAAACAAAAAAACCTAACAACGTTAAAAAGTATTAATAAATGCAGAGTCGTTTTTTTTGCCAAATGTAGTCGGGTGGGGCGCCTCCGGGACC
>Ga0209728_1000304_pt1 | contig 44517 bp, 37 predicted proteins | sample RifGroD1_FD_183997 | JGI IMG/M metagenome (GOLD analysis project Ga0209728, IMG submission 183997) | Groundwater microbial communities from Rifle, Colorado, USA - Groundwater D1 (SPAdes) (version 2) | ecosystem: Environmental > Aquatic > Deep subsurface > Groundwater | place: Rifle, Colorado... | reverse complement strand
CGGGCCAGCCGCCATACCTCAAGTCAGATCAGAAGCCGATCCAGCCATTAGCCCGTTCCAGGGCGCCGGCGGCGGTGAAGCGCAGGACGTACATCGACTGGACGCCGGCCCGGGCCTGGTCGCCGCGCTGGGCGATCGGCCCGTAGGTAACGGGCGGCCCGATGCGGCCCTGCCAGCCGTTCATGGTCTCGAGGGCCGTCACCAGCTTCTCGCGGGTCAGGTCGCGGCCGGCGCGGCGCAGGGCCTCGGTGAAGACCTCGGCGGCGATCATGCCGGCCACGGCGTAGGCGTTGGGAATCTCGCCGGGGAAGGTGGCCTGGTAGACCTGGATGAAGTGCGCGGCCGGGTCGGCGAAGTTAACGTCGACCCAGGCCAGGGCCTCGACGCCGTTGATGGCGGCGGCGCCGGCCACCAGTCCGACGGTCGGGTCGGCGTTGGCGTAGGTCATCAGGTAGCGCGGACGGGTCAGCTGCAGGTCTTTGGCCTGCTTGATGAAGTTGCCGGACTGCGGGTTGAAAAGCATGACGATGACCGCGTCGACATTGGCCTGGGTCAGGCGGATGATCTCGGCCGAGAAATCGGTGGCGGTGGCCTCGACGGCCACTTCGGCGGCGGCAGTCAGGCCACGGGCAGCCAAGGAGCGCCGGACCGAGGCCAGCTCTTCCTTACCGTCGTCCAGATTGCGGTAGATGATGGCGATACGGCGGGCGCCCTTGACGTCGGCCAGGTAGCGGACGGCCACGCCGCCTTCGGTGGTATAGTTGGGCTGCACGCCGAAGATGTAGCGCTTCGGCGGGATGGTCAGGGAGCCGGAACCGGAGGCCTGGTAGACGTACGGCACGCGCTGGCCTTCGATATAATCCATCACGGCCAGGTTGCCGGGGGTGCCGAGGCCGGCCACCAGCGCGAAGACGCGGTCGGACTCGACCAGGCGGCGCACCTCGACGGTAGTGTTGGACGGATTGAAGCCGTCGTCGGCCACCACCAGGTTGACGCGGCGGCCATGCACGCCGCCATTGCTGTTCACCCAGTTGAAGTAAGCGTCCAGACCCTTGCGCACCGGCTGGCCGATGGACGCGACCGAGCCGGACAGGGCCTGGAACGAGCCGAGCTTGATCTCGGTGTCGGTGACGCCGTTGACGTCATTGAGACCGGGCGTGACGGCGGTAGCCGCCGGGGCAGCCGGGGCGGCCACGGGGGTGGCGCTCTTGTCGCCGGCGGCGAAGACCGCCAGGGCCGAAACGGCCAGCAACATGACCACCACAAGGGAAATACGTGCTTTCATGATTTCCTTCCTTCCTGAAACTGGAGCTTCGGGGCGCCAACGCGTCCCGCGGGGAACTGGCGCGCCCCGTGCTATCCTGAACTCCGGCGCCGGGCGCCGGAGGCTCAAGCCTGTCTGCCGCAGTCAGGGTGCCGCCCCGGCTGCCTGGCCCTTTAAAGAACCAGGCCGCCGTCCACGCGCAGTACCTGGCCGGTGACGAAGGCCGATTCGTCGCAACTGAGGAACAAGACGCCGTTGGCGATGTCTTGGATCTCGGCCAGGCGCCCCAGCGGCGTGCGGGCGATGATCGGCTCCAGCACTTTTTCCGGTACGGTCTCGATCATCGGGGTGCGGGTGTAGCCGGGCGACACGCAGTTGACGCGCACCTTGGCGCCTTTGCGGGCGAATTCCCGGGCCCAGCCTTTGGTCATGGCCACGACGCCGCCCTTGGTGGCCGCGTAGTTGCTCTGGCCGATGTTGCCGTCCAGGCCCACCACGCTAGAAATGGACACGATTGAACCCGCGCCCTTCTCCATCATCACCGGCGCCACGTACTTGGTCATCAGGAAGACGCCCTTCAGGTTGACGTTGATGACGGCGTCCCACATCTCCTCGGTCATCTTCTGGACCAGGGCGTCCTTGGTGATGCCGGCGTTGTTGACCAGGACGTCGATGCGGCCGTGCTCGGCCACCGCCCGCTGCACGAAGGCTTCGACGGCGGCGCCGTCGGTGACATTGACCACCACGCCCTTGATGGCCGGATAAGCCTTGGCCAGGGCGGCGAACTCGCTGTCATTCATGTCGAGGGCATAGACGCAGGTCGCGCCTTCGCGGGCAAACGTCTCGGCGATACCGCGGCCGATACCGCGGGCGCCGCCGGTCACGACGCATACCTTATCCTTCATCCTATTCATAACGACTCCTGTCGGCGCCTGTCGCGCCTGCTTGATGTTCGACTCATCCCCGGACCGGGCCCCAGCGCACCACGCTGGCCGCCCAGACAAAGCCGAGTCCGGCTCCTACGAGCACCACGATATTACCATCCCGGATTCTACCCGCGTCAAGCCCAAGCTTGATAGATAATAATTGGTCGTTCTGGCCACTGTGGCCGTATTCGTCCAGATAGGTCGTCTGTTCCGGCCGCAGCCCCAATTCGGCCAGGATGGCGGCGTGGGCGCTAGGCTTGAAGTGCAGGATGGCCAGGTAATCGATGGCCGACCGCCCCAGCCCGCCGGACAGCTCAAGAGCCTGGTCGATAACCCGGTAAAAGTTGGGCAGGGTCTTTTCATTCAGCTTGGCCTTGAAGGCCGCCTCGTCGGACACCATGAAGCGGGCCAAGGCCAGATCGGCCGCCACCGGCGGCCAGGCTTTTGAGCCCAGCTTCGGGAACAGGCAATCGGTCGACAGCGAGCCGTCGCCCTTGAACGACGAGGCCAGCAGCTCGTTGCGGCCAGCGTCTTTCTTAAGGACACAGGCTGAGCCGCCGGAGGCCAGGTCGAGCAGGAAACGTGTCGACGGCTCGGCGTAGTCCACCAGGTCATTGTTGCGGTAGCCTGACACCAGCAACACCGTTGTCAGGTCGGGCCTGGTCAGCATCATGCTGCGGGCCACGTCCATGGCCACCATCATCGAGCCGCACATCGCCTCCATATCAAAGCTCCAAGCATTGACTGCCCCCAGCTGGTTGGCCACGTACAACCCGGCCAGCCAGCAGGGATAATCCTTGTGCTGGGCGCCGCACCAGATGACCAGGTCAAGCGCCGCCGCCTCGATACCGGCCTCGGCCAGGGCTGAGCGGGCCGCCTTGAGGCCCAACTGTGCGGTCGAATCCTCCGGCCCGGCCACCGGCTTGCACCTGACGCCGAACTTGGTAGCGATGACGTCGGCCGGCAAGCCGGTTCGGGCGGCCAATTCGGCGGCGTCGATACGCTGCGGCGGCAAATAGAGGCCCAAGCCAACCAAACCGATATACATGTCTTTAACTCCAAATTACTGGTGAATCATCTCTCATTAGTAGTATGCTATATTTTACCAGCTTGTCAAGCACAAATCGGCAAAATAGCCCTAAATATCGCGCATCAAATATCAGAATATATCGAGTAATGCAACTTTACCCACGCAAGTACTGCCATTGTCGGTAATGAAAAGAAAAACAACTTGACATAATCATGATTCACCTCTCATAATAAAAAGCAAGCTTGACCCGAAAAGAGGCAGCCATGACGCCAGACCAGAGCCTAGCCCCGCCAACCACTACCCGTCAACGACTCATCGCCAGCGCCATCGACCTGTTTGCCACGCATTGGTACATGGCCGTTTCAGTCGCCAACATCTGTCGCCAGGCTGACTTGTCCAACGGCATCTTCTATAAATACTTCAAGGACAAGGATAGCCTGCTCAAGGAAATCCTCGACCAAGTGATCGGTGAAATCGCCGACCGACTTGGCCAGGTTGGCGGGGACAACCTGAGTAGCCGCGTCCGCCACCTAGTCGACCGTTTACTCGATTACGCGCTAGAGCATCCCAACCTGATCAAAGTCTACCGCGAAGGCCAGTACCGTTTCTACGACTACGAACAAAAGTTGACCAGTTGCTACGAACAGGCCCTGCTGCGCCTACTCGGCGCGCCGGCCCGCCAGATTGACCACGCTGCCTACCTGTTTGCCCTCGGCGGCCTGCGTTTCGTCTCCGTCCAGGCTGCCCTGAGCGCCCGGCCAGCCAGCCGCGTGGCGCTGTACCGCATCCTGGAGCACGGCATCTTCACCGATTCCAGCTATGACGAGAAGAAAATCTTCGATATTATCATCAATCCGCTGCCGATCGAACCGGACGACGGCACCGAGAAGCGCCTGCTCGAAGCCGCTAAACGGCTGTTCGGCCGCCAAGGCTTCTACCAGGTAAACATCCACGATATCACCAGCGCCGCCAACGTGGCTGTCGGTACCTTCTATAAATATTTCGCCAGCAAGGAAAGTTGCCTGGAGCGCCTGATCGACGAGGCCGGCCATGACATCCGCCGCTTCATCGCCGCCAACCTGTCCGCCGGCCTCAACCGCCTGGAACGCGAGCTGCAAGGCCTGTACCTGTTCACCACCTTCCTGTCCATCGACCAATGGTGCTACAACCTGGTACGCGAAGGCGAATTCATCGTCCCCCAGCAAGTAAAGGAATATTACCACAAATTTGGCGACGCCTACCGCCGCAATCCGGCCCAGGCCATCCCCCAGCCAGCCCAGGCCGCAACCAGCCCGGCCGCCAACCTCGACCCGGCCGCCACCACCGACCCGGCTGCCTACACCGATACAGCCATCGGCTTTCTGCTGGGGATAGCCCATTACCTGGGCATCGAAAAGATCTTCGACCCGGCCGGCCGCAACATCCGCCAGCTCATCAAGGGCCTGGCCCGCTACCTGACCGCGGGCCTGGCCGCATCCCCGACCAATCCCGACCAAGGAGGCTACAATGGCCAAGGCTAAAATCATCGGTACCGGCAGCTACGCGCCCGGCGAAGCGATCGACCACCAGGAACTGATGCGCCTGACCGGCGTCCAGTTCGATGCCGACAAGCTGAGCGCCAAGATCGGCATCCAGCGACGGCACATCGCCCGCCTGCGCGGCCTGGACGAGACCACGGCCGACTTCGCCGAACAGGCCGCCGGCGAGGCCCTCGCCCGCGCCGGCGTCGACCCGCAGGCCGTCGGCCTGTTCATCGTGGCCACCGACACGCCCGAGTACGTCAGCCCGGCCACCGCCATCCTGCTGCAAGGCCGCCTTCAGGGCGGCCAGCGCCCCAGTGCCGCCTTCGACGTCAGCGCCTCCTGCGCCAGCTTCGCCCTCGGCTTGGACGCCGCCGCCGCCATGATAGCCGGAAAACCCCACCTCAAATACGGGCTGGTGGTCGGCGTCTACAACATGCCGGCCCACATCCGCCCCGACGACGCCTTCGGCTGGTCGATCTTCGCCGACGGCGCCGGCGCCGTCCTCCTAGAGCGGGTCGAGGACGACGACCCCTCCGGCTACCTCGGCGGCCAGCAGACGGCCGACGGCACCCAGTGGAATTATGTCGGCGTCTACTCAGGCGGCACGCGCAAGCCGGTCACCCACGCCCTCTTGGACGCCGGCACCTGGGGCCTGGAATTACTGCAGCGCCTGCCCGGCGACCGCAACGTCAAGCTCTGGCCGCCGCTCATCCGCCAGCTCTGCGCCGACCACGGGTACGGCCTCGACCAGGTCAAAGCCTACTTCCTCACCCAAATCAACAAATCGGTTATCGAAGAGGTGATGGCCCAGCTCGACTTGGCGCCTGGCAAGGCGCCCACCATCATGGATCGTTACGGCTACACCGGCTCGGCCTGCATCCCCATGGCCCTGCACCAGGCCATCCTGGATCGTACAATCCAGCGCGGCGACCTGCTGGTCTTCTGCGCCTCGGGCGCCGGCCTGGCCGTCGGCACCAACCTACTCGTCTATTGAGCGCCATACGGAAGGGAAAAATAACCATGAACCGACACGAAAGCGAATACCGGAACAAGCTGCGCAGCGTCGACGAAGCCATCGCCTGCATTCAGAGCAGCTACGACGTGGTAGTCGGGCAATGCGCCAGCGAACCGCAGGGCTGCATGGCCCGCCTGCACAGCCTGGCCCCGCGGGTGCGCGACGTCCGGGTCTTTTCGGTGCTCACCCTCAACCCCTACGATTTCTACATGAAACCGGAAATGCGGGGCCACTTCGAGCTGGCCAGCTGGTTCCACGCCCCCGGCTCGCGTGCCGCCATCAAGGCCGGCGCCGGCACCGTCAGCTTCGTGCCCAACATGCTGCACCGCGCGGCCACCGACCGCCTGCACGCCCGGCCGCCGGAAGTCTTCATCGGCACCTGCACCCCGCCGGACAAGCACGGCTTCGTCAGCCTGTCGCTGGGCATCACCTACGAGAAGGACATCCTGGAGGCGGCCAAGTATGTCATCCTGGAAGTCAACCCGCGCCTGCCGCGTACCTTCGGCGACACCCAGCTGCACATCAGCCAGGCCACCTGGTTCGTGGAACACGAACAGGAAGTGCCCAGCCTGCCCTCGCCCCAACCCAGCGCCACCGACCAGCTGATCGGCGAGCACATCGCCGGCCTGGTCGACGACGGGTCGACCATCCAGCTCGGCATCGGCGGCATCCCCAACGCCGCCGCCCTGGCCCTGCGCCACAAAAAAGACCTGGGCGTGCATACCGAAATGCTGGTCGATTCGATGATGGAACTCTACGAGCAAGGCGTCATCACCAACCGCCGCAAGTCCTTCAAGAAGGATAAATTTATAGCCACCTTCGCCATGGGCAGCCGCAAACTGTACGATTGGCTAGACGATAACGTCGTCGTCGAGTTCCAGCGCGGCCGCTGGGTCAACGACCCGGCCGTGGTGGCCCAGAACTCGAAAATGGTCTCCATCAACACCTGCCTGATGGTCGACTTCACCGGCCAGGTGGCCAGCGAAAGCATCGGCAGCGCCCAGTACTCCGGCACCGGCGGCCAGTCCGATACCGCCCAGGGCGCCGTGGCCGGCTTTGACGGACTGGGTAAATCGATCATCGCCTGCTACGCCAAGGCCAAGGGCGACACGGTCAGCACCATCGTTCCCGTGCTCCCCCTGGGCAGCGCCGTCAGCCTGCACCGCGCCTTCGTCGACCACATCGTCACCGAGTACGGCGTCGCTAAACTGCGCGGCCGCACCATTAAGGAACGCACCCAAGCCCTGATCCAGATAGCCGCGCCCGAATTCCGCGCCGAACTCATGGCCGAAGCCAAGAAGCTAGGGTACCTGTAAGGGGAGCGCGGCGTATAGGGCGGTCCGGCGCTTTAAGCCGCGGTTGGTTATAGAACGGTTACGGCGTTCGGCAATGCAACGGCACTTGGCTTGATTTTGGACGGCGCAGATGCGGGGCCTGGCGCTTCAAAAACAAGGCCCTTTGCAAGGGTCTTGTTTTTGAACGCCACCCGCGGCGTCGCGGCTGCCCAGGGTAAGCATGCGCGGGGGTTAATTATTTCACGCCGTGCAGTTCTGTATTGCCGTGCGGCTCGAAGTGCCGGGCCGATCTCATAGCCAAGTGCAGCAGAATTCCAGGCTCTCAGCCTGGGATTCTGCTACGTCAAGTCGGCACTTGCCGACTTGACGATCCCCCTCGGCCAGGCTTCCCGCGCCGCGTTTGGGTTGCAGGTCTGGCGGTCTTGCTGGGCAAGCTCGCCAGTATTGGGCTGTCGGTTGCGGCGCGGGCGATCCTGGCTCGTGACTTTAGCCACGCACCCCCACTGTTGATGGCTGTAGCTGCTGGTACTGGATGCTAGAGCGGGTGGCCGGCGACATTTTCTTCTATGGAAACCGCCGCGCAGGGCTGGAACCAGGATTCGCTACCGGTGAGCAGTTATCGCTTTCAGGTTTGCTTTTTCGAGCTATGAAGCTAGCGCTTCAATCGGCCTTTTTCCCAACAAGAGCATGCATGCAAGCTAACTAAGCTGTTCTTAGTGCAAGGGATAAATCATCGTAATAAAATTTAATTTTAACAATATATCTATATTACTATTTATTTATATTTATCGATTATACGTCCAACCACTTCGCTAAAACTACCTGCAAGAATTCTACTAACAAGCTGTTTATTATCATGATACACTTGTATCATGTATTTTTCATTTCCTTTATCAATTCTGAATTCGATATTGGTGTCTTCTGCTATGCGAAAATACAAGAAAGGCCGCCATACCTGGCGCATATATCTTTGATTACTTGCATTCATGAGAAGATTAATAAAGAACGAGTAGTCAGCTTCGTCAACGTCCACTTGACAGTAAGCCAAAGATTTGAAAACATCATCATAGATTGCCGTAATGCATATTTTATCAATCTCGTCGGCGTATTCATAAACTTCCTTGGTATTAATTTTGTTAATAATAAAAACCGTTATTGAAACTACAATCGCAACCAAGAAGACAATGCCACTTACAAAATTTTTTTTTATCAAGCTCATTGAATCCTTTCATAAACTAGCCACAGATTGAGACAAAGCCCCCACACTCAGTGACAACAGCCCCAAAGTACATAGCCTTTCCGCCGAAACCTGGCGTCAACTCCCGCAGGTGAACTGCCGGTTATCAAGCCTTGTCACGGTAGACTTCACGTCGGTTCCCGATACGCAAAACCTGGATGACAACTCTTTCATCATCGATGCTGCAGATCAGCCGCCAGTCTCCCACCCGATATTTCCAGAATTCTCCGAGCAGGGAATCGGTCAATGCTTTGCCAATTGCGCGCGGATTGCCGCCCTCCGCCACTCGCTCTTCCAGGAAGCTGATTATCCGTAGCGCTATTGAACGGTCCAATTTGCTCAATTCTTTACGGGCAGCTCCGGAAAACTCAATTTTCCAGGCCAAGCTCAACCTTCATTTCTTCCAGACTGTATGTTTTAGCGCCGGCGCGGATAGCTCGCAACTCTTCCTCAGCCAGGTAAAGGTCCTCGAGGTCGGAAAGATGTTCAAGTACCGCTTCCCGGATATAATAGGTCTTGGTCCGACCGGTACGCTTTGATAAGCGATCCAGCCGAGCTTCAACCTCAGCCGGCATTCTGATTGCGATCATAGCCACCTCTTTGATATACATGTATATCATACTGCTAACAGTTGAAGTTGTCCATAAGTTTACTAGAGCGACAATTCTTGCATTTAGAATCCTTTTTCCGACACAAATGAACAAACTTGAGCTTCTCGGGGGTAACCTGTTGTAGCCTTACATCCCATTGGGATAGCTTTAACTTCGACATAACACTTTTTTCCTAACCTGCAATGCAAGAAAGGCCGCCCAACGGGCGGCCTTTCTTTTAACGAGCGGTGGAGTCCGGCCTAGGCCGAACTCCGGACAGCTTACTGCAGTACCAGGGTAGTCGGTACGACAGAAGGAGCCTCGCCCTTGTCGAAGGTGGAAATCACGACGAGGGTGTAGGAACCAGCGCCGAGGGCAGCCAGGTCGGCGGCCGGGATGGTGGCCACGAACTGGCCAGGAGCGCGGAAGGCGGCGACGTATATCTTCTCGGTACCATCGGGCTTCTGCAGGCCGACGGTAACTTTACCATCGCGAGACAGGGGCACCATGGTGGCGGAGGGATAGACGTAGCTGCTGGCGTTGACAGTGATGACAACGTTGGCGCGGGTAGTAGCGGTAGCCGGAACTACGACTTCGTCAACCTGAGTCAGGTTCATGGCAAACTGCTGCGGCCAGAAATCGGCACGGTACAGGTAATCGCGGAAGGCGGTCAATTCGCAAGAATTGTTGCGGGTGTCGATCTTGCTGATCATGAACGGGCCGTTAGAGATGTAGGCATGGCCGTAGGTGTTGATGAAGCGGAGGGAAGCGTCGTAGCGGGCGACAGCCTGGGCGGGGGTTACCCACTGGCGGATGCTGGCCGGCACGTACTGGCGGCGCTTCATGTCTTCGAGCTTGGCCTTGATGTCAGCCAGGGAATCCGGATCCTTCACATCAGGATCAGAGACGCCTTCACCAGGGGTGAAGCCATAGACCTTACCACTGGCAGAGCCTTCGGCGACTAACAGGGCAACGGCTTCATAGATGTCCCAGCAAACGACGGTGCTGCGACCGGGGTTACCAGCTTTCGGGCTGAGGGCGCCGGAACCTGCAACCTGTTCAATTTCCATCGGGAAGTTGAAGTCGTAGTACGCCGTGATGGAACCATCGGCGTTAAAGACATAGCCCTTGTATATGGCCAGACCGGGTTCGACCTGGGCAGCGAAGGAAGCGTCATAGAAGCGGTCACTATCGCCATCCTGATGGATCCACTCATAGCCAAAGGCAGTGGCATAAGCCAGATCGGCGAAGGTGATGTCCACGCCAGAGTGCCACTTGCCATACAGGTAGGTGGTGCTGATGGCGGAGAAAGAGGTTTGGCCAGCGCCGATCGGCTTCCAGGTCTTGGAAACGCTGTCGTACAGCACGGCGGTAGCCGGTACCGGTACGCGGCCCTGCAGGGCGCCGTCGGCTCCCAGCACAACGTCGTTGCGCAGGGTGGAGGGATCGAAACGGGTGCGCAGCGGGGTAACGGCGGCGGAGTTCGGAGCGGCGAAGGTAGCCGTATCAGAAACCGGCTCAATGATGGCGGCGGCGTAGACATCGGAGAAGCCGTCGGTACCAACGACGTCCCAGGCGCTCATGAACAGGGCGCCGCGGGCGGAGAACTGGAGCACGCGCAGGGTCTTCTTGCCATCGGCGCCCGGGCGGACGTCGGCGGTGCGGACCGACCAACCATTGAGGCCGTCACCCAGACCATAGGCCATGCGGGTATTGAAGCGGGCCTTGTTGGCGACGAAGGAATCCAGCTGGGAAGTGATGTAAATGCGGACGGATTCGCGCAGGGCGACTTCCATGGCATGGAGATTGTCTCTCCAGTACTCGGCTTCGGTCAGGAACTGGCCATTGAGGCCTTTCTGTCCGAGGGTATCGAGTTCGGCATTCTCGTAGTTCCAGTTGGCCGGATCGGCTCCGCCCGGCATGTAGCCGTAATAGGGCGAGTACATCTGGCTGATGATGATATCCCACCAGGCGCGGGTGGCGCCGGCGCCCCAGCCCTCGGTGTACATGTGCCACTCGAGGTCAGCGGGGTTGGAATAGTAGGCGATCTGGATGGCGGTGCGGTCGCGCTCGAGGCGCTCGACCTTGATACCGGCCTTCTCAAGCTGGTCAGCGTAGTAGCGGCCAGCGGGCAAGCGGCCGGTAACATCGTCCACGCGGATCAAGAACTTGATGGTGACGTCTTTGCCGTCAAACTGCCAGAAGCGACCACCGGCCGGGCGGACCAGGCGGCCACGGTTCTCGGGGAGATTGGCGGCGGCCTGGATGGCGGCGGTAATCTCGGCGATGGCGCGGCGCTCGTCACCCTGCGGGGTCATGCCCATCTTGGCGGGGATCAGGTTGTAGCGGTAGGTGCCGGGCTGACCGGGGGTCATGCCGGTGAACATCGGGTCGCCAGCGCCAAGCAGGATCTCGTCGATCAGCTTCTGGCGGTTGAACAGCCAGTTCATGGCATAGCGAACTTCGCGGATAGCCAAGGGATTGAAGGTGGTGGTGCCTTCCTTGGTCCAGGTATAGGGAGCCCGGTTCGGGATGTTGTTGATGGCCAGGGACCACGAGCCGGAAGGTACGGTGTACATTTCCAGCTTGTCGCGATCGGCCTGGGACAGACCGCGCAGGATCACCGGCGGGACGGCTTGGAAGAAGACGTCGGCGTTCCCTTCGATGATATCCTTGGTGGCAATGGTCTGATCCATGCGGACTTCATAGACAACGCGATCTACGATCGGGCCAAACGGTGCGTTGGAAGCGCGCGCCGGTGCAGTGCCGGTCGTGGCAGCCTTGTCGCCAGCGGCGAAAAGAGCCAGACTTGCAACCAGAGCGAGAACCAGCAACATTAATGCTTTCTTATTCATTCGTTCCTCCTGGTAAACTACATCCTTTGTACAAAGAATGTTTTCTGTTGAACCAACAGTTTCCAGACATCATAACAACAGATTTCGCAAAACGCAAGAAAAAAAACGCTTCTGAGCGCAATATAGTTTACTGAAAAATTCTTGCCGGCTGATTTTCTTCCATAGTTAAATATGAATAGTGGAGAACCTGGAGTTATGAGTACAGCCGGCTGAGTCACAACAGTACCCCAGCCCCGGCGGTCAGATTCAGACGGCCTCAATACCGCCGGGGTTTGAGTAGATCGGACTGAACGGCTGGGTTAACTAGGTGCGGCGGAAACCGGCCACCCGCGGCGAGGCGTTCAGGTCAAGCCCGGCCCGGTCGCCACGCTGGAGCAGGCGAAAGCCGAGGCCGGCGATCATGGCGCCGTTATCGCCGCACAGGGCCAAGGGCGGGAAAAAGCAGCGCAACGAAGGGTGATTGGCTAAAACAGAGCGCAGATAGCTATTGGCGGCGACGCCACCACCAGCCACGATAGTCTTGATGCCGGTATCTTCGGCCGCCAGGAGCAATTTCCCGCACAACATGTCGATAGCCGCCTTCTCGAAGGCCGCCGCCAGGTTAGCGTCAGTCCGCGGGTAGGCCGGATTCCAGAATTGGTCGAGTTGGCGGATGGCGGCCGTCTTGAGGCCGGAGTAAGAAACGTCGTAGGTCTTGTGCTTGCCCTTATACAGGAAGGGCACCGGAAAACGGCAGGCCCGGGCGTCGCCTGAGCGGGCCAGGCGGTCGATGGCCACCCCGCCCGGATAGCCGAAGCCGTAATGCTTGGCTACCTTGTCAAAGGCTTCGCCGACCGCGTCGTCGATAGTGGTGCCCAAAATGGCGATGTCGTCGAAACCGTCGGCCCGGCAGATCAGGCTATGCCCGCCGGAGACGATCAGGCCGATGAAGGGATACTCCACCGGCTCGGCCAGCAGGGGCGCGTAGAGGTGAGCCAGGATGTGGTTAACGCCGACCAGGGGCTTGGCGCAAGACCAGGCCAGCGCCTTGGCAAAGGACACGCCCACCAAAAGGGCGCCGACCAGGCCGGGCCGGTCGGTTACGGCGATGCCGTCGATGTCGGCCATGGTACAGTTGGCGGCGGCCAGAGCCTGGCTGACCACATCCTGAATCCACTCGGCATGCAGGCGGGAGGCCAGTTCGGGCACCACGCCACTCCAGCGGGCATGCAGTTCCACCTGCGAGGCGATAATATTGGAGAGAATCTGTCGGCCGTCGCGCACCACCGCCGCGGCGCATTCGTCGCACGACGACTCAATGCCCAGTATCAGCATTATCCTTGTCCAGCAGCATGGCCGCGATGGTCGAGAGGCTGTAGCCCTGCTCCAAGAGGTGCGGGTACAGCTCGGATAGGGTTTGGGCCAGCTCGGCCGACCAAACATGTCCGATCATGATGGCGTAGCCGTGCTTTTCGGCCAGGCGGGTGCCTTCCTGCACGCGGCTGAGTATATAGTCCTTCTCTGGCGAATTATCCAAAAACAAGCTTCTCTCCCATATTGACAAATTCTGGCGCTCCGCCACCAACCCGGTAACCGTGCCACTGATGGTGACGGAATCCAGGTAATACCAGCCACGCCGGGCCGTCTCGTCCAGCACCAGGCTCATGACCCGCTCGTTACGGGTGACCATCGACCCCATGTGGTTGTTCATGCCAACCGCGCCGGGTAGTTGCGCCATGTTGACGCGCAGGATACGCCGGATGGCCTCGTCGCCCATGGCCAGCATGAGGCTGCCCGGCCCACTATCCTCGCCATCGAGGGCTTCCATCGGCTGATGCAGAATGACTTCCTTGCCGGCGGCCAAGGCCAGAGCGGCAACCTGGGCAGTATACGGGAGACCAGGCAAAACAGCAATAGTCAGCGGGAATGGCAGCTCCAGGAATGGTTCCAGCTGCCAGAGGTTGTAGCCGGCATCATCGAGCACCAAGATCAGGCGGCCGCGGGTCGAACTGGGCTGAGACTCCTGGGTCGTCGTGGCGGGCACGGCTTCCGGCTGGATGGCGCTGGTGGCCGGAACTTCGCCGCTGGCGGCGGGCTCCACCGGCACGACCGCCAGAGGGGCGACGGGCGGGCGCAGGAACAGCAGGCTGACGGCCAAGGCTAACAACACGGCCAGCGAACTGGTATACAGCGCCAGAAAAGCCTGCCGAGACGCTTGACGCTGCTTTTTACCAGGTGCTGCCATGCCGCTGCCTACTATAGCACAGCGACGGCGTTCAGTCTCCGGTTACTGGCACCAAGCATAGCGTACTGGTAGACTCAGTACACGTAATCGCGCAGTTCTTCGGAATGGGCGCGCAGCTTGCGCAAGGCCCGCTTCTCGATCTGGCGGATGGTCTCGGCGGACAGCCCCAGGTTCTCGCCAATGCCTTTCAGGGTGTTCTTGCTGGTGGTAGTAAAGTCGAAGCGGGCCATCAACACCAGGCGCTCGCGCTCCAGCAGGGCTTCCAGCATGCCCAGCGTCCGCTCCTTGAGGCAACTTTGCAGCAGGCTCTCCTGCGGATCGTAGGTCTTGTCTTCATAAATATCCAGGATTGAGGTACTGTCATCGTTGCCGTCGTTAGTCTCGATCGGGACGATAGTACCTGACATTTCCATGACCTCGCGAACATCGGCTTCCGGCAGATCCAATTCGCCGGCAATCTCGTCCAGGCTGGGTTCACGCCCCAGAAACTGCGACAGCTCGGCAAAGGTCTTGTGGATATGTCGGATCAGTTCCTCCTTGCGGTGCGGCAGGCGGATAGTACGGCGTGAATTGACCAAGGCGCGCGTGATGGCCTGGCGGATCCACCAGGAAGCATAGGTGGAGAATCGCACATTGCGCGCATAGTCAAAGCGTTCGACCGCCTTAATAAGTCCCAGGTTGCCTTCTTGAACGATATCCGAGAACGGAATGTCGAAATTGGCGTAGGAGCGGGCTATCTTCATGACTAGCCGCAGATTGGCTTCAATTAAACGAGTCCTGGCAACCTCGTCACCGGCCTGGATGCGCCGCGAAAGGTCCCGCTCTTCTTCGGCCGACAACAAGGCAATCGTCTTTACCTGTTCGTAGTAAAGCTGGGTAGTATCGTCTTTGGCTGAAGTGTTCGTCATTCGTTTCATTGTGTTAACCTCTCCACAACTAATACAATGCAACAATCATGCCAAATACTGCCACCACAAGATTAATATAGCTAATTCATTTATACGGAAGTATTTATTATTTTATGATTATTACCAACTTAACTAATAAGTGCCTAAAAGTATAATTTATCAGACTATTCATTCAATACACTGTATAATTTATAATACAACGATCTCAGTCGGGCTGCATAATCTCGAGGCGAGCCTGCTGTTCGCCGCCGTCGGTCCGGCCAGTCGGCAAGGAAGCGCGAATAAAGGTGACGATAGCCAGGATGGCAATGATGGCAATGACCAGTTTCCGCACGATAAACCTCCATAATAGTCGCCAAGGGGCGACTTGCAGTCAGATCAGCGACAAAGCCGTAGCCGCCGGTCTCATTCGGGCAGCGGCTACCGCCCGAGCCCGACCATGATAAAAGCAAATAGCGCAAATGACAAGCCTAACAGGGTGTTGAAAAACGCGGATGCGGCTTTTCAACACTTCAAAAGCCGGTACAATTACGCAGCATAGCGCAAGCTATGCGAGGAATTGTTAAGGTTGTTGAGAAAGCAACCGGCTTTTTCAACAACCTGCTAAACCGGCGGTGATTAGCGGCGGGGCAGCATGCTAATCGGATCGAGCGCCCGGCCATTACGGTAGAAGCCAAAATGCAGATGCGGCCCGGTGCTCAGTCCGGTTGAGCCAAGCAACCCGACCACCGTTCCCTGACTGAGGGATTGGCCACTGCGCACCTGGATACTGCTCAGGTGCGCGTAGAGCGTCTGGTAACCATCATGGTGGGTCAGGATAACGAAATTACCGTAGATGGCGCTATAGCCAGTTTCTGCCACCCGGCCGTTCATGGCGGCGCCGATCGGCGTATTGCGCGGACCGACGATGTCGAGGCCGCCGTGGAACTGCCGAACGCCGGTGATGGGGCTATTACGGTAACCGAAGGGCGAGCTGATGCGGCCAGTCAGCGGCCAGGCCACCAAGGTGCCAAGGGCGCGCTGCAATTCCACCTCCGGCAGGCGGGCGCCAGGAATGAACAACACCTGATTAGGCGATAGTACTTCGGAATCCAGGTCATTGACGTCCACCAGGTCGTAGATTGATTTATCGTAGTTCCGGGCCAGCGCAGCCAGTGAATCGCCCGGCTTGACGGTGTGGATAATGCCATCCAGATTGGGGATGTGCAGGATGGCGCCGGCTTGCAGGCGGCGCACGTCCCGAATGGTATTCAGGCTGATTAAGGTTTCCACCCGAATGCCGAAACGGCGGCCGATGGCTTCCAGGGTGTCGTTGGCGGCGACCCGATAGTCGAAGGTATCGAGCATGACCGGCAGTTCGCCGGCCGGCGCGGACGAATCAGGCTCGGCCGGCCGGAACATCTCCAGCAAGTAGGTATCCAGATTAAGCGGCGCCGGCAGTTCCAGCTTGCCGATTTCGACCGCTGGCGCTGGGCGGACCGGCATAATGAGCCAGGCACCGGCCAGAATGACCAGCAGCGCGCAGCCAGCCAGCAGCGCTATGCGGCGCAGCCGGCTGGCCTGGCTGGCCCGCCCGGACAGGCCGGCGGGGTTTGGCTGGCCAAGCCCGGCGGCGTTCTGCCGGAAGGCGGCGGCGGCCCGCAGGAGCGAAACCGGAGCTATAGCGGCTACACCGCTGCCGGCGCCGTTGGCTGAAGGGCGGGACAAGCGTTGGGCCACGAACTGCGGCCACCGGAAGGCCGGAGCGCGCCGGCCAGGCCGCTGATTGGCGATGGTGACTGGTTCGCGGCGCTCGGCCCGGCGGCTGGCGCTGTTGTCGCGCGTATAAATGAAGGCATTGGCCGACGGGATGATCCGCACCGGTTTCTGGCGACGATGAATGCGTTGACCGACGATGACACTGTCCATATCCATATAGTATACTATCGGAACTATGCGCCTAGTCTTGAGAATTGCCCCGCCGATTCGGCTGGCTCCGGGGGCCTGATGCAGCAACACCGCGACTCAAGCACTACCCCAGCGGCGCGGCGGCTATCGGCCGGCGGCATCATTCTGTCGGGCGCCTTGCTAGCCTTGTCGCTTTACGCTTTCGTCTTTGACTTGATCGTAATCCGGGGCGACTCGATGCTGCCCGTCCTGCGACCGGACAGCCTGGCGCTGGTCCTGCGCTGCGCCTATGGCCTGCGTCTGCCTTGGCGGCCTCAGGCTTACCTGCTGCGCTGGGGCGAGCCGCGGGTGGACGACATCGTGGTGCTGGATAAGCCAGACGGCACTGCCACCGTAAAACGAGTCTTCGAGGCCGGGCCGGCTTGGCTACAGAGCGAGGACGGGTTCTTGACCGGGCGCGGCGGCGCCTGCCCCCAGCCGTCGGGCGACGTGACGCTGGCCGGTCGGGCCACCTACGTCGAGCCAGGCTACCTGTTCGTGGTCGGCGAGAATACCGGCGTATCGATGGACTCGCGGCATTACGGCGCCCAACCGGCCAGCCAGGTGCGCGGACGGGTGATACTGCCTAGGCGAACGGCAGCTGGATCAGGAGCATGAAGATGGAACGCCCCGGCTTGATACGCAGGATCATCGTGCTCGGCTGCTTAGGCTTGTTCGCGCTGGCTATCGTCTGGCGCTATGCCGGCCTGGCTCTGGCCACCCCCAGTGGCGCTGGCTTGGCGCCGCGGGTGGTGCAGGTGCGCGGCTCGATCCATGACCGCTCCGGTCGCCTCCTGGCCGTGGACACCGACCTATACGACGTCTCGGTCTGGAAACCGGCCCTGGACAGTACCCGACAGGCCGAGCAGCTCGGTTTGGTGGCCACCAGTCTGCAGCTGGACGCCGCCGAGCTGGTCCGCCGGGTAGACGACGTCCCGAACGACTTCCTGTACCTGGCCAGGCGCATCGACAGCGATACCGTCCGCCAGCTGATCGACCTGATTGAGGCCAACGGCATCGTCGGCATCAACATCGACCGCGTGGCCGGCCGGGTCTACCCGGAGAAGAACCTGGCTGCCCAGCTGATCGGCTTTGTCGGCACCGACAACACCGGACTGGCCGGGGCCGAGGCGGCCTTCGAAAACGACCTCCGGGCCGACCCCGCCGGAGGCCGCGCCGGCTTCGCCTACGGCAATTCGGTCTTCCTGACCATCGACGTTGATATCCAGTTCCGCCTGGAACAGATCTGCCGGGAGGCCATGGCCGAGAACGTGGCCGAAGCGGTGGTGATGGTGGCCTTGGAAGCCCGCACCGGCAAGGTGCTGGCCTACATTTCCCTACCCGACTTCGACTTGAACCATTTCCTGGATGCCGACCAGGCGGCTTGGACCGACCGCGTCTCGATTTACACCTACGAACCCGGCTCGGTCTTCAAGGTCTTCAGCCTGGCCAGCCTGCTCAGCCTGGGCGGCATCGACCAGGCTTCCAGCTTCATCTGCGATGGCTCTTTTGAACGCGCCACCAGTGGCGGCGAGACCATCACCATCCGCTGCCTGGGTACGCACGGCCAGGTCAACCTGACCAAAATCCTGGAATATTCCTGCAATGCCGGCGCGGCTGGCGCCTCGGAAACCGTCACCACCGGCGATTTCTACCAGCGCCTGAACGCCTTTGGCTTCGGCCAGCGACCGGGCGCCGACCGGCCCAGCGAAAGCTCTGGACTGTTCCGCGACCCGGACAGCTGGTCGGCCCGCAGCAAGCCAACCATAGCCATGGGCCAGGAAATCCTGGTTACCGCCATGCAGATGGCCTCCGCCGCCACCGTGCTGGCCAACGAAGGCACGCTATTGCGGCCGCGCACCCTGGAAGCCGTCTACAGCCACTCTGGCGAGCTGCTGATGGCCGCCCCGGTGGTGCCGCAGGGCCGCTTTATGACGGCCGAGGACGCCCGCATCATCCTTGACGCCATGGAAGCCGTTACCCTGGAATCGGGCACCGGCCGGCGAGCCCGCATCGATGACCTGCGCATGTCGGTCAAGACCGGCACCGCCCAGATGATCGACCCAGCTACCCGCCGCTATTCGGACGACGACTTCATCGCCAGCACCCTGGCTTTGTTCCCCTCCGAAGACCCGCAGTACATCGTCTACACCGCCATCATCAAACCGCGCGGCGAGTCGATCTACGGCGGCCGCATCGCCGCGCCCCTAATCCGCGAGGCCGCCCTGCTGATCGCCGACCTCTACGGCACCGCCCGCGGCACGACGCCGGTGGCCACCCATTCCGGCCGGGTGGTGCTGAGCTCTCCCCTGGCCATCGACATCGGCGGCACCATGCCGGACCTGAGCGGCGTCCCCAAGCGCCTGCTGACCAGCCTGCTGACCAGGCGGGATCTGATTATCGACCTGCAGGGCGACGGCTATGTCGCCGAGCAATCACCGGCTCCCGGCACGCCGGTGGAGAGCGGCATGACCATAGTGCTGAGGCTGCGGTGACCGTACTGGAGCGCAATCTGGCCGTCCTGGCCGAACGGGCGCCGGAACTGGCCCGCCGCCTTGTACCCGAACCAGCAGCCGAACCGGCGATAGCGCCGCCGCCGCTGACGGCTCAGGCGGCGCGCGACGGCCAAATGACCGCCACCAGCGCCTACGGCTGGCTGCACTCGCGCTATGCCCCAAGGCTGGAAGCCGAGCGGCTCTGCGCCGCCGCCGCCGCCAAGGGCGCCACCGGCCTGGTCTGCCTGGGCTTAGGCCTGGGTTACGCCGCCGAGGCTGCCCTGCGCGCCGGTTTGTCGGTGGTGGTAGCCGAAAGCGATGCCCGCTGGCTGCGGGCCTGCCTGGCGATACGGCCACTGGAGGCCTGCCTGGCCGACCCGCGCCTGGACCTGGTGCTGTGCCTCGATGGCGCCGGCCTGATGGCCGCCCTACAGCATCGGCCAGGCCGGCTGGGCAGCATCGAGAACCCGGCCTTCCTAGCGGCCTTCCCGCTAGCGACCGCCGCCTTCCGCCAGGCCGTGGCCCGCTGCCAGGAAAAGGAAACCATCAATATTAATACGCTGCGCCGCTTTGGCCGGCTGTGGGTGCGCAACCTGGTCAAGAACGCCGCCGCCATCGCCGTCAGCCCCGGCGTGGACAGCCTGCGCGGCCTTTTTGAGGGCCTGCCGGCCTTGGTCCTGGCGGCCGGCCCGACTCTTGACGCGGTTCTGCCGCAGCTGGCTGTACTACGCCAGCGCTGCCTGCTGGTCTGCGTCGACACCGCCCTGCGCAGCTTGCTGCGCCACGGCATCGAGCCGGACTTCCTGGTTACCGTCGACCCGCAGCTCTACAATGCCTGGCACCTACATCACTGCTCCAGCCCAAGTAGCATCCTGATCAGCGAAGGAGCGGTCTGGCCGGCAGTACTGCGCCAGCGTTGCCGCCGGCTGTTCATGTGCAGCTCGCAGTACCCGCTGGGCCGGGCGCTGGAGGAACGCTGCCGCTCGCCCAAGGGTACACTGGGCGCCGGCGGCTCGGTAGCCACCACCGCCTGGGACTTCGCCCGCTCGCTGGGTTGCCGGCCGATTTACATGGCCGGCCTGGACCTGTCCTTCCCCGGCGGCCAGACCCATGCCGGCGCCAGCCTCTTCGAGCAGCGCAGCCTGGCCGCCGGCCGGCGCCTGTCTCCGGCCAGCGGTCAACTGTTCCAGGCCAGCCTAAGCGGGCAGCCTTATTTGGCCGAGGCCAACGACGGCCGCCCGGTGCGCACCGACAAGCGGTTGGCGCTCTACGCCTGGTGGTATACCCGCACCCTGGCCAAGTACCCGGATCAAACTACCTGGAACCTTTCCGCCAGCGGACTGGCCATCAGCGGCATGCCGGTGGCCAGTCTGGATGCGGTGCTAGGCCTGCCGGAGTGTCGCGCCGAGCTAAACCAGCGGCTGGACCGGCTGTGTCAGTCCAACCAAGACGAACAAAGCGGCCAAGCGGCCGGGCGCCGGGCGGGTCAAGCGGCCAGTAACGACCAGCGCCTCAGCCAAGCCGTCGCCAGCCTGGTGGCGGAGCTCGACGACATCGGCCGCCTAGCCAGCGAAGCCGTCCGGCTCAGCCGCCAGGCCAGCGCCTGCCTCAAGAGCCCAGCCGCAGCGCCCAGTGACGCCTTGCCCGACCTGATGACCGCCCTCGACCGCATCGATCAGGCCGTGCTGCAAAACAGCGCCCGCGATATCGCCGGCTTCCTGTTTCCGGACAGCCACGCGCTGGCCGGCCAGCCGGCCTCCAGCCTGGTCGACAGTCTGGCCAACACCGAGGGGCTCTACCGCCAGATCGGCGACAGCGCCGCCTGGCACAGCCAACTCCTGGGCCGGATACTGGACAGCCCGAACGCCGACGAATAAACACCGCCCGCCGCCTTCTCCCCAACCAGAGAAAATGCACAAAGTCGCTCAAGCCCCGCCGGGAAGCGGTCGATAATGAAGGCGTGAGCGAGCTCACCGAACGGTATGTGTTTCGACGTCCAGACATACCGTTCTTTTTTTTTCTCTTGACCGCCACCGGTACAAACACTACTATCTGGATGCTATGGCAATACGCAGGAATACCCAAAACAGAAACACCCAAAGCCGCAACAGCCAGGCCCGGACCGGCGTCCACGGGCGATCCGGGGCTAAACCGGGCGTTGGCTGCCTGGTGTGGCTGATTCTTTTCCTGGCCGTGCTGGTACTGTTCGTCTTCAAGTGGGAAACCATCCGCCATACCCTGGAAAGCACCCGCTTCCTCGAAGCCTTGACCAGCGACCAGGCTGACCAGAGGCCGCTTACCCCGCCGGCAGTAGCGCCGGCCGGCCAACAGGGCGGCGATGGCAGCGCCGGTAGTACTAGCCCGCCGGCCGGAAACGACGGGCCGGAAACGACGGCACCAGAAACAACGCCGCCGACAGTGGAGACGACCGTGTCGACAGCGGCGGGCAGCAACCAGCCGCCCACGAATAACCAGCCAAACCTCACCCCAGCCCTCAACACCACGGCGGTCAATCCAGTCCAACAGCTGCAACAGACTAGCTTGGCCCGCTTGTTTTTCGTGCGCGTCGACGATGACGGCACCATCAGCCGCCGCGAAGTGCAACGTACTATCGCCAGCAGCGATTCGCCCCTGACCGACGCCGTCCAGGCCCTGTTGCGCGGACCAAACAGCGACGAGCTAAACCAGAATCTGATCACGCTCATCCCCAACGGCACCCGCTTGCTGTCGGCCCAGGTCCGCGGCTCCACCGCTTACCTCAATTTCAGCGAAGAATTCATGTACAACCGCTATGGCATCGAAGGCTACGCTGGTCAACTAAAGCAAATCGTTTTCACCGCCACTGAATTTCCGACCGTCAAGGATGTGTTCATACTAATAGAGGGACAGACCCGGGACTACCTGGGCGGCGAAGGCGTCTACATTGGACGGCCCTTGTCGCGCTCGTCCTTCTGAGGCCGCGCCGCCACGCCCACCGGCCAATCAACTGAATTTGGAGGATATACCATGAACGAACTCTGCCCCTGCGGCTCCGGCCGCGAATACGCCGATTGCTGCCAGCCAATTATCACCGGCACCAAGCCGGCCGCCACCGCCGAAGCCCTGATGCGCAGCCGCTACAGCGCCTACGTCAAGGCCGAGATCGGCCACATTGTCAACAGCTGCGTCCATGACGAGAACCTCGACGAGGCCTCCACCCGGCGCTGGAGCGAAAAAGCCCAGTGGCTGGGCCTGAAAATCGTCCGCACCGAGCAGGGTGGCGCCGAGGACAAGGCCGGCGTCGTCGAATTCGAAGCCAGCTACATCCTCGACAACCTGAAGGAAGAGCACCACGAAACGGCCAAATTCGTCCGCCAGAACGGCGCCTGGCTCTATGATTCCGGCGACGTCAAGATTCTCCCCGTGGTGCGAGTCGCGCCCAAGGTGGGCCGGAACGACCCCTGCCCCTGCGGCTCGGGCAAAAAGTACAAGCAGTGCTGCGGTTAATCGGCTGACCGGCCGGCTCAGTCCTGCTTGAAGTTGGCAACCGCGGCCAGCAAATCAGCCGTACCGGCCACATTGTAGCCGGCCTGCTCGTTGACCGCGCCGATGACCGCCGACAGGCGCGCCGTGCTTTCCGCCTCCACCTGAATCACCTCCACGATCTGGCGCGAGGCTTGGACGATAGCTGCCATGGCCTGACGCATCTGGCCGGCCTTCTCGCGCTGGGTACCGGACTGATCCTGGATGGCCTGCGTGGCGTCGGTCAGGCTGCCGACGCTGTTCAGGATTTCATCGGCGCCCAGTTTCTGCTCGCTCATGCTGGCGGCGATAATCCGCACCAGTTCCGTGGTCTCGAAAACGCCCTGGTTGATGCGGTCGAAGCTGGCGCCCGCCTTGTCGGCCAAGCTGACGCCCGAGGTTATGCGGCCGGTCATGTCCTTGATCAGGCTGACAATCTCGCGGGCGCTGCGCGACGATGATTCGGCCAGGGTGCGCACCTCGTCGGCCACCACCGCGAAACCGGCGCCGGCCGAGCCGGCGTGGGCCGCCTCGATGGCGGCGTTCATGGCCAGCAAGTTGGTCTGGGCCGCGATCTTGGAGATGGTGGACACGATGACGCCGACCGAGCGCGAAACCGCTTCCAGTTCGCGGATCGACTCCACCGCCGTCTTGAGGGCGGCGCCGCCCTCGCCCGCCAACTGGGTCAGGTTCTCGGCTAGCTCGTCGGCCCTAGCGGCGGACTTGCTGACGCTGGCGATGTTGGCCACCATCTGGCTGATGGCCGCCGAGCTCTGGGCCACGAAGCCAGCCTGGCTGCCGACCATATCGGCCACCACGTTGATGGAGCCGGCGATATCGTCGATGCGCGCCTTGGCCGTGTCGACCACCGCCGTTTGTTGGCCGGCCGATTCGCGCAGTTTGCCCAAAGAACCTTCCAGCACGCCGACGCTGTCCCGCGCCTGGGTCAGCTGGTCGGCTAGCTGCCGGCCAGAGTCCTCCGTCTTTAGGGCCTGCCCCTTAATCTTGCCCACCAGCTGTCCCATGACGTCCAGGAATTGGTTGAAGGCCGAAGCCATACGGCCGATGTCGTCATTGCGCGCGATGTTGGCCCGCAGGCGCAGGTCGCCACGGCCTTCGCCTAGCTGCTGGATGCGCCCGGTCAGGTAGCGCAACTGCTTACTAACGCCCGAGGCTATCGACCAGCTCAGCCAGATGCCCCAGGCGGCCACCAGGACGCCTAAAATGATTGTTTCCTTCAAATACGCGGCATTTATAGCTCCATCGCCGCCGCCCTTCGTTTGGACGTGCCGCAGGTAGCCATAGCCGGCGGTGATGAACAGCGCGGCGATGAACAGCAGCGAGGCCACGGCCGGCAGCATGATGCGCCCCCGCAAGGAAATATAACGGTCGCTTTCCTCAAGGTAATTGAGCCCTAGCGACTGCAGCGGCTTGCGGATCAGGTTCTCGATGGCCAGGATGCAATGCGTGCCGGCCATCGCTCCGACGGCGACGTTGACCAGAATGATCAGAACCATGTCGACTGGCGTATAGCTGGCCACCCCGGCGGCCGTATTGCCGGCTATGCCAGCGATGGGGCCAAGCAAGTAGGCCACCACGATGGTGATCAGGATGACGATGATGGACCGGTAGCCGGAGCGGCGGGCGGCCAGGCGGGCGCGCTCGTCGGGCACCTTCCCGGCGGCAACCGCGGTACAGGCCTTCTCCAACGGCGTCAGCGCCAGCCAGAACAGGATATTAGATCCCAGGACGAGGGTCACGACGATGACATTGAAAACCCGCAGGCGACTGAAGACGGAAATGAGGTCGCGTTCATAGAATATGCCCAGGAAAGCCTGCATCAAGTAAGCGGCGCTACCGGTAATCAGGGTCAGCAACAGGGCCGCCCGGCTACGTATTCTGATCATTGTACTGACTCCTCATAGACCCAGACCGGCTGGAGGATGCGACGGCGGCCCATCTCGAATACTAGGGGCCAGCCAAGCCGAATGCAAGCGCGGCCGACGAAAAAAAGCCTCCGCCGACCGCACGCCATGGCGCGACAGTCAACGGAGGTCGTCACGGCACCGGGTACGGTCGCGCCCGGTCCGACGGCTTATTTGGCGGTCTTGGCCTTGAGTACCGTTTCCTTGAAATTCTTGCTGAAGGTAAAGCGTGGCACTTTGGTAGCCTTCTTGGCGGCAATCTTGATGGCCTCGCCGGTCAGCGGATTACGTCCCATACGCGGCTTGGTAGCCGGCCGGATCTTGACGTGAACCTTGCCCAGGGTGCCAACCGGAACGCGCTCGCCCTGCATGACGCCGGCTTCGATCAGCTCGAAGACGCGGTCCAGGATTTCGCGGCCATCCTTGCGGCTGACGCCCTGATAATCGGCGATGTAGGCCGACATGCTGGTCAGGGTGAACTTTTCCGGGTAGGCGGGCTTTACCGTGGCCACCGGCTTGGCGGCCGGTTTCGCCGCCGCTTTGGTTGCGGCTTTGGCGGCTGGCTTAGCCGCCGGCTTAGCCGCCGCTTTGGTGGTCGTCTTGGCGGCGACATCTTTCTTCACGGTGGTGGCAGTCTTGGCTGGAGCCGGTTTGTCGGCTGGTTTCTTGGGTGTAGCCATGAACGATCCTTTCGCAACAAGTATAGTTTTTCTTAGCATCCCCAGCCATCGCGCCACGGCGATCAACGACCAGGAATCCCTGCCGGAGCCGGCCAAGTGCGCTGGGTGCGCGCCGCGGAAGCGCCGGATCACGGCAAGTCCATAATAAAGGCAAATTCAAGAATACGCAAGTGGCGAAAAGCAAAAACATGGTATCGGCGGCACCACGGGGCGGGGGTTCAAGGTTGCGTCGCGCCCAGCAAACCAAGGCAGCGCTGAAAATCCTCCGGGGGCGCCTGTTCAAAAAACAGTTCCCGACCGTCAGCCGGATGCTTGAAACGCAGCCTGGCGGCATGCAGCATGACCCGGCCGACCGCCTGGCCGGCCACGCGGACCGCGCCGCCGTAGAGGCTGTCGCCGAGTATGGGCAAGCCGGCCTCGGCCAGATGGACGCGAATCTGGTGGGTTCGGCCGGTTTCCGGTCGCGCCACCAGGCACAGCCCCCGTTCCAGCCGGCGCAGCAGGCTAAAGCTGGTGGCCGCTATCTGCCCGCCCTCGCCGACGCTGCCCCAACGGGCGGCCGCGCCGGCGGCGCTGACCCGATCAAGCCGGTTTTCGACCCGGAAGCTCCGCGGTACGGGTTGAGGCGGCAGGCCAGTCAGAGCCTCATACTCCTTGTCAATCCGCCGCTGGCGGAACAATTCGTGGAAATATTTATTTACCTCTGCTTGTCTTGAAAAAAGCACCAGGCCGGAAGTCTCGCGGTCCAGCCGGTGAGCCAACCAGAGTCCGCCACCGTCGCCACCGTCATTCTGAACACCGCCGGCGCTATCGGCGGCCAGATAGCGCGACACGGCGGCCAGCAGGTTGTCGCGCCCGGCTACGACGGTGCGGTCGGAAGGCAGGCCGGCCGGCTTGTTGGCCACCAACAGCCAGCGGTCGGCGTAGACGATGCCACCGCCCGACTCGAAGGCGGTATCGGCCACCGCCTTCTCTTCCAGCAGCTTGTACGTATCGATGCGCACCACTAGGCGCTGGCCGGCCTTCAGGGTCCGGGTCGGCACGGTGAACGGCCGACCATCCACCTGGACAGCGCCGGCCAGTATCAGGCGGCGGAGCTTGCCTTTAGACAAGCGGCTGACGTCGCAATGCGCCGCCAGTTCGATGGTGAGTTGCGCCAGCAAGAAATCGTCAAGCCGACAGGGCGGTCCGGGCGGAACCGCCATCAGGGACGTGAGCAAGGCCATGCCCGATTGTAGCCTGAAGCGGCCGGCCGCACAACCGGAAAACGCCGTTTGACAAAACGCCGTTTGACAAAACGCCGTTTGACAAAACGCCGTTTGACAAAACGCCGTTTGACAAAACGCCGTTTGCGGCTTGACTAAACCGGCAATACCGGTAGAATTCAGACTGGTCGAACCGCCTCCATACGGTTTGAAAAACGGCACAAGGAGCAGCGGCATGCTGAACATCGCATTATTCGGCCCTCCTGGCGCAGGCAAGGGTACGCAATCGGAATTCCTGGTCAAGGAATACAACCTGTGCTACATCTCGACCGGCGACCTGCTGCGCCAGGAAATCGCCGAAAAAAGCCGGCTAGGCCTTGAAGCGCAGGATATCATCGCCGCCGGCGGCCTGGTCTCCGACGAGATCATCGTCCAGATCATCGAAAAAACCATCACCGAACACCCGGAAGCCAATGGTTTCCTGTTTGACGGCTTCCCACGCACCTATATCCAGTCGTACATCTTGGAAGGCCTGATGATCAAGCTGAACACCTCGCTGAACTGCCTGATCAGCCTGGAGCTGGAAGAAGAAGAGGCCGTCAAGCGCTTGCTGGAACGCGCCAAAACCTCCGGCCGCTCCGACGACAACGAAACCGTCATCCGCAACCGCTTGCGCGAGTACCAGGAAAAAACCCTGCCGGTGCTGGATTTCTACCGCGAGAAGGGCATCTACCACCACGTCGACGGCCTACAGAGCATCGAGTCCGTCATGCGCGACGTCAAGGCCATCGTCCAGAAGGAGCTCAGCAAGCACCTGGTAAACATCGTTATGTTCGGCTACCCCGGCTCGGGCCGCGGCTCGCAGGGACATGCCCTGGCCGAGCGCTTCGGGCTGGAATACGTCTCCACCGGCGCCATGCTGGACGAGGAAATCCGCGACAACCAGCAGCTCGGCAAAGCCATCAAGGAACTATACGAAAGCGGCCAACTGGTGCCCGACGAAATCGTCGTCCAGCTGATCGAGAAAAAACTCGAGCATTCAAAGGGCGTCCGAGGCTTCATCTTCAAGGGCTTTCCGCGCACCCTGGTGCAATCCTACATCCTCGACGGCATGCTCAAGAAGCACGGCTCGTTCATCTCCAAGGTCGTCGAGATCGAAGTGCCGATGCTGGAACTGATCCGGCGGCTCGACAAGCGGCGCATGACCGACCAGTGCATGCCGTACGACAAGACCACCGAGCGCATCGTGCAGCGCCTGGCCGACCACGAGAAGAAGACCGTGCCGGTTATCGAAAAATACAACCAGCTGCACGGCGTGGTGAAGATCAACGGCATGGGAAGCTTCGAGGAAGTCTTCGAGCGCACCGCCACGGCCCTGGAAAAAATCTTCAACATCCAGCAGGATTGAGTGACCGCCGCCGCTACAACGGCAATGGCCAATTCGACCAAGCGCCTCCGGGCGACAACTGCCACCCGGAGGCGCTTATTTTAGATACCCCTGTCGCACGCAGAGCTCGGCCAGCAGGATGGTGCCGCCGGCCGCGCCGCGGATGGTGTTGTGGCTGAGCACGGCGAATTTCCAGTCCAATACCGGGCAAGGTCGCAGGCGGCCGATGCATACTGTCATGCCGCCGCCGGTTAGCCGGTCGAGCCGCGGCTGAGGCCGATTCGGGGCCGAGAGGTAAAGCAGCGGCCGCTGTGGCGCCGATGGCAGGTCCAGCCCGGCGGTCTGCCCGCGGAATTCCTGCCAGGCGGCGATGATGTCTTCAGGCTTAGCCTTGCGGCCCAGGCGCAGCGACACCGCCAGGCTGTGCCCGTCCAGCACCGGCACCCGATAGCAGCTGGCGCTGATCGGCAGGCTGGCCGGCTGAATACTGCCTGGCTCGCCGCTGGCGCCAGCCTGATAGCGGCCCAGTATCTTAAGGGGCTCGGTCTCCAGCTTGTCTTCCTCGCCGCCAATGTACGGCACGATATTGTCGATCAGGTCGATTGCTGGCACCCCCGGGTAGCCGGCGCCGCTGGCGGCCTGCATAGTTACCGCCTGTACCGCCTGGATGCCGAAGGCGTCGAACAGCGGCTTGAGCGCCAGGACTAGGCCGATGGTTGAGCAGTTGGGATTGGTGACGATGCCGCCCCGACCAGGCCAGACTCGATTGCGCAGCAGCGCCAGATGGTCGCCATTGACCTCGGGGATGACCAGGGGCACGGTGGCGTCCATCCGGTAGCAGCGGGTATTCGACACCACCAGTATGCCGGCGCGGGCCCACTCGGCCTCGGCCTTGGCGGCCGCGTCGGCGTCCAGGGCCGAGAACACCAGCGGCACGCGCAGGTCCGGCGTGCACCCGGCCACCGTCATGGCCGCGGCCTTAGCCGGCAACGTCTCGGGCAGGAACCAGTCGGCGGCCTCCGCATAGCTGCGTCCCGCCGAGCGTTCCGAGGCGCACAACAGCACCGGCTCGAACCAGGGGTGGTCGAAGAGCAGGGAGACGAGGCGCTGGCCAACCGCGCCGGTGGAGCCCAGGATGGCGACGGGTATCTTGCTGATCATATTTTCCTCTCTTTTTAATTCACGGCCTCAGACGCTAAAATAGACGGCGCCGGCGCGCGGCACCAACAGGGCGGTAATACTGAATTCCGGATCCAGCTGATGGGTGGCGGTGGCGCGTAACCCGATGCGGCCGGTATCGAGCAGGCCTAGCACCAGCTGGTTGTATTCCACGCCCGGACAGCCGGGGAAGCCAAAGGAATAGCGCTTGCCGGCCGGTAGCGACGCGCCGAGCTCGGCCAGAACCCGACGGTGGCCGAGTTCGGCGGCCGCTTCGGTCAGAGCGGCCAGCAGGCCGTGGGCGCGCAGGTAGGCGGCCGAGTCGCCGGCGGCATGCGCCGCCCGCAGGTAGTTGACCGCCCCCGGTCCGAGGGTGAGGGCCAGCAAGGCGGCCTGATCGAGCGCTGCGTAGTAATCGGCCAAGGAAAGCCCGCCCGGGCCGGCTTGCCGCGGCAGGGGCAGGTATCGCTCGCCGCCGGGCGTGACGAAAAATATACCTGAGCCATCTGGCCGGCGCACCGGCCAGAAGCCATAGCGGCCGTTCGCCTCGACGCCGCCAGCCGCGCTCAGGCGCTCGACGGCCACCGACAGGGCGGCTTGGGCTTCCCGCTGCTGGTCGCGCCGGTAGCCCCAGCGAACGTGCAACAGGCTGGCGGTATCAAGCTGGGGCAGCAGCTCCGCGAGGCTGAGCGGGGGCAGGTCGCGGCTGCCACTAAAGGGCGGCGTGAAGGCCGGCTCGGTGGGCAGGACTGGGGAGCGCCTGCCTCGGCTGGCGGTGGCGCCGGCCAAGGCAGGCGTCTCGGCGACCGGGACAGAGGCAGCGTCCGAGGTGACTGGGTCGGCCGTGCTCGCGCCGGACAAGCCCTTGAGCACCTGCAGGGCCTGGAAGGGATCGCGGGCGTAACCAGCCAGGCCCTGATGGCAGACCGCCACCTGGTCGCGGACGTAAGCGGCCTGGACGGCGGCGCCGCCGCACAACAGGTAGCTGTTTAATCCGGCCGCCTCCAGGGCGGCGGCCACGGCGGCCATTTCCTGCAATGACTTGGTCAGCAACCCGGACACCGCCACCACCGGCGCGCCATGCTGCCGGGCGGCGGCCACGATCCGGGGCGCGTCAACATCGGTACCCAGGTCGACCACCTCATAACCGGCCGACTCAAGCACCATGCCCACCAGGTTCTTGCCGATATCGTGCAGGTCGCCCCGCACGGTGGCCAACACGATGACGGCGCGATGGTCTTCGCTCTGGCCGGCTGCCGCCGTCGGCCTCAGGCTGCGCAGGCTGGCGAAGGCAGCGCGGGCGCAGTCCGCCGAACGCAGCACCAGCGGCAGGGGACACTCGCCGGCATCGTAGCGCCGGCCGACCTCGTTCATGGCTGTCGCCAAAACCGCCGACAGGCTGGCGGCATCGAGTCCGGCCGCCAAGGCCCGCTCCAACTGTGGTTGGACCGCCTGGCGCAAGCCGCCGACCACCGCCGCCGTCAGCGCGTCCTCCGGCCTCAAACTATCCAGGGACGTTGACGGGCTACCGCCGGCATCGCCGCCGCCGGCGCCACCAGCCCCGCCGGCGGCTTGGCCGGACAGCAGCAGCCGATCCAGCGCGGCGGTCGATCCGGAAACGACGGCTGAATTTTCTATCACTGCCGCCGCCAAGGCGCGGAAGGCCGCGTCCGGCCGCTGCTCCAGGACGAGCGGGTCGACGATGGCCGCGCTCAAGCCGGCGGCGCGCGCCTTTTCCAGGAAACAGAGCGTAAAGGCCGGCCGCAGCTCCTTGGGCAGGCCGAAGGAAACGTTGCCGACGCCCAGGATGCTGCCGCTGCCGGGGCAGACTTCCGGCAACCGGCTAATCGCCTTCAGGGTTTCCTGAGCCGAATCGGCGAATTCGGCGTTGCCGGTGGCCACCGGAAAGGTGCAGGGGTCGAAGAACAGATCCTCGGCCGCCAGGCCGGCGGCCAGCGCCATGGCGTAGAGGCGGCCGGCGATGCCCAGCTTGTCGGCCGCCGTGCGGGCCGGGCCGCGCTCGTCGAGACAGAGGCAGACCACGGCCGCGCCGTACTGCCGGGCCAAGGCAAAGCGCCGGCCCGCTTCAGCCGGCTTCTCCAGGTTGACCGAATTGATCAGGGGCCGGCCGCCGATGTAGGGCAAGGCGCGCGCCAGGCTGTCGTTGTCCAGGCTATCCAACGAGATAGCCGACGGCAGCAGGGTGGCCAGCTCGCGGGCGATGGCCTCGAAGGCCGCCGGCTCATCAACAACGCTGCCGGCGACGCAAATATCGACGCCAGCCACCGGGCGGCCGGCGGCCGGGCGGGCCGAACGCTCGCGGATAAAATCCATCGCCGCCGGCAAGCCCCGCTCCTTGAGCAGTTTACGGAACTTAACGCTGCCGGAGGCGTTGGAACGCTCGTCGATAATCAGCAGGCCGGCATCGAGCTGGGCCGCTGGGCTGCCGCTAGCCAGCGCCGGTACCGCGGCCTGGAAACGATTGAAGGCTGAGCACAGCACCAGGCAGCGGGCTGGCCTGGCTGGTACGCGAGCCGACCTAGCGTCCGCCCGCAGCGCGGCGATCAGGCTGGCGATAATACCAGGATTGGTGCCGCAACAGCCGCCGGCTAGGGCAGCGCCGTTTTCCAGGGCCATGCCAGCCGTCAAGCGGGCAAACTCGGCCGCCGCCAGCGGCCAACTGATGCCGCCGTCAACCACTACCGGCAGGCCGGCGTTGGGCATGATGGACAGGGGCGCGGCGCAGACCGCCGCCAGCCGCCGGAAGGCGGCTGCCAGCTCGACCGGACCGCCCGAGCAATTCAGGCCGATAGCCAGTGGCCGGAAGGGCTCCAGCGCGCCAGCGAAGGCTTCGATGCTGCTGCCGGTCAGCAGGCGGCCGCTGCCGTCGACCGTGGCGCTGACGATGAACGGCAGGTCGGCGCCGCGCCGGCGGTTGGCCTCGGCCAGGGCCTCGATGGCCGCCTTGGCCTGCAGGGCATCCTGCACCGTCTCCACCAGCACCAGGTCGGCGCCGCCGTCGATCAGGCCGAGCATCTGCGGCAGATAGGCGGCCACCAAATCGCGGTAATGGATGGCGCCGAGGCTGGGTGCTTTGGTGCCCGGGCCAACCGAGCCAGCCACCCAGCGCGGTACCGCGCCGCCACTGGCGGCGCGGTCGGCGGCTCGCCGGGCCAGGCTGGCGGCGGCGCGGTTCAGTTTAATAGCGGCGTCCTGGATAGTGGCCGCGCCGCAGGCGACCAAGGTGCCCGGCAGCTCGGCCAGGCTGAGGCAGTTGGCGTTGAAGGTAGCCGTCTTAACGAGGTCGACGCCGGCCGCCAGGTAGTCGGCATGAACCTGCCCGATCAAATCCGGCCGGGTGAGGGGCAGGAACTCGCGCACCAAGCCGCCGCCGTCGGTGGTCGCTATGGCCGAGGCGGCTCCGGCTGGTTCAAGCGCCAGCAGCCCGTCCAGCACGGTGCCGGTGGCGCCGTCGGACACCAGCAGCCGCGTCCCGAAAACTTCCCGGATATTTGTTCGTCCGCTCATACTCCCGCCTCCTGCCGGCCGCCGCCGCCAAACACCGCCGATAAAGTCTCCAGCGTATCGCGGGCCTTGCCCATGGTAAAAAGATGGACGCAGGGCGCGCCGACGTCGTACAAATCACTCATCAGCTTGGCGGCGAATTTGATACCCACCAGGCGTTCCTCGGCCGGGCTGGCCGCCTCGTCCATTGCCTTAGCCAGTGACTGCGGCACGTCGATAAAGAACGATCCAGGCACGGCGCGCAGTGATTTTTTCCTGACTATTGGCTTGATGCCGGGTATGATGGGCACGGCGATGCCGACCTCCCGGGCGCGCTCCACGAAGCGCCGGTAAACCGTGGCGTCAAACAGCATCTGGGTGATGATCCACGAGGCGCCCAGGTCTACCTTGCGCTTGAGTTCCAAGAGGTCGTAGTCCGGGTTGATGGCCGCCGGGTGCTTCTCCGGATAGGCCGCCACGCCGACGGTGAAACCGGCCGGGGCGCCCTGCAGCGTGCCGCCGGCGTACTGGCCGCGGTTCATGCCCATCACCAGGCGCACCATATCGGCGGCGCAGCCCAGGCGGTCGTTGCGGACCGCCGACTGGACTAGCCCTTGGCTGGCGCTGGACGCCTGGCCGTCGCCGGAAGGAGCGCCACCAATGGCGGCCGGCACGAAGCGCTCGTCGCCCCGGATAACGAAGACGTCGCTGAAACCTGAATAGCGCAGGTCGATCAACTCGTCTTCGGCCCGAAAGCTGTTGTTGCCAATGCAGACCAGGTGCGGCACCACCCACAAACCCAGTTCGGCGCGCAAGGCGACGCACAGGCCCAGCGTGCCGGGCTTGCTGCGCAGCGGCACCTGAACCGGCTGGCCGGCGTGCTCGGTCCAGACGCGGCCTGAGGGGTGGTCGGTAACGCTGACGAAGGCCGGCTGCCAGGGCATCAGGCTGTCGACGCTGACCAGGACGTCGTTGTGGTCGCCGCCGCGCGAAGGCGGCACTACTTCTATCGAAAAAGGCTGATTGCGGCTGCGCAAGGTTTCCAGTACGGTATTCATATCAATCGGCTCCTTGTCATCGAATATTCACGTTCCGCGGTTCGCAGCCGGCTCTGGCCAGCGGGCAGAGCGGCAGGCGGCCGCGGCAACCGGCCACCTTGCCGGCGGCGATATACAGGCCCAGTATTTCCGGTTGCGCCCGGTAGTGTTCAAGAACGGCGGCCACGTCATGGGCGCCGCCGACGCGATTGCCCACCGCCGTTGCCAGCGCGTCGGCCACCGCCGGGTCGACCGCCGCCACCGCGCAGACGTCGGCCTGGCCCAGGCTGCGCGAATGGCCCAGCCGCCCGGCCGAGCTGGCCACGCCCCAACGGCCAGGCGGCAGCCGGAAGCCGTGGCGGCCGGAAAAGGCCGAGTCGCCGGCCACGATGCCCACCACCAGTTCCCGCTCCAGCAGCAAGGCGCAGTCGCCGCCGTTCTCCACGAACAGTTCAACCACCGTAAAGCGGCTGGCGATGAAGTCGCGCAGGGCGGCCGCGAAGGCGCCGGCTACCGCGGCCATCGGCCCGACGCCGGCCAGCCGGGCGGCCGCCGCCATGGCCACCGCCAGCGGCGGCGCGTCCGCCAGCAGCCGGAGCGGTTCCCAGCTGCTGGCAAAGGCCGGCTGCCGGCCGATATAGTCGTCCAGTCCGGCGCGCAATCTGACCAACTCAGCGCCGGCCGCCACGGCAATGGCCGCCTGCCAGCTAGCCTGGTCGACGCCGACTAGCAGGTTGGTCTCGCGGTGGTTCAGCTCGAACAAGCGGAAGCGCTCGTCGTTCACCAGCCGCCGATAGCTCTTGGCGACGGCCGGCGCCATGCTAGCGGCCATGTACCGCCGCCTGGGTGGTCGCAGCTACCGGCGCCAAAGCCTGCCGCAAACAGGCCGCTTGGCACTGGCCGCAGCCGGTGCACAACGCGTCATCGTAATGCAGCAGCCAGTCGGGCGCGCCGATGCCCAAGGCCCCGGACGGGCAATGCGCCGCACAGGCCCCGCAATCGACGCACAGGGCGCGGGCGTAACCGGCCTGGCCACGTCGCAACGTTGGCGGCAGACCAGAAGTCGCCGGCGCTTCCGGCGCCGGTTCGGTATGCCGCGCTAGGGGGCGCACCGCCGCCGCGGATGGCAGGGCTTCAATGAAGGGCCGCAGCCGGAAAGTTCCGCCCAGCACCCGGCCGCGCAGGTCAGCGCAGATGCGGCGGGCGGCAGCCAGCGACGAGGAGACCGCCGTCGGCGCGGACAGCGGCGCCGCGCCCTCCCCCGACCAGAGCGCCGGCAATTCCACCCGGCCAGAGCGCAAGGCGCCGTAATTGGTCTCCAATACAATCGGACGCTCCGGCCGGCCGTAATCCTTTACCTGAACCGTGATATCGCGGTCGCGGATGCGCAAGGCGCGCGCCATTTCCGCATCGAGCACCGGCAGCGCGAAGGCCACGCCCAGGAATATCGAGACGCCGTAGCCGTCCACCCGGGCGGCGGCCACCTGGTCGGGACTGGCCAACTTGGCGTCGGCGTAGAGCGCCAGGGTGCGCGAGCCGTTTACCGGCAGGCCGGCCGGGTTGCGCTTCACGCCGGGGTTATGCTGGGTGCCGGCGCGCGCCACGTAACCGGGAGCGCCGCCCAGCAGCACCGGCGTGCCAATACCGATACTGCGCAGCTCTGGGTCATTGAGCAAGGGGCTCAGTTCCCCTGCGGTGGCGTAGGAAACGGAAGCGCCGCGCGGTTCGAGCACGCCCAGATAGGTGCGCAGGCGGTTCGCGCCGGAATTGACGGCCGCGCCGTAGTTCTGGTAGGCGTTGCGCGGATTGAAGAACCAGAAATCATTCAGGTCGGCCTTGGACAGCCAGGTACGCACCCGGCGCCCCGGATAGCAGTCGGTGCCCTTGCCCTCGGCCTCCAGCAGCACCGAGCGGCCAGCCACTAAATCTTCTATAACATGCGCGCCGCCGTAAGACGGGTCGCCCGGCAGCTCGGCGGTGGCTCCCAGATAGGCGTCGACCGCCGCCACGCCGCCGTAGGCCGGCACGCCGTTCAAAGTCAGCGTCTCCAGGCGGATGGGCGGGGCGCCGTGCCCGAAATTGATGAACACCCCGCTGGAGCACATCGGCGCGTAGGTGGCCACCGTCACCACGTCCACCCGGCGGGCCAGGGCCTCGTCGGACGGCTCGGTATCGGCCAGGGCCTTGAACTGGTCGGCCGTAAACACCACCGCCTCGCCGGCGGCCAGGCGGCGGTTGATATCTTCATAGGTCCTGGTAAAACTCATGCTTGGTCCTTTCCCCGCGACGCGACCGGAGCGTCTGCCGTCCCGAATTGTAGGCAATAACCTGGCGTGACGCAACCAGGGCAGCCGGATTTGCCGTCATGGCGCGGAAAGACTATATTCTAAGCGTCCGCTATACCAGGAGGTATGAACATGCCAGTGCTCGAGACCATTACTCAACGTCACGCCTTCCGCGCCCTCAGCGCCGAACCCATCGCCGACGAAGTGCTGACCGAAATTACCCAGGCTGGCTGTCTGGCGCCGTCCTGTTACAACAACCAACCCTGGCGCATCATTGTGGCGCGGGGCGAGCGCCTGACGGCCCTCAAGACCAGCCTGGCCGAAGGCAATGCCTGGGCCCAAGTCGCGCCGGCCATCATCGCTATGGCGGTACGGGCTTGCGACGACTGCCGCCTGGAAGACGGCCGCGACTACGCCTTCTACGACGCCGGCCTGTGCGCCATGAACATGATACTCCAAGCCACCGCCCTGGGCCTGGTCGCCCACCCCATCGCCGGCTACAGCCCGGCCAAGGCCAAAAAAGCCCTGGGTATACCCAAGGACTATGTCCTGATCAACCTGATTATCCTGGGCCGACGCGGCGAATCGAATAGCCTGACCGATTGGCAGCGGGCGGCTGAAAGCGGCCAGCGCGAACGGCGGCCGGTTGATACGACAGTCGCCTTTGAGGCCTGGCCGGCGGCCTGGCAAACCTGAGCGGCCGGCCAGCGCCGGCTTGGCCCCGGCGCGACACTTGTCGTCCATCCCCAGCCGTGCTATGCTGCGTTTCCATGGAAACAGCGCGCATCATCGGCATCACCGGCGGCTCTGGCTCAGGCAAGACGACCATCGTCCGCAAGATATCGGAACTGGTATCCGACTTCGTGTTCATCCCCCAGGACAACTACTACAAGTCGGCCGAATACCTGTCCAACGCCAACATCACGGCCTTCAACTTCGACCACCCCGAGGCCTTCGACAACGAGCTGATGCACGAACAGCTGCACGCCCTCAAGCACATGCAGCCCATCGAGATGCCCACCTACGACTTCGTGCACCACCGCCGGGCCGAGCAGTCCATCAAGGTCAAGCCGCGCAAGCTGATCATCTTCGAAGGCATCATGATCTTCACCGACCCGGCCATCCGCGACCTGATCGACTTAAAAATCTACGTGGACACGCCGGACGACATCCGCTTTATTCGCCGCCTGTCGCGCGATATCAAGGAACGCGGCCGGACGGTCGACTCGGTCATCGAGCAGTACCTGAAGGTGGTCCGCCCCGGACACTTCCAGTTCACCGAGCCGACCAAGAATTTCGCCGACATTATCATCCCCGAGGGCGGCGTCAACGAGAATTCGCTCAACATGCTGGTCTCCTTCATCAAGACCATCCTGAACAACGAGCTCTGAGGCGGCCGCCGGACGGCTCCGGACGCCAGAAGGAACTAAAAATATGAGCTTTTTCGGCCGGCTGGCCGCCGAGTACCAGGATGCCTTCAAATCCTTTTCCCGCAACGCCCGCCTCTTCCTGTTGGGCAATTTCCTGCTGGGTATCGGCGCCAACCTGGTGCAGTTGCTTCTAAATTTGTACATGCAAAAATTGGGCATTGGCGAAAACGACATCGGCACCGTGCTGGCCTTGCGGGCCTTTGGTTCCTTCCTGATAGCCCTGCCGGCCAGCTTCGTGGTGGCTCGCCTCAACTCTCGCCTGCTTTTGATGGCCGCTACCGTTTTGACCACTGCCGGCTTCATCGGCCAGGGCCTGTTTACCAGCTTCGGCCCACTAGCCAGCAGCGTCTTCTTTTCCGGGGCCTTCGCCAGCCTCTACCAGGTGGCCGCCGGGCCCTTCTTCATGAAAAACTCCGGTGCCAAGGAACGGGTGCACCTGTTCAGCCTGAACGGCGCCCTGGGTATGGGCACCGGCGTGCTGGGTTCGCTGTTTGGCGGCGGCTTCAAGGAACTGGTCTTCCAAGTCAGCGCCGACGAAATACTGGCCTACCGCTTGGCCTTGATCCTGGGCGCGGCCTTCGTGCTGGCCGCCTTGCTACCCTTTTCCGGCATCGGCGACGGCGACGCCAACCCGGGCCGCCTTACCGGCCGCCCGGCCCGCCAGCCGAGCGTCGCCCTGGGTCGAATCGACGTCGGCCTATTCATCAAGCTTTTGCTGCCCGGATTCTTTGTGGGCATGGGCGCCGGCCTGACTATCCCCTACTTGAACCTGTACTTCAAGAACGAATTCGGCCTGGGCGACAGCCTGATCGGCGTCATTTTCGCCCTCGGGCAGGTAGTCACCTTCCTGGGCATGGTTTCCGGCCCGCCCATCGCCAAGCGTCTGGGTAAACCGATGGCCATTTTCTTTACCCAGGCCATTTCGGTGCCCTTCATCCTGGTATTAACCTACCTACGGTGGCTGCCACTGGTGGTGCTAGCCTTCCTGGTCCGCCAGGCCCTGATGAACCTGAGCAGCCCCATCTCCGACACCTTCTCGCTGGAGCAGGTGCCACCGAGTCAGCAACACTTCATGAATGCCTGCAAGATGCTCAACTGGACCGGCTCCTGGATGGTCTCGGCCAAGATTTCCGGCTGGATCATCGCCACCCACGGCTTTGCGCCCAGCTTTACCCTGACGGCCATCCTGTACGCCTTGTCCAGCGTCCTGTTCTGGATTTTCTGGCTGGGAAAACGGCGCGCGCCGAATAACCAGGCGCCTGCCCGATAGAAAGCTCTCGCCGGCCGGTGGCGACGGCCTCAAACCCGGTGGCGCCCCTGGACTGAATAGGTCCGGATGGGAATTTCCTTGCCCTTGAGCTTGAGTTCGCCACGCATGACGACAGCGAAGTGGGACTGCACCCCGGCGGCGCCATTGGCGCTCTCCGACAGCAGAATCTCGCCGGGACGGGCGATGGCCTCGAGGCGGGCCGCCGTGTTGACGGCGTCGCCGATGACCGTGTAATTGCGGATATCCTGCGAGCCGACATCACCCTGTACGACGTCGCCGTCGTGGATGCCGATACCCAAGCCCAAGCCGTCCACTTCGCCGCGCCGGGCGGACATGGCTTTCTGAATGGAGAAAGCCGCCTCGACCGCCGGCAAAACATCCGGGAAGACGGCCATGACCTCGTCGCCTATAAATTTATCGACGTCTCCGCCAGCCTGCCGGATTATCTCGGCCTGCAGGGACAACACCGTATTGAGGGTGGTGACCACCTGGCCCGGGTCGCGGCTCTCAGAATACGGCGTAAAGCCGCGGATATCCGAAAAAAACATGGTTAAGTGCCGCCGTTCTACCTGGTGGCTGGAACTGCCGCTGCCGACCGCGTCCTGCACGGCCGCAACCGTGCTGCGTGACACGTATTGCGACAACTTGGACCGCTCTTTGAGCCCGCGCACCATCTCGTTGAAGCGAACGGCCATCAGTCCGAATTCGTCAAGGCCGACCCGGTCCAGGGAAACCGACAGGTCGCCCCCGCCAACCCGCTGCATCGCCTTGGTCACTTCGGCTACCGGGCGGATGGCCGACCGGCTGACCAGCACCAGCAAAGCCAGCAAGAGGGCAGCCAACAGCACAAAGGCGATAGCCACGGCAGAGGTCTCGATGAAGCGGTATTGGTCCTCCAGCAGCATGGTGCTGCGCGCGAAATCGAGCTTCAACTCGACGGCGTAGGCCTCGCCGGCCGCTGTCTGGAACCAGGACACCACGTCAATCTCGCGCCGGCTGACGCCGGTAACCGTCGAAGCCTCTTCGATAGCCACTAGGCGCGTCTGGCCCAGCATGGCCTCGCGGATATCGGCGTGGGCCGAGTAATCGACGCCGGTTTCCGATTCTGGAAAGGCCGCCACTGCCCGATAGGCCTGGTCGATGAGCAGTATCTTAGCAATGTCGAACGACGCCCCCTGGTCGGCCACATGCTTGACCTGACCGAGGATGGCCGTGACCGCCGCCAGATCCAGCTGGCCGCCGGCTGAAGCCGAATCGGCAATCTGATGCTCGAGCAGCATGGTAATATCCTCGGCTTGCTTGCGCATCAGCTTGCCGGAAACGGCGTCAAGCACCCCAACCAGGCCAAAATAGAGTACGACCACGAAAACGGTGAAGGCGGCCGCGAAGGACAGCCAAATTTTCGTCTTGAGCTTCATGCATCCAGTCTCGCTTCCCAGCCGGCTGGCGTCAAGCCGGCCTATCGCGGCTGGCCCTTGCCACTTCTCCCGTCAGCGACAAGCTCCCCGATTCCCAATTTGATACGGCGGCGGATGGCTGAAAATCTTGCTAAAAAGTAGTATATTATTCCGAGCATCAAACGTAATTCGCGGAGGTTCGCATGACGATATTCAGAAATATCCTGGGCCTGGTGTGCGTTAGCTTTCTGCTGGGCGGCTGCGCCACCTTCAATGCCAACCAACTGCTGGTCGAAAGCTTTTCCAATGAAGAGAAGGCCGAGTTGCTTTTCCGCGATGGCTTGGCCATGTATAATGTAGAATTGATACAGAACAACAACCTGCAGGCCATTCCAGCCATCCGAGCCCGCTTCCAGGATGCCCTGACGCTCGATCCCGGCCACCCCCGAGCCGGACAGTACCTCGAAGAGATGACTACCCTAGTGCAACGCCGCTTCGACGGCTACCTGAAGGCGGCCCAGGACTTGAAGGCCAAGGAAACCCGTACCAGCGCCGAGGATTACCGTCTGGTGCTAAACATCAAGCTAGCGGCCGACATCAATGCCTTCCACCCGGCGGTCATTATACTCAGCCTAGGTACTGGCGACATCCGTAAGGAACAAATCATCCTGCGTGAGACCCGTATCCGCGAGCTGCAGCCGGCCGTGCTGGCCGAAACCAACCGCCAGCGCCTGGTACGCCCCCTGGCTACCATCAATGGCGTGCTGGCCGAGTTGACGGCCATCGATCCGCGCAACCGGGTAGTGCGAGATAGCCGCCACAGCCTGGATGGCCACGTGGCCGGTTTGGTTAGCGCCGATATCGCCAGCGCCCAGACCGCTATCGAGGCCAAGCGCTTCGCCGACGCCGAAGCCATCCTCCTGGCCGCCGAACGGACCGTCGCCGCCATCACCCGCGAACGGAACCAGACTATCGATGACCTCAAATACCGCCTGTACATCGCCTGGGCCAATGAGGCCCTGACCGCCCGGCGCTACCAGCTAGCCACCGAGAAAGTCAACCTGGCGCTGGCCATCCGCCAGACCACCGAAGCCCAAAACCTCAAAAACCGCATCGCCCAGGCTGCCGCCACCCGCGACTATGACGCTGAAATCAACGATATCCTGGCTTCAGTGGACTCGCTGATCAACCGCGGCAACCTGACCAATGCCTGGGAAACCATCCAGGCCAATTTGCCACGCCTGCGAGTCCAGGCCAACCGCGATCGGCTGCGCGCTAAACAGCCTGTCATTATGGAACGGCTGCGCGTCATTTACCAGGAAGGCTTGGCGCTATACAACGAAGAGGATTACGAGGCGGCCCGCGCCAAGCTGCTCATCGTGGTGCGCATCGCCCCGGATTACGAGCAAGCCCAGGCCTATCTAGACCGCTTGAATGACAAGCTGCGCGCGCTGAGCGGCGGTTGAGCGGCGGCGGACGGCCAGGCGGCAAACGCCTGGCCGTTCAATAAATAACATATACTAGGGGAGGATTTCCATGACACTTTCCATCAAGGTTCAGCGCATTCTGGACTGCTTGTTTGCGGCCCTACTGCTGGCCTGGTTCCTGTCACCGCAGCTGCCTTCGGTTGGGCTGACAGACGTCGCGGCCGCGCCAGCGCCCGCCGTCGCAGCCGATGGCGCTGTAACTGACGACACCACGAGTACCGATGCAGCGGCAGCCGCCGTCCAGCCGTTCCGCCTGCCCTGGCTCTATCGCCTGGCCTTTCCCGGCAGCCTGACTGCCATCCTGCTCTTCGGTGTCTACCTGGTGCCGCTCTACTTCCTGTGGAAACTGCTGACCATCTTCCTGGGCGACAAGTTGCGCGGCTTCGGCCAACCGGCCGGCTGGCAGGCGGCCACCTTGCGCATCGCCATCACCGTGGCGGCCGGCCTGGCCGCGGTGCTGCCACTGCTGGCCCTAGCCGATCGGCCGGCCTGGTTTGCCCAGCTGCCGGTTTTCTTCCTGGTTGGCCTGCCGCTCATCCTGATTATGCATGTCCTGTCGGTCATCTTCTTTCTCAACCAGCTCAACCAGCTCAACCCGGCCTGGCGCGAGTACAAGGAATACAAGGGGCTATCTACTCGGCCCGGCGTCGAGCGACGGGCGCGCAAGCTGGTGCCCAAGCCCGTCTACAGCGGCGAAGAACGCCGCGCGACCAGCACCGCCCTGCCGGTGCTGGTCGATTTCCTGCTGCGCATCCGCACCAAGCTGTTCCTGGCCTTCGTCGGCATCATCGCCTTCATCCTGCTGACCCTCAGCGGTCTGTTACTGAACAATTACCGGCAGACCATCATGGACGCCGTCACCGACGGCGCCTCCAGCCAGGTGGAACAGGCGGCCGCCATCTACCGCGTCAATCTGGGCGACGTCATCGCCATCCATGAGTACATGAACCGCCAACTGGAGATGAACGCGCGCGCCGGTTTCCCCTGGGAGTCTTTGACCATTTACAGCCACCTGCGTGAGGAGCTTTACCTGGACGAGCTTGAGCCGGACGTAGTGGCCTACGCCGCCGAATTCTCCACCCAAGCGCCTAACGAGCGCTATCCCGGCCAGCCAGCATTGGCGGCCGAAGCCGTCGCCGCCCTGCTGCCGCGCCTGGCCTCAGGCGAGCGCATCATCCGCCAGGAAAACGCCGACGCTGGCACCATCGGCTTCAGCGCCCCGATCATCAAGATCGACACCATCCGCAGCGGCGACGACCGCATCCGCCGCGAGCGCCTGCTGGGCCTGGCCGTCATGACCTTCGACGCCGACATCATCATGCGGCCTTACTTCATGACGCGCAACACCGTCATCGCCTTTACATTATTATTCCTTTACCTGTCGGTCATCCTGACCTACCTGGTGGGCAACTACATCGTCAATCCCCTACTATTCCTGCGCATGAACGTGCGCAAGATCTCGGATAGCCTAACCACCATGATCCGCGGCCAGAGCCGGGTCTCCAGCGCCTCGCTGGTCTATGTCGACCACGTCAAGAGCCGCGACGAGATCAAGCAGCTGTCCGGCGAGATCGGCGAGATGGTCACCGTCATCAAGGGCATCATCCCCTACATCTCCGCCTCCACCCTCAAGCAGGCCGAGAAGGGCAGCACCTCGAGCGTCAAGAAGGAGTTGGCCTTCCTGTTCACCGACATCCGGGGCTTCACCACGCTCTGCGAAGGCCTGGCCGCCGAGGAAGTGGTCTCGGTACTCAACCGCTACCTCGATCTAGAGACCGAAATAATTCTTAACAACCACGGCGACATCGACAAGTTCGTCGGCGACGAGCTGATGGCCTTCTTTGAAGGGCCGGAACGCGAACTGAACGCCTGCCGGGCCGCCATGCAGCTAGTCAAGGCCATGACGGCCGAGGCCGAGACGCGCACCGCCGCCGGCCAGCCGATAGTCAACATCGGCATCGGCGTCAATTCAGGCAGCGTGGTTTTCGGCTCGGTCGGCGCCCGCGACCGCATGGACTTCACCTCCATCGGCGACACCGTGAACCTGGCTGCCCGCCTGGAAGGCGCCAACAAGGCCTACGGCACGCGTTCGCTGATCTCCGAGGCCGTGTGGGAACGAGTCAAAGAGCACTTCATCTGCCGCGAGATTGATCTGATGACCGTCAAAGGCAAAAGCCAGCCGGTACGCATCTACGAGATCATGCGCGAACGCGGCCAGCTTGATGCCCCCGGCGGCGTCAAGGCCGATGGCGATGCCGAGAAGTTCTGCCAGTACTTCGAGAAAGCCATCGCCGCCTACCGCCAGCGCAAATGGGAGGTGGCCGGAAAAGCCTTCCAGAAACTGGCAGGCCAGTTCAAGGACGAGGCGGCGCGCGTCTACCTGGATCGCATCGCCCACTTCCAGGCCCAACCGCCGGCCGCCGACTGGGACGGCGTCTTCCGCATGACGGTCAAGTAAATCGACCGGGCCAGCATGAAAGAGCTGGTGGCGGCCTCGGGCAAGCGCAAGTCTACCCTGACCGAAATGGCCAACGCCCTGACCAAGCGCGGTTATCTGAACCGCGAAAACGATCCGGCCGATGCCCGCGGCGTCATACTGGTTCTGACCGACAAAGCCTGGCATCTACGGCCGGCTTTCGACAACATTTCCGGCCGCCTGCTGGAGGCGACCTGGGGCGACATGCCCGACGAAGACCGCAATACCCTGGTAAGCCTACTGGACCAGGTGATCAATAACTTAAAAGCACAGCTGCGCAAACAGGAGGCTAGGAGTCTGTCGGGCTTTGGATTTTGACCCAGCGAAAGCGAGCCACGAGTGGAAAATTGGTGAGGATTGAGGGTCATACTTCCTGTATGGCCCGATAGACTCCTAACAGGGTGTTGAAAAACGCGGATGCGGCTTTTCAACACTTCAAAAGCCGGTACAATTACGCAGCATAGCGCAAGCTATGCGAGGAATTGTT
>Ga0209728_1000303_pt1 | contig 44619 bp, 40 predicted proteins | sample RifGroD1_FD_183997 | JGI IMG/M metagenome (GOLD analysis project Ga0209728, IMG submission 183997) | Groundwater microbial communities from Rifle, Colorado, USA - Groundwater D1 (SPAdes) (version 2) | ecosystem: Environmental > Aquatic > Deep subsurface > Groundwater | place: Rifle, Colorado... | reverse complement strand
AAAGGATATGCAAATTGAGATAATTGATGATTATTTAAACACAGATGTTCATGATGAAATTAAGATTACAAAAATGTAAAACTGTAATGAGGTATTAAAAGTTAAATAATAAATGTTAAAATAATAGTATAGCAAAATGTAAATATAATTAAAATATAATAGGAGAACTTGCAAGTGAAATAGTGTGATCACACCTCCTGACGAGGAGGATATAAAGGATTGGGATTGATAACTAAAGAAGTTTTAATAAAATTACGGTCATCAAACAAAAAGCATATAAAACATTATGAAGATTTAAAATATAATATACCAAAATTAGAATTTATGGGGAAAAAATTTATACCAAGAGAGACTGAAATTTTAGTTAATGTAAAAGATTTACCCAATAATAGTTGTGCAAAAGTTAATATTCAATGTGATTGTTGTGGGAAAATATTAAAAAATATTCAATGGATGAATTATTTAAAATGTGTTAAAGAAGATGGAAAATATTATTGTAGAAAGTGTGCTTATCAATTATACGGCAATGAAAATGCAAGAAAATCTAGATTTGCTAAAAGTAAATCATTTGAACAATGGTGTATAGAAAATAATTATCAGAATATATTGGATGGATGGGATTATAATTTAAATAATTGTAAACCGAGTGAAATTACATATAGAATGAGTAGAAGGTATTACTTTAAATGTCCCATAGGATTACATAAATCTGAATTAAAATATATATATGATTTAACAATTGGTAATTATAATTTTAAATGTTCAAGATGTGAAAGAAATGAATCAATATTACAAAAAAAAATAAGATTATATTTAGAATCATTAAATAAATATATAATCTTACATGAATATAAATGCACATTAAAATGTATAAATCCTAAAACAAAACATTTATTACCATATGATAATGAAATAAAAGAATTAAAATTAGTTATAGAAACAATGGGTAAACAACATTATGAAATAATTGGCTTTCATCATTTACAAGCCAAACGTAATAACACATCTCCAGAACAAGAATTACACTATCAAAAAGTTAAAGATAGGTATAAACGTATGTTTGCTAAATCAAAAATTAATAATTATCATTATTTAGAAATTCCTTATTATACAGATGATAAAGATGAAAATTGGAAGAAACTAATTGATGATAAGATTGATTATATAATTAATTTGAAATACATAGAAGAGAAAAATAAAGTTGCTTAAATACATATGCATAAAATAATAAACAAAAAGAGGTGATACTTATGACTATAAAAATAAACATGGCATTACTAGCAAGACCCAAAAATTCAGTAATTAAAATAAACGAAAAAACCTCAAGGCAGTTTTTGGAAGAGAGTAGTAAAAGAGTTATCGATCCTAACTTTTTAAGAAAATGTCAGGATTATTCTCGTATATTGAATAATAATATAAATTATAAAGGAGAACAAACCATGAAACAAATAAAATATTATAAATATAAAGCATTAAGTGAAAATCATACAACTCAAAATAGAATATATGAAGTTATAATATATGAGAGTATTATTATATATTTTGATGATTATAGTGAAGTAAAAATAACCGATCTTTCTAATTTTGAATTGTCAACATTTAATGAATATGAAAAACAAAAAATAGAAGAATTAATTAAAGGAGCAAAAATAAAATATAAAGAAAATTATTATGAAAATAGAAGTGATATTATTAGAAATTATCATGTGAACAATGGTGATGTAGATTATCATTTGAAAACACATGTTAGTTATATGGAATAGTGAAAATACAAAAACAAGAAAGGAGAAAATAATATGAAAATTAATTTATATCTATCCGACATAGAAAAAGAGATTAATGATATTACTAAGACTATTGAATTATGTAATAGAACAGATAATAAAGAATTAGTTAAAACATTAGAAAGATTGCTTGAAACAATGGAAAGAAGTTTTGAATATCCAAATAAAATAAGAGATAATTTTATTTCTGAATTAAAAAAGAATAAAGAATTTATTCGAGCAAATATATTTGAATCATCTGATGGAAATTTCACAGTAGATATTTTAGTAAATGAATTTAATGACGATATAAAAGAAAAATACAGAAAAATATATGAATTATTTTGTGAGCAAAATGATATGTTTTTTATACAACAAATAACTATACAAAGTAAATAATTAAATTGTTAAATACTATTAAATTAATCAATTAAGAAAGGAGTAACAATAAATATATGTCAAACTCAAATTCAAACATATGTAAGCACTTAGCAAGTGATGAAAATGAAAGAGTATGGGATAATTGTATTACAAATTGGTATTGTAATTTTCTTGATAATTACATAAATCCATCAGAGTGTATTAATTGTAATAATAAGAGCAAAAAACAAAAAGAAATAGTATATCTAGCAAATCCATACGGATTCTCTAAACAACAAAATGAGAAGTTATTACCTGAGATAGTATCTAAAATTGAATCACTAGGTTACATAGTATGGGAGCCATTCAAACGTAATAATCAGACAGATTTTACTAGCAATAAATGGGCATATGAAGTTGGACAAAAAGATAAATCAGATGTAGAAAATTGTGATATTATTTTTGCTATTGTAAATGGTATTCCTGATGAAGGAGTAATGATTGAATTAGGTATTGCAATTGCTTTAAGAAAGAAAATTTATTTGTTTAGAGACGATTTTAGGAAATGCACTGATTCTGGTGAATATCCTTTGAATTTAATGTTGTTTTGTGGATTGCCGAAAGATAATTGGAAAGATTTTTATTTTGAGAGTGTTGATGAGATTGAGTTTTAGGTTTTAATAGATAATAGGAATATAATTTAAAAATATAAATTAAATAAAAAAGGAGAAATTATTATGAAAATTATTAAACCAAGTTATGAGATTATGACTAAAATTAACAGAGAAGAAATTTTAAAAACTTTAGAAATGACAGGAAGAACTTGTTATAAAAGTGAAGATAAAATTACAGAAGAATCTGCAAGTAAATTTGTGAAAGTTCTTATTAAAAGTGGTCATGAGGCTATGATAGAGCATTATTCACTGACAATGAAGATTATTTGTGACAGAGGAGTTACACATGAAATTGTAAGACATAGAGTTGCTAGTTATGCACAGGAATCTACTAGATATTGCAATTATGGACAAGATAAATTTGGAAGACAAATTACAGTAATTGAACCATCTTTCTTTGTAGGAAATGAAGAAAATTATTATTTTTGGAAAGAATCTTGTGAATGGGCAGAAGAATATTATTTCAAACTTTTAGAAAATGGTGCAACACCTCAAGAAGCACGTTCTGTATTACCTAATTCACTCAAAACCGAAATAATTGTTACTATGAATATGAGAGAATTAAGATATTTTCTTAGACTTAGAAGTGCTAAAGTTGCACATCCACAAATAAGAGAAATTGCTATTCCATTATTAGAGGAATTAAAAGAAAAATTACCTGAAATATTTGGTGATATTGAAGTGGTTTAAATAGTGAATAGATGGTAAATAGGAATATAAATATAATAATTAGAAAGGAGTATAATTAATATATGCAAAATAGTCTAGAAGGTAAAATGAATGATAATGGACAAAGAATTTCCTATGGTGAAAATGCTGCACAGATTTGAAAAGAAATATTCAATTAATTTTAGAAAGAAAAAATAATAATAATATGAAAGGATGAATAATTATACCCAAAAAACTAGATTTATTAGGTAAAAAATTTACTAGATGGACAGTTATAAAAGAATTACCAAATAGAGATAAGTTTGGAAATGTTATTTGGGAATGTCTTTGTGATTGTGGAAATATAGGTTATGTTTCCTCAAGTTTATTAAATGAAGGAAATAGTAAATCTTGTGGTTGTTTGCAGATTGATACAGTACAAACAAAGAATGGTATATCTAAAAATATACTTTATGATAGATATAAACATATACTTGATAGATGTTATAACGAAAATTGTCAAGCATATAAAGATTATGGTGGGAGAGGTATAAAAGTACAACGAGAATGGTTTGATAATTTTAACTTATTTTATGAATATATAAGTAACTTGCCAAATTTTAATAAAATAAAACATCTTGAGATAGATAGAATTGATAATGATAAAGGTTATATTTATGGAAATATTAAATTATCTACAAAATCTGAAAACTGTGGAAATAGAAGAACTAATAAAATTATTGAAGTTATTGACCCAAATGGTAATAGATATATTCTTAAAAATCAAAAAATATTTTGTAAACAACATGCAATAAATCCAAAAACATTTTGTGGTTGGTTGAATGGAAGAAAATCTAAAGATGGATGGAGTGTAAAATATTTATATGAATAATTTAAATAGAAAAATAAATGATAGTGGAGAACGTATTACATATGGTGAAAATGCAGCTATAAGAGAACCAGATACAGATAAAGGCAGGCCAGATTTAATCTCTCCTTTTGCTTTAACTAGATTATCTAAATGGTATGAACTCGGTAGCCTTAAATATGAAGAACGTAATTGGGAAAAGGGAATGAATTTTTCAAGATATACTGCTTCAATGTTCAGACATTTGATTGCTTGGATGAAAGGTGATAAATCCGAATGTCATTTGTCAGCTATTGCATGGAATGCTTTTGCTATAATGCATCATCAAGAATTAAATGAATTGCAATGGGATGATATGCCACATTATTTAAGTAAGAAAAATGATAAAGTTGAGGATAAATAATTATATGAAAAATAAAATGTTTCTGGATTTTGATTCAACAATTGTTGATAGTCTTAAAAGTTTTACAGATGTTTATAATTTACTTTACTTAAATCATCCTCAATTTAAATTAGCAGATCCAAATAAAGTATGTCAATATAATCTAAAATGTCAATGTCCATTAGTTGATAAAGCATTGGATATATTTGAACATAAACTATTCTTTGAGAATTTAGAATTTATTAATGATAATACATATGAAGTGTTAGAGAGATTGAATAGGAAATATCAATTGATAATAGCAACTATCGGAAGTTATTCTAATTTATCTAAAAAAGCATTGTGGATAGAGGAGAAAATACCATTTATTAAGGATTGTTTATTGATTAGTAATGATGGATGTAAAATGGATAAGGGAATTGTAAATATGTCAGGAAATGGCAGTATATTTTTGGATGATGTAGAGAGCAATTTAAGAAGTTCAAACTGTGAGAGAAGAATATTGTTCGGTAAAAAATTTGAATGGAATATTGGATGGTTGGGATATTGGGCATTAAATTGGAGTGAGATTGAGGATATGTTTTTGTAGGATTATGATATTAAAGGAGAATAAATAATTAACAAAAAATGAATATCAACTATATTTTATACAATTTAATTGTTTGTAGTATGTTAGGAAAAGTAACGTATTCATTAATTCATTTTACATTAAATGATTATATTAATGGATATAAAATGATACCACTTATTGGATACGATTTATATTTATTATATAAATTAGATGAATACAAATATGATTAAAATATATCAAATTTTAAAAGAAAGGAGGATAGATTAAATATGGATAAAATATTACCAATAGACGAATTAGATAATATAACCAGAATAGAATTCGCAGTAGATGATGGAATTAAAATTATTAAAAATAAAAATAATGATGATAATAATGAAATTAATTTCGATAATTTTACAATTAAGTTAGGTGAAATATATGCAGATAATTTGAATTTAGATGGAGTTAAAATTATTGAAACAAATGAAACAAGCAAGCAAATAAATAAAATAAATAATAAAGGAGATTAATTTATGCTTACACTAAAAGAAGTATTGGATATGGAATATGATGAAAATAGAGCATTTAAAAGAATAGAATTAGAACCAGGAGATATTTTTGATAGACTAGTATATACTGATGAAGATGGAATATTACGATATGAATTAAGCGAACAGGATGAACAAGAAGGTAAAATGTATGGAGATGCTGTTCTAATGGATAGTGAAATACTAGAGAGTAGATTTAGAATTGTAAATCTATATATTCCTTTTATTGATGCATTTAATGAATGGTATTTTAATAATAAAACTATTTGTTGTGTTTGTATAGATACATCAATATTAAGATATGATCGTGATGAACAACCTGGTATGTGTAAATTTTTCCCAGAAGATATAGCAGAAGGGGAATGGTATATTGAAGAAGATGAATTAAAAGATGATGATATTGTTGATGATTAAATAAAAATTGTGGGGTGAAATTCCCCACAAATTATATATTAGATATAATATTGAATAATGTATAAATAAAATACAAATATAATAGGAGAACTTGCAAGTATTAAAGTGTGATCACACCTCCTGACGAGGAGGATATATAGGATTGAGGAAAGTATTTTTAGATGAATTACCAATAAATCTTAATGGTACTAATAAAGGAAAAATAAATTGGAAAAAATCTATTGGTTATAAAGTTAAGTTTATTTATGATGATATTGAAGGTGAAGTAGAGATTGTTGATTATAATATAAAAGGACAAAAATTAAGTATTAAATATAATAATAATAATTATTTAACTTTAAAAACATGTAGTTTTCATATTTGTGGAATTGGGGAACTATTAGGTATTTATACTAGAGAATATAAATATAATATTGGAGATATAATACAAACTAAAACAGGTAAAATAGAAATTTTAGAGCAAATTAAAATATATGATAAAAATAATAAATATTCACATAAAGGATATAGGTATAAATGTTTATTAGATTATAATGAAAATACTATATTTGAATATCAATTAATTAAAGGAGTAGGATGTAATATTTGCTACGGGAAAGATATATTAATAGGATATAATGATATGGCAACAACAGCACCTTGGATGATTGAACACTTAGTAAATAAAAATGATGCATATAAATATACATGTGCTAGTGGAGAAAGTATATTTTTAAGTGTAAACTTTGTGGAAAAGAAAAGTTAATGAAAATTTATAATTTTTATTATAATGGTTTTTGTTGTCCTAAATGTGGAGATAGAATACTATACCCAAATAAATTTATTCGTGAATTTATTAATCAATTAAATGAAGAATATATTACAGAATATTCACAAGATTGGTCAATTGTTAAAGAACATAATAATCCTAAATTAAATGGGAAAAAGAAGTATGATAACTTATTAATTAATCATAATGAAGTTTGGGAAGTGCATGGTATTCAACATTATGAAGAAGGATTTAGTAAATATAGTTTAAAAGCAAGAACATTGGAAGAAGAACAAGAAAATGATAAAATTAAAAAAGAATTGGCAGAGAAAAATGGATATAAATACATAGAAATTGATGCAAGAAAATCAGAATTAGAATGGATTAAAAATAGCATTATAAACATTCCTGAATTTAAGAGATATGATTTAAGTAATATTAATTGGTTAAAGTGTCATGAATTTGCTTGTAGTAGTCTAGTAAAAATTGCATGTGACTATTGGAATAGTGGAATCAGAAATACAAAAGAAATTTCAAATATACTAAAATTAGGTAAAAATGCAATTTGTAAATATCTTAAACAAGGAGTAGAATTGGGTTGGTGTGATTATAATCCTAAAAATGCACTAATAGAAAATGGTAAAATAAGTGGTATGTATAATGGTATGACAGTAATACAGTTGTCTTTAAATGGTGAATATATACAAGAATTTATAAGCTCAGCAGAAGCAGAAAGACAATTAAAAATTTATAATATTTCTAATTGTTGTAGAAACAAACAAAAAACAGCAGGGAATTTTAAATGGATGTACAAAACTGATTATGAAAAATACATAGAAGAACAAAATAAAAGTGCTTAAATTTAAAATACATAAATTTAATACCAATAATTACCAAGCAATAATTGATTGATTATACATATGATTTATTGAGGTGAAGTTTATTATGAAAAAGAAAAAACATAATTTTATTATTACTATTGTTCCTTCTGATGAACCAGAGCATATTAAAGAAAAAAATTACAATGATTTAAAAATATTTATAGTTAATATTTTAAAAAATATTGATAAATACAAGGATAATAAAGTGCCAGTGTAGAAATAATCTATACTGGTTATTTTTTTATTTATTAATTTGGACAAAGGGGGTTATAGTTATGAATCTATGTATTGTATATGTCAGGGTAAGCACAATTGAACAAAAGAAAGGCTATAGTATCCCAGAGCAAATTGAGTCAGGCAAACGTAAGGCATATGAATTAGGCGCAAAATCAGATGATGAAATATTTATATTTGTTGATACAGAATCAGGTGAATTTATCAATCGTACAGAATTTAGTAAATCATTAGAATTAGTTGAAACAGAAGAAATATCTTATTATATATGCTATGACCCTGATAGACTTTCCAGAAAAACAGTTAATGCTTTAATTGCACATGAAATGATTGAAAAACATGGTACAGAAATAGTTTATGTAAATAGTAGTTATGAAAAAACTCCAGAAGGTAGATTATTCCTTCAAATGAAAATGATAATTGCTGAGTACGAGAAAGAGAAAATCAAGACACGAACAATGGTTGGAAAATTAGGTAAAGCAAAACGTAAATTACTTACTCATAATCCTAATTTATATGGTTATGATTATGATCCTATTACTGATACGTTATCAATTAATGAAGAAGAAAAGAAAATTATCTTACTTATGATAAATTGGATTTTTGAAGATAAAAATGTAGGATACCACACAATAGCAAGAAGATTAAATAATATGCCTAATGTATTACCACCAAGAGGCAAACTTGTTAATAAAAAGGAAAATAATGGTGAGTCATATAATAGAGAACAAGGTGTTTGGTATAAAGCTACTATCAAAAGAATTTTAAATAATTATACCTATACTGGTACTTTATTTATTCAAACTGTTGATACTCAAGGAGTAAAACATAATAAATTTAGAAGTCAAGATGAAAAAGTTAAAAGGACAATGAAACCTAGAGAAGAATGGATTGGTATTACGATTCCAGAGATAGTACCAATTGAAATATGGGAGCAATTACAAAGCAAATTAATAGAACGTAGAAATTTAAAACCTGGATTAGCAATTGAAAACTATTTGCTAAGAGGTTTATTACGTTGTAATTTATGCAGTAATACTTTACATGGTAATAGAGTGAAAAAGAAAAATGGTATTGATTATCATAAATATTACGTATGTACTGCAAAAAGTCCTGGCATTAAAGGACAGCCAAAATGTACATTATCTGCTGTAAATGCTAAAATATTAGAAGAATTAGTATGGAATGAAGTTAAAGGATGGGTATTAAATCCAGAAATTTTAGAAAATATAATAACCAATGATAAAAATAATGAATTGTTATTTAAGGAAAAAAAACAACTAGAAATTAAAATAAAAGAATTAAATGAAGAAAAAGATAGATTAGATTTGTTATTTATGAAAGGGAAAATTGATGAAATTAAATATGATAAATTTGAAAATGAAAATAAAAATACAAAAATAGAATTAGTAACTAGATTAAAACAAATAGAATTGCAATTAAATAATAAAAATTTAAATTTAAAAGATTTTCAACAATTAAAAGAAACTCTTAAAGAATATCAAAACGATATTGATAATATAACATATGAAATTAAACAAAAATTAATTAATGGATTTATTAAAACAATTACAATTGGTGATAAAGATGATATTAGAATGGAAATTAGAATACCTAAAAAAGATTGGAATAAGGTAACTTCACTTTGGAGGGATGATACTACTGTCCAAACTTTTACTATAAAGATTTGATTATTGAATTATAAAATAAAGTGTCAAGTATAAATACTTTACATTATTATTAAAAAATTAACATAAAATTTAAAAAATATTTTGCATAAATAGTATACAAAATCATAAAATACGATATAATGAATAATAAGTTAAAATAGTAAGACAATTAAAAATGGGAGTGATTTATAAAATGAGTATTCTTCAACAGCAACAAGAAAATGAATTAACTTGGGAATTTGAGAATGTAATACCTATATACCGTAATGGAGAAATTGTTAAATATTCTACATCTTTAAGTGCAGGGCAATTATCTGAATTATATTCAAATTTAGATATATTAGAGTATAATCCAAATGTTCAACGGGGAATGAAGATTACGGCAAAAGGAGAAATGCCGATCTCACAAACTGCTAAAATTAATCAGATAAAATACACTATGCAAACAGGTACACTTCATGGAAGTATGATTACGTTATGTGTACCAAAAATTGATGACGAAGAAAATATTAAATATGATGAAAATGAACAAAAATTAAATGGTACAGGGAAAATATGGATATTAGATGGCTACCATAGAATTTTTGCTTGTATGAAGGCCACAAAAGAATATCTTAAAAATAGAAAAAAGGAAGGTATATTTGATCCATATTCTTATAATTTTCCAGTAGTTATCGAACACATGATAGAAGATAATGCAAAACAACTTTTTTCAGAGTATGCAAATACTATATTAAAAATTTCCCGTAGCCGTAGCGATTTTCTTGATATTGCATCATATTCAAATTTAATTTCACGTAAGATAATGAATGAAGCATTTGAAGGAAGAGTGGAATGTGTTACGAGTACATTAAAAGGCAAAACTAACAATAATGTCACCACATTTTCCACTTTAAATTCTGCAATAAATGATTCTGGTTACAAACCTTTAACTAAAGGTGAAGCTATTAAATATGCTGATTTTTTAGTAAATTGTTTCTTGGAATTAGTAGAGATGTATCCAAAATATTTAGGTAATGTTCCTGTGGATATTAGACAATCCTTAAGGAAAAAAGATTTAATTTTAGAACCGATAATGTTTTATGGGTATATTTCAGCATTTACAAAAATGTATGAGAAACAAATTCCTAATTGGAAAGAATTGATTCATAAACTTGATGAAGATATTCAAATGGATGGATTTTATGGTAAGATAATTGAGAAAGATGCAAAAGTATGGGAACAAATATTTAGGGTTAAAAATGGAGAAAAATTAATTATAAACAACTCTAGTACGAGAAAATATGTAAGTAGAGAATTAATGAAATTTTTACTTGGAGAAGAAGTTAAAGGTGAATGAAGTATTAAAAAAAATAACCCTACTCATTTTTTTATTTGAGTAGGGTTGAATTGTTTAATGTTTAATTATTTTTAACAATAATCTTAGGGTAACTTCTTTCAGGAATTCTAATATTATAATTATCTTTTAAATCTTTATTAATATCATATTTATCTTTAATTTCTTTATTAGCAGTTATTTTAATTAAATTATTATCACTTATAATACTTGGCAATAATTTCTTCAATTGCTTCTTTGCATTTTCTTCTTTCATCTCTAATTCATTACATAATAATCTTATTAAATCTTTTTCTAAACAATAATTTTTTGAATCTAATAAATCATTAATTTGAGCAACTAAAAATATCAATCTTTCTTGGTCTACTTTTGATATTGTTCTTTTATCAATTTCTCCTGTATTTTTATTTAAAGTTAATTTATGTTGTGGATATAACCAGTTAGCAACATCTTCACCTTCATTTTTGTAAAACATGGTTCTAGACATTCCTTTCATCGTATACCCAAAATTTCTCCATTTCATTCCTTGCTCTTCTATGCCAAAATAACTATTTACAACAAGAGGATTTATAGTAAACCAATTTACATGTCTTGCAAATCCATCATTGCAATATATGGAATATCCTTGTGACTTCTTTAATAATTCTTCTGGGATATTTGCATCATCAAGTTTAGTTAATAATTTATGATACTGTAATAAGATAATTTTATTTCCTATAGTAGTATTATCCATTTTAGTATTTCTTACATGACTACTAATTAATTGATTTGATAATTGTTCTCTATACATAAAAAATATAGGATTACCATTATTGTCTTGATATTTTTCAGAATAAACATTATCTTTTGCTATAGTAATAATTTCCATAAAAATATCACGTACATATCTGATATTTTTTGCTGTCTGTGGGCAATACTCATCAAATTCTTTTACATGTATTAAATTCCTAAGCATACCATCATATTCTTTTTTAATTTCTTTTTGATATTCTGTTTCTACTATCTCAAGATTAAATATTTCTTTAATAAATTTATATGTATGTTGTCTTCTTTGAAAATTACATAATGCTTCTATTAATGTAATAATATTTAATGTTTTACCTTTATATTTACAATTGCCACTGAAACATTTATAAAACCATTCACCATCTTCATTTTTAATTATTGAAGCAGAAGGATTCTTATCTTTATGTAAAAAACATCTAAATATATTATATTTTAATCCAAATAATTCTAATAAATTTATTCTTCTTATATATTCAAAGAATTCTTTATCTGTAGAAAATATAATATGTGGATGATTAATAATATTCTTTAATTCTTCTGATTTTCTTTGTATTATTAATTTTAATCTTGAAGTATACTTAACCTCACTGATAGTAGTAGGTCTGAGGTTTGTACTGCTATTATTAATGAATATATTTAAATTATCTTCTATAATATTAGTGGTACAAACCTCAGACTCCTTAATATTGTTATTATTTGAATCATTATTATCATCAATAATTAAATAATTATAAATATCAATAATACTATCAATATTTATTCTATTATTATAATCACAATTTATAAGTGATATACCACCATAAAATAATCTTGTAGGATCAAATGTTACACTATCACTATTAGGGAATAATTCAATTAATAATTTTTGAAATTTATTTCTTATATTAATTTCTGTAATAATAATATCACTACAAAATACTAATCTAAATTTATGTTTTTCTTCTGTATATGAAAAAGTTTTATAACCAAACACAGGCAATATACTTAATTCTTCACATTTATCTAATTCATTTTGTATTGTTGTTTCACCATCAAAATCTAAAGCAAATATTTGTTGATCAATCCAACTATTACTTTTAGTTCCACCTAAAAATGCTGGTTTAAATGTTGCACCATTGCCTAATTTTTCTGCTAATTCTTTGATTTCTACTTCTGTTTGTATTAATCTTTTTTGAATTCCACCTGTTTCATAATTATTAGGTTTTCTTTCAAAGGTCTTTTTGTCTAACATACATTTAACTTTCATTTTACAACAACTCCTTTATTGTATTTTGTTTTTCCTTAATAAAAAATGTTAATAAGTAGACAATAGTAAGGATTCTACTTTCGGATGGCCTATCCTAGTCTACTTATTTGTGCATATTTCAACACAAAAAAGAACACTCTTTATGAATGTTCAGATTTCTATAGAAATATTATATTCCTAATCTATCACTATTCATTTAAAAACTAATCCAATTTCAATCCCTTCAAATCCTCAATTCTCTTACATCCCAAATCATAATATGTTTTATCCATCTCAAATCCTATGTAATTTCTATTTGTATTCAAACTTGCAACGGCAGTTGTGAAACTTCCCATACAATTATCTAAAACTAAATCCCCTTCATTGCTATATGTTCTAATTAAATACTCAAATAATTCAACAGGTTTTTGAGTAGGATGACCATTTTTTATCCTTGGATTAGGAATTTTGATTATATCATTAGGGTATCTATATCCATCATTTACTTTTTCATGTTCTTTTTGATAATCATATGTATTTGAAGATTTAATTTTTCTTTTAATTTTATACGGAACACCTTCGCTAAATTGTGGATTGTATATCATTGCTTTTGATTTATTTTTAACATAGCAAGCAGATGCCTTACTGAATACTAATATTTCTTCATATATTCTTAATGGTGCATAATTGCAATTCATTTGACTACTAGCAATAGTTTTCTCCCAAATCATTTTATATTTAAATAACTCTATATTGCTCATTATTAATTCTGATGTAAAAGGTTCAATTGCAGTTAATATTATTGCACCATTGTATTTTATAATTCTACGATAATGTTTCCATAACTCTATTAGATTAATTTCTGTATCCCATTTATTCCTTGTGATTTTATATGGGGGATCACATAAAATTAAATCTATTGATTCATCGTCAATTAATATTAATCCATTTTCACCCATACAATTTTCATTATAGACTTTATTGAATTCTAGCAAATTATATTTCTCCTTTGTATTGCTCTTTTTATTAATCAACACACAAAACACATTTCCTCACAAATTCCACTCCAAATCCACTCTAAAATCATCCCAACCTAAACTTATACCTAATCAAAATTATCTCTTGAAATAGCCTTAAAATTTCGCAATATTTAAAATATGGTAAATTCATACAACCTACAAACCATTGTAAATAGTAGGTTTGTAGGTTGTATGAATTTGAGGTGTTTTAGTTGAAATATTAATTTTGTTTGTATTGATGTATAGAAATTTACCATAAAGCACTATAAAAAATAATTTAAATTAATTTAAAATTCTAGTTATAAACTGATTCTAATTTGAATATATATAAATTGTCGGGGAACAAATTAGTGACCACTAAAAAAGGGATAAGAAAAAGAAAATCCCAAAGTATAACCCTCTTGCTATTTATAGTGAGGGTTATACTTTTTATGGTGTTAAATCAAAATTACGACTTTGAATAAATCAACAATTTTGTAATGATATTTGTTAATATTTTATTGATATTTTGTTCTCATATCCTCTTCTATATGAAACAAAAGAGGATATGAGTTTCCCAACTCTCGCACCTTCGTTAGTATGTTAAGATTATTATGATATATAATATGATAATGTTCCATTTACATATTTAGTATTAACTGCTCCTTGGTAAATTACACTACCATCTGATGTTACTACGCCCCATGCAACACCTTTTTCTGCTGCCACCGTATAATATCCAACAGGAGTATATACATTTAATGATGGTCTATATCCAATAGGTAGTGTGAAAATAACAGATGTGGGTGTTATATTATCTCCAGATTCGCTATATACATCAAAATTAACAACAATTAATCCGTCAGAATTTTTGGTAATCTTATTTATTGCACTAGTATATAAAGATAAACCAGATGCTGGAGTTATTGTCACTTGACTTGTTGAATTTGTTAAATTTGTTGTATTATCTAATGCATTAAGAACAGGCATATTGCCTTTAAGTAGTACATTTATTAAACTTTGGGTGTATAGTTTAGTTGTGTATGTTGCATTGTCGGTATAGATGTTATTCCTATCTCTCGTTATCCAATTGCTCAAAAATGCTTTAAAATATCCACCAGATGAACCAGTGTCATATATTGGCGCATTTGAAACTGTACCAATATTAAAATTTGATAAAATAAGTGAGACTAAATTTGTTGAATTTGTCACGCAAGATGGTAAATACAAAATATATCTGCATGAATTAATAGTAAAATTATTTAATACGATATCTATAGCATTAAATGTACCACCACCAGTAAAACCTATAACTCTACCCTTCCAATTTGCAGGAGTATAGGCAGTTCCACCATAACTTGCAGCTTGGTAACGATTAAAGAATACATTATCAATTTTAATATTTTCCCATTGTGCGTACCCACCGTTTTGTAAACTATTAACAAATTCAATGCCATTTTCTATATCATACTCACATTTTACATTTGAAACAGATACATCTCGACATGACCATCTAAACATAACTCCTGTAACTGCATGTGAGTATACATTACGAATATTTATATTTCTTAATTCATCTTTTGTTGATGGTCTATTTGTTTCTGTTACAGGATCATACATCCAATATCCATTATCCCCAACAAGAACAGTTGCGTAACTATGTGTCCATACAGTATCAAATCTAGGAGCATTATCATATACGCCGTCAATATCAATATCATATATGTTTACTCCATTATGCGGAGTCATTCTGACTAACACACAACCACAGGTACGAGCATGAATATTTCTTATGTTAATTCTATAAATATCATTGTCACTTCCGTAAGTGTCTAATCCACCAACTTCTGTTGTTTCGCCATAAATATCTTGATATCTTAATCCAGTTAATGCTACTACATCATCACCAGTAGCACCATATATATTTTGGATTGTGATGTCGTGACAACCTTTTCTAATATCTATACCATCCTGATTTTCGATGTTGGCAGTTTGCCTGAATCTGATGTTTTCGATTAGTCCACTATGACATCCATGTTCACAAGACATACCCCAACCTTGGGTATTTCTTACGATAATGTTTTTTACAGAAAAATAGGAAGTGTTAAATAATAGTATACCTACCCTTTTAAAAGAATGTTGTTCTTGTGGGAAAGTAAAATGATTGTTATTTCCATCACCGTCTATAAATGCATTCCCAATTCCTAATATATGAATATCTGTATTAGAAGTTAAAGGTGTGGTTCTTGCGCCAGCATTAGTAATAATATTATCTTTAACGCCAGTATTAAGTTTCAGATAACAGTTATTAAGTATTAAAGTTAAATTAGAAGGTAAAAGTATCGCTCTATCTATTAACCACGTACTTCCATTAATAGGACTTATTTGTGGAATCATAACTACTTTTTTACCAGTTGATACAGCTAATGCAATAGCGTTTCCAATTTTATCACTATCTGTTGCACCAGTCATACTAGCAACATTTATAGCTGTATCCATTATTTCTTTTGATGTAGGATGAGATGAATTAAAGCGCGACATAACTAATCCCCTCCCCACTTACAGAGGCATCAATCCATATTTGATTTGTGTTTGCAACTGTAAAAGTAAAACTATCTTTTGCCGACAATTCAATACCATAGACAGCAGAAGAAACAAGATTATCAGGACTTGCATAGATATAACCAGTATTTGTTCTTTTAGCTGTAATAGTTACTTCTCTGCAAGCAAAAGAAGGTAATTGCACTCTTGTTCCTACTGTGGTTACATTTGCTAACGCTCCTTTCCCAGTTATACTACCAGTTAGTTGGACTTTTGCATTACCACTAAACAATAAATTATAAATTCCACTTAACCAACCTCTAATCCCTGCTCCACCTGTTTGTTGGCTTACTCCTGTAACATCTGTTCCATCTTGTGCTGGACTTCCAGGTAAACTTGTTACACTGATATTCCTGTTTTCAAAATTAAAATCGCCCATAATTAAATTCCTCCTTTTTAATTTAGTTTTGTTTTTATTTGTTTATTAATATAATTATTAATATTTATAATTATTAATATAATTATATAATCATCAAATCTAAAATTTTGATAATTTAGGTATAAATTTATTAAAACAATTTATTTCTTCATTTGAATTAATATTTAATAATTTATTTATGATTTTTATTAGTTTATTTTTAGTAGCAAAAATATAAATTCTCCTTTGTTGTTATTTTATCAATATTAAATTTACATCCTCTCTTCTGACAATTAACTACCATATTTTATTTAAATCACGATAGGGAAGAAGGTAGAGTGGTAGGATAATAAAAGAGAGAGAGGAGGTAACTATTATAATTATAATTATAATTATAATTTAATTATAAACTAAAAATGCATCCTTATATCCTAATCCTTTAATATACTCTAAATATTTTCTTCCGTTTGATTCTAAATTAAAACAATTCAATTGTATTTTAAAATGTCCATCTTTTTCTACTATGTATGTAGATAAATTTTTCTTTTTCAATTGCTCAACAAAGTTATACGCATTTGATTTTATAGAGTAACTGCCAATTTGCACCCTCCAAAATTTCTTTTTTGTGATTAGATCTGTGCTTGACCACATCTCCGAAATAAATGATAAACCTTCTTGTGATTTCCAATTAATTAAATCATAAGGTATATGGAATCTACCTTTATCTCCATATTTAACATTCCAACTATTTGTTCCTGTGACAAATCCTTTTTTAGTAACACCATTCTTATATGTATAAGTCATATCATCATCGTATTTCACAAATGAAACGCCATGTCCACCATGAAATGAGCCACTTGGAGCAGAAATATATCCATTTTCACAATCTATAAAACTATCAGTAACTATTAATCCTGTTAAAATAGGACTTAATCTTAATGCTTTCTTAATGTTGTTAATAGATAAATCAGTTATTCTAGCATAACCAGTAATTCTATATTGTTTTGCTTTTTCAATCATTTCATTAGTTATATTAGGAAAACCAAATGGACTTTGTAATAAATCATATGGTAAATCATCTTCTGGTAATATTCCATAATTTAATAATACACTTAACATTGTCCTTGGGTATGTTCCCTCTTGAAAAGGTATACCATCATATTTCTTTGCTAAGGTATACGCATATAAAGGTGAAAATCCATTGTTGCTAGGTAAATCATCTTCAAATTTTTCATGTATGTGTTTTACACTTGATACTGCCCATGCTACACATGAACCAAAATTTTTCTGGTCTCCTATTTTTCTATCATAATCAATCCAAGAAAATTTAGAATCTAAAGTTGTGTCCATAGGTGAAACAGCTAAAATGTCATTGTCACGAATATCCTCAGTGGATGGTATGTAGCCTTGCGTGAAATTATTTTTGATGGTGATAGAAGACACCTCCTTTTTATTTATTTAATTTTATTTTGTAAATATATTTTTAATTATATTAACTATTTAACAATAACCTTTTTATTAACTCCATCATAATCTACTGTTTTACCTAACATTTCACAGAGTTGCCTTACAGGTGAATATGTTTTATCACCAATTAATACACCATTAATTTCTTTATCATTTATATCAATTTTAACAATATTATCTTTAATATTTATGATCATATTCTTACTATCTAAATCTAATACTTTAGTAAATAATTCTAATATTTCTCTAGTTTTTACATATGTAGTATTATTAATTGTAAAATTTTCTAATTGTTTTGCTTCACCATTATAAGTAAATTTAATTAAATTTTTAGTATTTAATATTGCCATATCGTTATTATTTTCCTCCTTATTATTATTTTCTTTATTTTTATCTTCTATTTTATATTCAACACCAAAATATTCACAAACTGCTTTACAATGAGAATCAGCAAGAATTTCTAATTTACTATTTTCTACTGCCCATAAATATTCAGTAGGATGATCTACAAATCCGTTTTCACTAAGTACAGTTGGATATTTTGTACGTTTAATTATTCCAACTCCTGAATTCGTTTTCTTCAATCCTCTATTAACCATTCCAGTATCTTTTACTAAATGATTTAATAATATATTAGCAAACTTTAGTGTAGTAGATTGATGAAATCCTGGAGCGATATCTGAATATAATACTTCGACACCAGATGCTTTTTCGTTAAATGCGTTAAAATGTAGTGCAATTGCTAAATCACATTTATGATTATTAACAAAATTAATTTGTGCAGTTACATTTTTCTCATTTAATAAATTAACTTTAAAACCATTAAACTCTAATTTAAATTTTAATTTTTTTGCTAATATTTCAGTTCCTTTTGCTTCTTGTGTGCCATTTTTATTCGTTGCTCCAGGATCATAACTCTCACCTTTTATGTTAGTTATTCCATGCCCAGGGAGTAGGTTTATTATTAACATTTTAAATTTAATCTCTCCTTTTTGTTTTTATTATTTTTTATTTTATTGATAATTTATTAATATTTCATTTTTCTTACCAAAATCATGAAAATATCAAAATTATCAAAAATCACGTTTTACAAAACCCTTATAAATCAAGTGTTTAGAGCATGTTAATTTTTAAAAAATCGTGACAAAACTCTCCTTCTATTCAAATATTATATTATTAATTTTATTTATTAAAATTATTATTCATTAATTCCTTTACTAACTATCTCACCAATTTTATCATTTATTGCTTTAGTAATTTGTTCATTGATAATATTATTACTATTTACATTCTTGACATCTACATTATTATTTTTATGATAATTACAATATGTAGAGTATATACTTGAAGAAACAATAATAATTGCAGTTACAAAAATAAATCCCCTTTTTATAATCTCATATTTCCCTTTTGTCCTCTCCACCTGAATACAAGTTTCATTTTTCTCTTTGTTCATGAGAAATTGCAAAATATTGTTGTTAGAATTTAATATACTAACATTTAATAATTTTAATTCATTTCGGAATTCATCTTGACTTTCACTAATATGTTTAATGTCACATTCTATACCTACTATTTTATCTTCACAATCTTCCAGTCTTTTTTCAACAAAATTGAATTTTTCTTTGATCTGCAAATCATCCACTTTAATATCACCCTTTCTATTAGAAAGTCTATCCTCACTTTCATTTTCACAAATATACTCACTATTATTTACGTCATCTACATCACCTACATTTATTACATTAAAATTATTTAAACTTTTTTCATTTTCCATTAAACTTTCATAATTATTTTTTGAATTCATACTTGACAATCCCTCCTTGATTATGATATAATTCAGTCAACAATAATATCCCATAAATATTATTGGAAATTAACTTGTGAGGTAGAGGGTATTACCTCACAAGCCTACATAGATTTGCTAATTTAATATCAGGTGCTTCCTCAATTCTCTCTAACCTTATTTAAGTGTAGATAAAATATCTATGCTTATTTGAGGTTATATTTGTTTGTTTATTTATAATATAGGCACTGATAAAATTATTTTACCTGTGTTTGCTGAAGCAATAATTTGTGTTGCTCTGCATTGTACTTGAGGTAGAGGTTGAGGTGGAATATAATCACTATATTTACCAATATATAAATAAAATACACCAGAAATACTAACAATGTAATATGCATAGTAAGTGTAATTACTGCTATTATAATAAGTAGAATAATTAGATGAGTATAATCCATTTAACATAGTTGAACTATAAGTATTATCATAAGTATTATCATTAATATTAAACTTTACAATATCAATTAATTTATCACTACTTAATATTATTCTGTATATATAACTATTATCAATTTGTGCTTTAAAATTAACATTGTTGTAATTTGAACCACCTATATCGTCAACATAAGATAATAAATTATTATTTATATTGTAAATAAAGGTTTTATTATATACAGATATATAAATATTATTTAATATATCACTATAACAATATGATTTAATATAATTAGTACCATCTATATCATTTTTAATATTAATATAATTACTACCATCTATATTAGAACTAGAAAGATATATATAATATTTATTTTCACTAATAATATAATTTAAAAATACATAGTATACGATATTTGTACCAAATAATATATTTATTCCATAATCAATATTTTCATCACCGTTAGATGAATACATAAAAGTATCAGCAAATCCACTACCATTAATATCAAAACTATGTAATTTTATATCATAATTTCCCCATTCTTTAGGATAATAATGTGCCATATAAATATGATCATTGTATATTTCAAAATCAAAATTGGCATAACCAAATATTAATGCGTCATCATATTCAAAATTTGTAACCTCTGTGTTTATATATTTATCACCATTATAATCCATTGATGATAAATAAAAATATATTGTACCGTAATCAATCACTACATTACCATTTACTAAATGATATGTATATACAAATTTATCATAAAATATATAAACTTTATTATTATATTCCCTAATATTATAATCATAAATAAATTCAAAAGTTGTATCTGTATTTTCAAAAAATGTTCTTTGTGTCTCAATAAAATTATTACCATCTAAATCTGATATTGCTGTCCATATTTGATATACTCCATTAATATCAGTATTAGCATATAAATAATGAGTATATCCATTACACTGTATTACATTTTTTATTACTCTATCACCTAATGCAAGTATTTGACTTTCAATAAATTCAGGAATATTATCACATCCTTTTAAATGTTATTATTAAAACAATAAAAGTATCTTATTTTATAGGATACTTTTAAATAAAACACTTTATAAAATTTTAAATATCATAAATTAACCATTAATACTCATTAAACTTCAATCTACCTAAATTAACATCAAAAATACTTTTCTTATCATTCTCAACAATAATAAATTTAAATACTTTATTATCTCTTATTAAATTTAAATCGTACTCATAAGTCACTAATTTAATTTTAGGTTTATTTTCTTTATTTTCCGTATCTTTATTTTCATCATCTAAACTAACAACTTTCCTACTTATAGGTTGGATAATATTCTCACCTATAACTATAACTGCATTACCTATTTTATCTTCATCTTTCTTCTTATTTCCACCCTCATCTCCTTCTTCAACAAAAACCATTGATATTCTTAATTTATCCTTATTTTGATAATAATATTGCTTTGCATCTGCTAGAGTATAAGTTCTTAAAAGATTAGAATATTCAGCAGATAATCTAGCAATCTCAAGAAGTGTGTTGCTTATAATGATTGATTCTGAATTGGAATTTTTTATTGTGTTATCTTTTAGATTGTTATTGATTTTGTTTTTATTTTTGATTCCTAGTTTAAGATACTTTTTAATTTTAATTGTATCTGATTCGTTGTTTTGAATAGTGGTAGAAGTTTTAGGATTGTTAAAATAAATATGAGATAATTCTTGTGATGGTACATTGTTGTTGGTATCTGAAATATAAACATAATTTGAATTTTTCATGTCTTTCTCTAGTTGATAAGTGATAAAATTATCTGATAGTTTTTTGCATCCTGTTAAAGTTAGTATGGTTAATATTGATAATAGAGATAGTATTAATAAAGATGACGATAGTAGGATTGTTAGTTTTCTTTTCATTTTGGGACACTCCTTTTAAGAATAATTTTATTGGTTAATTATATTAATAGTTTAATACAATTATTCTTAAAAGTCTTAAATTTTATGTCGATGATAAATGTAATATTATAGGTGGTTATGGGAGAATATGTTTTTTGTTTGTTGTTGTGATTGTTGGGATATATGTGATTGTGATAGATATTGATAAAACAAAAAGAGTAGAAGTTAATCTACTCTAAATTAATCATCCTATTCAAATAACATACAAAAATCTTTAGCATTTAATATTTTGAATCCTAAACCTTCAACATCATGCATACCACTATTTAAATCATCTGAAATTAAATATTCTGCGTTTCCTTGAATAGCACACTTTAGAAACATATCATCATATTTATCATTAATTTCAGGTGAAATAGTATTAGAAGTATTCACAGAAGTAGAATGGTAAAATAACTCAATTAAATAATTTAGTAATGATATTCTATCTTTAATATTATTGAAATTATGTCTGGCAAAATTTTTTGCTATATAAATTAATTCTCCTATAGTATCTTGTGCAAATAATAAATAAATCTTTCTATTGTCAATTAAATCAATTACTTTAATACAATATTCATTATCTACTTCTTTATATGAAAATAAACCATCAATAAAAATATTAGTGTCAATTACAACTTTAGGTTTATTTTTCATATTTTTTCATCCCCAATGTCTTTCTAATATCTTTATTAGTTAAACCTTTTCCTTTTATATTATTTTGAACAATATTTCTAATATTAGCTATACAAGTTAATTTCTCATTATTGCCATATTCATCTTCTCTAATTATATTTTCCATATTTAAATTCACATCCTTTCTGGAAATTTTGGTTGATCTTACACCACGTTTTATTAATCCAGTTTTTAGAGTAGTTTTTACTCTTGATTTCCTTGATGTTCTTGATTTTCTAGATGATGTTCTGGTTATTCTATTTCTCATAAGTTTAATCTCTCCTTGTTTATAATAGTGTATTATGTGTTAATACTATATTACTATAGGAGAGATGGCATGTCAAGTTAAAATACAGAAGATAATTATATTATTATTTTACTATAGCAATTTGCCATTTATCTTCATAAACAATCTTATCTAACAAATCTATTTCATTAAAATCAATATGTTTCTCAACAATATGTAAAAACGAAGGTATGCATCTTTTAATATTAGGTATTAATTTATTAAATATTAAATTTCCTTCTTCTGTAAAATAGAAAATAACTTTACTAAAATCTATTTTAGGTTCTGGTAATTGCTTTAACAATTTATAATGTTCTCTAATTTCCTTTTTTGTTAATATGCTTTCTGGATAAAATGGATATGATAAAGCACCACTATAATATTTGCTTTCATAAAACAATTCATATCTAATTAATTTCATTTATATCACCTTGTTTTGTTATTATTAGAATGATAAATTAAAATGATATGATTATATCTAATTCATTTACAATTTGTTCTATGGTTGATCCAGTGTTTAATTTTTGTAGTATTTGTTTATGTGAATTTTCAGGGATTGTTATTGTGGTTAGGATGTTTAGTTTATTTGTGTTTATTTTGTTTGTATTTATATTTTTCATATAGAATTCCTCCTTTCTTAAAATTGTGATTAGATGATTGTATTAATATGTGTTTATATGTAATATGTGTAATATGTGTTTAAGCAATATTATTTTTATCTTCTATGTGTTTTTCATAATCAGATTTGTACATCCATTTGAATTTTCCTGCTGATTTATATTTACCTTTACAACAAGAAGTAATATTTCTTATATTTAATTCTCTTTGTGCTTCATTAATACTATTCCATTCTTTTATGAATTCATCATTTAAAGATAATTGTACAACACTTTTAACGCATTTATTATTTTTATATTTTAATAGATTAAAATAATTATCTAAATTATTTATATTTAATTCATAATCTTCTATAAACATCCATTTATAACCACCTGCTATTATACGTTTTTTATTACAACATGCAGATATATTAGTAAATTCAATACCAATTTTATTACTTGCTTCATGAATACCATTAAATACTGATAATAATTCATTATTTAAAGATAATTGCACTATAATTTTCTTAAAATTAATATGTATACTATCATATGGTACAGTTTTATTATTCTCATAATCTTTTTTATACATCCATACATATTCTCCTGCTGATTTTGCTTTATCATTACAACAATCACCAATACATGTATGAAATATCCCCAATTGTCTTTCTGCTTCTGCTGCACTTTCAAATTCGTTTATATAATCACCTTTAAGAGATAATTGAATTATCGCAACACCTTTATTTTTACCAACAACTCTAGAATTTTCTATCATTGCTATTTTAGGATTATAATCACACCAACCTAATTTAACACCTTGTTTAAGATAATTAATAGATGTTGTCCTAGAAATTCTCATTATAACACCAATATCTTTTGCATTTTTTATTCCATTATTCCAATAATCACATGCTTCTTTAACTCTAGAAGATAAAGCAAAACTCTCAATTGTATCCCAATTTATTTTACTTAAGTCAAATAAAGAATTTAATATACTATTTAATATATTAAATTTTATATAATTTCTCTTTTCACAATCAATTCTTATAACTTCGATACCATTTTCTTTTGCTTTCATATCTTTATAATCATCTATTGCCTTAGATTCTTCTGGTGTTTGACCAGATATACTATTTTTATACCCATGACCTAATCTACCATCCATTTCAAGTATATACCCTTTATTATTCAATTCAAAATAAAAATCATATCTCCTTGGTTTAATCCAATCAGGATTATATTCAGGTATAAAATCTAAATCTAATTGTTCTAATAAATTAAATGCAAATTTTTCTGGATATGATTTACCATCTGAACAACGAGGACAACTAAAATGTTTATTAGTAATATTAGAAATTGTATAAGATTTTTCGTACTTGCAGTTAGGACATATAAATATTTCTGATTTACCACTTCCAAATGACAATTCATAACCATTATTAGGATATTTTAATAATTTTGCTATATATGGATGAGTAGTCCATAAATCATTAATACCTTTTAAAACTTTTTTACCCGAACAAACATTGCATCCTATACCATTGATTATTTCATTTTCTGATAATTTATCAATATTGCCACATTTCATACATTTATATTTATAACCTTTTCTTTCCATTCTTATTTTTTCTATTATTTTAATTTCACCTGTTTTTGTTTTAATAATATCATCTATCTCATATTTGTGAATACTTCTATATTTATTTGTATTAATATTTAAAATCTTACCTATTTTACAATTTATAAAATTGGAGGTACTTATATTGTAATAATTATTATTATAATTAATATATATTCTATAATTATTTTTAAAATATTCAATTATTTCTACCTCACCTTTAAAATTATTATAAATAAATTTAATTTTATGCCCAATGCAATTTTGCCAATCTATATATTCTTTATTTTTATTAATACCTATTCCTAACTTTTTTGGTAAATCATCTAAAAATACTTTCTTCATAAAATTATCATCCTCCTAAATATGATTTAATATTATATTAATAATCTTACTCCTAATTATAAAAATACAAATTTAAGGAAGAAGTTTAGGAGTTACTTCTTGTCAATTAGATTGCAAGCCTAATCTATCCCTAAATTTAAAAATAAAAAAGAACCTACATTTGTAGATTCTTTAAAATGTTCAAAATTAAAAAATCAATTATATTTAATTATCAAATAATCTTCTAATTAATCCTAAAATCAAAACTTGCCAGTCAATTCAAATTTATTAATCTTATCTGTGCTATATCCATAATCTAGGAAATAATCAAATTGCTTCTTCGTCAAATCTGTATAGAATCGAAGTCTCACATCCAACACCCAACCATAATGACAAAATTTGTATTTAAAGTATTTTAACTCTTCTGACCCTTTTGCCATCAAAATAGGCTTACGATTTAGAAACATACTAAATACCTCCCTAATTCAATCCTAAAATTATCTCGATACCATCACACATCAGCAAGGTAATCTCATCATCGAATATAGAAGAGATATGTATTGATTTAATATCATCCATTTTAATTATAATGTTTTGATAATTGTTTTCTTCATCATAGTTTAAGTGACCAAATTGGTATTTCCCTATCTCTGTAAAAATTAGAAATTCAAATTCAGGATAGTAAACATCTAAATTTACAGTTCCGCATAATACCTTCAACCAAACTGGTGTGTCGTTGAAACTTTCCATAAATTCTTCAAATTGTTCATTGGTTAATTGATTAATCATAAATATTACCTCCATAATTAAATTTATAGGGAATTGCTACTTAAACCCTATAAACGTATTATAGAGGTATTAGTATAAAAAGTCAATACTAAAATTAAAAAATTAAATACATTTTTATAAATCTTCAATATGAAATACATCTTCAATTTTTAAATCAAGAGCTTTCACAATTTTCATAGCACTTTCAAGAGATACATTAAATCTATTGTTAATCAAATTTGACATAGTTTGTTTTGTTATTCCTGCTTTTTCAGATAACCAATTTTGTTTAATTCCTCGTTCATCTAGTATTTCTTTTAATCTATTTTTAACTGACATTTTAAATCACACTCCTATTTAATATTATACATTAAAATTATGTATTTTTCAAAAGTAGAAGTGGATATGAAAAAATGTTTAATCACAATAAATATTTCTATTTACGTAATAATAACATATCTAAATTATAAAGTCAAGAAAAATTATATTTATAATCTATAAAAATTATTTTAATAAAATAATAAAAATAGGTATTGCTAATTAATAATTTAATTTAAACAATACCTATTAAATATATTACTATTATTAATTATTAATTTCTTTTTATAGGATTATGACAATTAGCGAACCAATTTAACAAACACTTATCTAAATTACCAGGCAAATACTGAAGATGATTTTTTGTATAAATTATAGCACCAGAATATAAGGTTTTTAATTTTCCGTCAATCATAATTTCCTCTTTAATAGCTTGTATCATTGGTGAATAAGGATATTTCAAACTTCCTAAATCCATTTCATTATTAGTATAATTTTGTATAAAAAACTTAATAAATGAGATATCTTCATATAAGAATTTAAATTTAATCTCCACACTCACAGGATGAAATATTACAGAACCCGTTTCTGTTAAAACATTAGTATTAGCATGATCTGTAGTAGATATAGTTTTTAAAAGACTTGCTAAACTTGTTAGACTTGTAATATTACTATTAAGTGCAACTGCTCTGCATTGTACAACTGGCATTTTCTTATTTTCCAAGGTAAAATCCTCCTTTAAATTTATTAATCATAGAATATCATAATAATTATAATATGTCAAGAATAAATTTAAAATTTATTTTTATAATTTGTTACGTTAAATTAATCCAATATTATTGACAAAATTACTTAATTGTATTAAAATAATAGTAAAGGAGGTGTAAATAATACTGTATTAAAATATAAAGAATAATATGATTTGTTTTTGCACACATTAAGTAAATAAAAAACAAAAATTAATTAAAAAGGAGATGTGATTTTATTATGATTAGAAGTAGAAAAACAATATTATGTATTGTATTGAGTTTATTTATTTTAGTATTTTGTAGTAGTGTTTGTTTTGCAAATGGAAATGGAAGTAATAGTGTTAGTGTTATGATTAATGGACAAGAATTACAATCAGATGTTAATGCTTTTATTGATGAAAATGGAAGAACTTTAGTACCTTTTAGAGTTTTCATGAATCAAATTGGTATTAATAATATCACATACAATACACAAACTAAAGAAATTATTGCTAAAAATGATAATGATACTGAGATTAAATTGATTGTAGGAGATTATTTTGCATATGTAAATGGTAAAAGAATATTACTAGATACCCAAAGTAGAATTATTATGAATAGGACTATGATACCTTTACGATTTGTTAGTGAGCAATTTGGTATGAATGTTAGTTACAATAATACGAATGGAGTTGTTAGTATTAATAGTAAGAAAGTAAGTAGTAGTGTAGGTAATGTAAATAGTAATAATACAAATAATAGTAATATTAACAATGTTGCTTCAACAGGGCATCCAAAAATGCCAATTTATAAAGGTGGTCAAGGACTTATTGGATATCATGACCCCATTACTGGTGAAAATAGTTATATTAAAAGTAGCAATGAAAATAATGAAAATAATGAAAATACAACACAAACTACAGAATTACCTTCAAATAATTCAAATGGTAATACTATAATTGATACTAGACCAGTAGAAGAAAGAATGAGTGCATTTATAAATAATAATTATTACGTATTGGGTGTTAATGATAATAATCTAATCTTTAAAATAGGTGGTAGTGGTCATGATTTATGGAATAGGTTTTTACCAAATGAACAAGAAGAATTAGTTTCAAGAATATATAAAAATATTAAAAGTCAAAATCTTAATAGATATAAAAATTTTAAAGACAATGATACTATAAATGTAATAATTAATAACGATATTGATAAGCAAATAAATGAATTTCAAATCACTTGGTAAATTGTTAAGGGTAGAATATTCTACCCTTAATTTATTTTTATTGATTAACCATACCCCTAGAAAAGATAATTGCATTAATTTTACCATTAGTAATAGATGAAGGAAGATTACTTCCATCTGGATAAACAGTTATTCCTGTATAATAATCAATTCCATCAATATTAGTTATAATTGGAGAATAAGAAAATGTAATTTGTGTTGTGATTTCGGAACGATTACTATAAGAAAATTTAATTTGTGCATTTGGATAATCAGTATACATTTTAACAAAATTAAATATAACTCCTGATGAATTCCAATCTGCAATAAAATCTTCTGATACTAAATCAATTGGTAATTCAGAAACAGAAAAACTTCTTGGCCCATCTGAATATATTGTTGATTTATTTAGATAATTGCTTTCTATTTGCACTTGATCTAGATAAGTAGGATTTGTTGCATCTATATTTTGAAATTTAATATAAAATTTACCAATTGGGTAAGATGATAAATCTACTTTAAATGAACGATATCCATTTCTCCATTCATCAACATATGTAAAATCTAATGAAGCCCCTGTTCTTAAATTATTTATTGTTTCAGATCCATCTTCATTATATACAATTTCTGCCATAGAATCATCTGTTAAAGTTAATGGTATTCCATCTTGTCTCAAGCATATCACTCTTACCATCCCAAACTTCTGCCTGAATGAAATGCGAGCGTCTTGTCCTGACATCCAAGAACTGTCAACGAATCCTTCATTATTAACTTGTTGTTGTTGTGATATTTCATTTGGTATTAATTTAAGAGAATAAGTTCCAGAAAATACTGCTTCTGTACTGCATTGTCCACCTGACCAATAATTCGGAATATTAGTTACATTATCTTTTGCTTCAAAATTAGAACCATAACATTTATTTGGTTCACCTTTTATTACAATAGCATTTATACCGTCACGATCAATAAAATTTAAACCACTATTTGTTGTATTAAGGATCTGCCCCTTGGTATTTATTTCTGTCGTTACTGTTCCTGCACTATCTTTTAATTTAGCACCATTTAAATAAAGATTATCTGCCTTAATAGTTCCAAATTTAGATAAAAAATTATCAAAATTAATCTCATTATTTTCACCTGATATATTCAACACAGTATTACCTTGTGTATTTAATATCTTTAATTCTCTGATATTCAACACACCATTAGTATCCACAGAAAACATTGCTATAGGATTATCCCATGTACTTCCATTTTTCTTTTCTATTACTATACCATTTTCACCATCAATATTAACTCTCATTTTTTCATCTTCTCTAATAATAGAAAGAATCATGTTATAAATCTTAAATCCAGTTTCATCAACTGTGAAAAATTGTTTTCCATCTCCATTAGATGCATCAATTTTCAAATTTATTCCACATAGCAAATTTCCCATTATCACGTCCCCAACAATATGTGTAGGGGTAATAGCAGTTTTCCAAGTATTTCCTCCGTCCATTGTTAAAGCAATTACTCCTGATTGAATAATAATATATTTCAAAGGATCTAATTCATTTGCAATATATATACCTCTTTCATTGATTTGTATACTATTATTTACATTGAAATTTATTTCATTTTTAATATTACCTCTAAAAATATCCAAAATATTAGCAATTTCATTATTTGCTGATGTTATACCACCCCATGATGATTTATTTGCATCTAATTGAACACTGGTACTAATACTTTGATTAATTAACTTAAGAAATTTATCTTTATCTTTACTTATTTCTTTAATACTACTAATAGTAAGATTTATTTCATTACTATCAAAATTTAAATCTAACTCTATAATTTTAGCAGATACATTGACATTAAATTGATCATATAAAATCTTAACATTTTCTCCAATACAAACTTTACCTTTTTCTAATTGACAACCAGTATCATAAGTTCTAAAAAGATCAATTATTGATAATTCTAAAATTCTGGGAGGATAATACATGTCTTCAAAAGATTTTTTTGACCATTCGTAAAGTTGATCCACATCTGAGATGTAATCATTTCTTATTTCTCTTTTAATAGTAAATTTTTTTAATTCAAATAATTCATCTTCGGTAAAGTTTTCTTCTAATGATAATAAATTAGTTAAACTATCAATTTGATAATTTATATTTGCTATTTGATTTTCTAATCCATTATTAACATTATCACTAAATGTACAAGTAAAACCAGTATTATCTGTATCTATAAAATAAGAATAAAGAATATCTTTATCTTCAGTAGTATAATGTATTATATTAATAATGTTATTACCATTATAAATTGCTTTAAATGTAGAATTTAATGGAAATTTATTATCATAATTATAATATCTATCATTAATATAATCACATATTTTCAGAGCAATTGCTGTAGTATTATCACCTGAAACTAAAGGTATATTCATTGTTATATCATTTAAATATAAAAGAATATTACCACTACTAGTACATGGAGTGTCTATAGTAATATCAAATAATAATGAATTAATTTCCTTCTTTTTATTATCAATGTATTCTTGTTTACTATCTCTTTGTAATAATAAATCTTCAGTGTCTAAATTATTTGCCTGTGCAATATCTAAAGAGTCTAGTATTACTAACATTTGAGTATTTAAAGTATTTAAATTTTCACTTTCAGTATTAACTTGTTCTCGCAAATCTATTTTTTGAGATGTTAAACTACTAAATTCTCCTTGATGTTGACTTATCATAGAATCATAATCTAATAAACTTCCACACAATCCATCACTCATGTAATCAGAACTTTTAATCACTTCACCAGTTTCAGAATGTCTTTCAAAAGGGTAGATAAAATACATGTAATTGAGCAAATATGGCGAACCTGTAATATTGGCACTACTGATTGTTAAATTATCTTTTCCATATACCATCAATTTTGTTGCAAAATTATCAGTATTTATTTTGCTTGATATATTCTTTATGTATTTACCATAATTAAAAGTTAATCCTCTATCTAAACCAAAATTATCTAAGTTATATAAATTTACTTTATAATTTATTGTATCAAACGTAATTACAGCAGAGAAAGTAGTTGCAATATCATAGCAACAATCGAGACAACTTTTGCTTTCAAAAGAAAAATTTCTATACATTAAATCAAAGGATGCATCTATATAGCCAACACTCCAAAATGTGTCTATTAATATTGTATTTAATATTTCTGTAGCATTTTGTGAATAGCTTTCCTCATTACTATAAGTTACAATATCATCTGTTAAACTATATGCATATGAGTAACATGATAAGTTTTTTGTCATAGAATTATCATCTGAAATGTCTTCAGGTACATCTATTATAAAATATTCTAAAAAATTTTCATATTGAAATTTTATTAAATATCTATTCTTCAATAAATCAAATATAGGATTTTTTACTATTTCATGATTTATTTCTTTATAATACGGAATAGAAAATGATAATTCATTAATTTGTCCTAATTTTATATTTAGATTTATATTATATGCATCAATTATTTTACCTAAAATTGTTAAATCATTAGGTTTGCAAATATACATATTAGGCATTTGTTTTATATCTGAAAAGTCAAATGTAAGCAAGCTATTTTCCAATAAAATTCACCTTCTCCTTATTATACTAAAAACTTATATTGAAAATTGAAATAAAATTGTGCTGTACCAGTTATCCTTAATGTATTACTTTGATAAGGTAATAACTTCAAATAATTATCATTAAAATTACTATACCTATAAGTATTAATTAAACTAGTAGTTATAATTTGTTCTTCGTTTAAAACATTTATTACTTCATTATTTATTAAATTTGTAAATTTAAATTCTCTATTATTATCAGATAAATTAATAATACTAAAATCTCCATTGCCAATTTTAACAATATTAATTTCTGGATATAATTCAATATCACTAAGATTATAAAATATAATATCTGTATATATTGGATTAACTGACAAATCAAATACTTCTGAATTAAAAGTTTGAGAATATGAGTAAGGAGAATTACATATAAAACTAAGTGTTACATATCCTTGTTGAATACAATTTGTAGTTAAATTTGAATCTCCATCTAACATAATATAATAACTTCTTGTTATATTTATAGATTCACTAGAAATATCAATTTCAGTAGGTATTTCTTCTTCATAAACTTTATCAATACTAGAAGTATCATTTGAATCGTCTATAAAAGTTAAAGGAATGAATTTTTTTATATTAAGAATCCTTCCTAATTTTCGTAAATCATCATGTGTATATGTATTATTAAAAGCAAATGTAACATTAAATTTTAATGCTTCTGGTTTTGTATATGTGTAATAAGGATTATCTCTGCCTTTTATATATTGTAATTCTACTTCTTTAGTGTGTAAAAATATTTCTTCTTGCATACCACTAGATATATTTACATTAATTATGTTTAAATCTTCATTACTTATATTGTTAAGTAAAAAATTCATACTACTGCAAATCGACAAATAAATTCACCTCTCTTATTTTATAATATAATAATTTAATAGATGATAAAAATTAATCATCTATTAAATATTATATTTATAATTTATATTTAATATATATAATATATTAAATATTTTTACCTAACTTTTTAACTCCATTAATCATCTCATTATAGAGATATTTTGCACCTTTTTCATCACCGGAAACATTAGCAATATTAAAGTTTAAGTTATAAACATTTCCTGCGTTACCACCAGATGCTCCTGCTAAATTAAAACTAGGAATATTAAATTTAGGCACTACACTTTGTAATGTGGGAATAAAACTTTGTATTGCCTTATTACTCAATACTACTTCTCCATTTTCCAAGAGAGAAGGTACTTCATTACTTTTTATTCCTTTGTTAAATAATTTATCAATTAAATTTGCTATTCTATTACTAGAATTTCCTGCTACTCCACCTTTATGAAATATAGAAATATTCTTAGTAACATCATCATATTTAACTGTTCTTCCTAAACTCTCTGCTACTTGTCTTACACCTAAATATGTTGTTCCATTATCATTTCTAATAGGACTAAACCATTTACTTCCTATTTTAACTCTACCTGTAGATTGATCCCAATCAACATCTTCTCCTAAAATAGATGCAAGTGCTCTACTTTTCATAATGGCAGTTCCATTTTCGTTAATATATTGACTAGGAGTAATAACTGCTTTTGGTGTTTGTGAATTATTACCTCCACTTCCACCCCCTGAACCACTATTTCCACTACCTATATTCTTACTAATCAAATCAATCTTATTCTGTAAATTGGAAGTTAAAGTTTCACCTAAACCTGCTCCAAAACTATCTTCATTTTCTCCAACAAAATTTATTAATCTCTGTAACTCTTGGATAATATTATCAACATTTCCACTTGCCAAATCTTCTTTCATATTGTTAAACTCAATCTCATTAGCAATCATATCTTGATAATATCTTTCAGTTTCTTTCTTTTGTTTCTCTAATGATTTTTTGGTTGAATCATATTTATCATCTTCTAATTCTTTTTTTGCTTCATTTTCATCTTTATATTCATCTAAAAGGTCATCTAAATTCTCTTCACGCAATTCTTTTTCCCTATCTCTTTGGGAATTTAATATCTCTTCATTTTTAGTATCTAATTCTTTCTGTAATTCTGCTAATAATGCTTGTGCTTCATATGAATCATTTTTACCTAAATAATCAATTTGCTTTTGAATCTCTAATTTTTCTTTATTGAGTTTAGACATTTCAGAATCATAGTCTTCAGTATTATATAAACGATCCATTAACTGTTTCTTTTTATTAATACTGTCCTCATACTCATCCATCTCATCTTCTAAATTTTTTATTATCTTATCATGTCTTTCTTCTTCCTTTTCAATCTGTGCATCAATAGCATCTAAAGCAATATCTTTTTCTTTCTCATATACTTCCTTCATCAAATCAATAGTATCATCTGTAATATTTTTTATAAATTCTTTCTTCTTCTGTACAGCATCTAATTCTGCTTTTATTACTTCTGATAACATATTTGATAATTCATCGTATGTCTGAGTTCCTTTTTCTGCCAATGCTAAATCTGCTTCAATTGCTTTATGTTTTGCTTGTAATGCAGATATTAATTCTTTATTTACATTAATTTGTTGTTGAGTATTGGAAATGTATTGTTGTGAATCTTCGTCATATAAAGATTGAACAGTTTGCAACATTGATATTCTATCTGTGATTTGTTGGATTGGTATGTCTAATTCTTCATATTTTGATTTTAGGATGTCTAGATTTTTAGTGTCTACTTCACCTATATTACTCATATAAGTATTAGAATTAGGTTGTAATTGTTTACGATATTCCTCTGCTTGTTGTGCAGTTAATTTACCAGATGCTAATTGTTCTCTGATAAATTCATTAGCTTGATGTAATACATTATTTTTTTCTTTTATTATATCTATCTCTAATTGAATAGAATCTCTATATGCCTGAGATGACTTAGAATATTTAGATGCAGTTTTTTCTATAAATTGTTGCTTATTATCTAGTTCTGTTAATTGACTAGTAAATTCAGATAAAGTATTTGCCATCATTTTATCTGAACCTTCATATATGTCTTTTTGAATCTTATACCATTCTGTTGAGTTTTTAGCAGATTCTTTCTCTAATTGATTCTTTTGTTCTGTTGTGAGTTGTGTTGTTTTAGATAGATTAGTTAGTGCTATATTCTCATCATGAATAGAATTCTGTTTATCTTTTAGAAGTTTAATTTGTTCTTCTGTTTCTTTTCGATATTCAGCAGAAGAGGGGATAAGTGTTTCTTGGATTGCTTTTGATTTTTCTAAGAGTGCATCTATTTTTTCTTGCTCTACTGTGTATTTTGAGATTAAGTTGGTTACTGGATTATCTTTATCTGACTTACCTTTACCTTCTTTGCTTAAAGCATCGAAGTCTAAACCTATAGTTGCATCATTAAGTTTAATAGAATTAGTTACATCGTCTAATTTATTTAAACTATCAGTTATTTCTTGAAGATAGTTTAATTTATCTACTGTATTTATTTTATCTAATTCTTGCAATGCTTTTATTTCTTCATTTTTATTACCTGATTTTTTAGCATCTTCATATCTTTGTTTAGCTTCGCTTAATTGTGTACCATATTTTCTTTCGGCATTTTGAAATAATTCAACAGCATATGATACTTCATTTTCTTTTCTTAATTCTCTTAACTTTTTAATCTCTAAATTATAGCCTTCTAATTTCTTAGTAAGAGCATTTTCTTGTGCTTTTAAGTCCTTATTTCTTAGTTCTAATGTTTTCTTGAATTCCTTTTCTATTTCTTTACTTAAATCTTTAACTGCTTCTGCATTTAATTTCATAATACCATTCTCAGTTGTAAGAGAAGAAATTAATTTAGGATGATCTTTTAATAATTGCGTAATAGTCTTAGATGAAAATTTACCACTTTCATTATATTCATCTAAAGCATCGTTTAATGTTGCTACTTCTTTTGATGTTGATTCAAAACTACTGCCTAATTGTTCTTGGTATCTTTCAAATGCTACTATTTGATCTTCAATTTTAGTAGGTTCTGGTATACTTAAAAAATCTTCTTTTAATTTCTTAAAAGTGTCACTACTTTCTAATTTTAAATCTTTAAATATATCTGTTAAAGCAGATAAAGCAGATGCTTGTTTAGTTACTAATGTTTCATAATCTTTTTCTAACATTGGAGATTCTTTATATTCTTCTAATGCTTTATTATATTCAGCAAAAATATTAGGAACTTTAGCTTCGCCTAATTGTTCTATAAATCCTCTAATATCTTCTACTCCTGATTTATTCAATTCCTCTGAATTATTTAATATGTCACGAATAAATAATGTTAAATTAGAAGAACCTAAATCAAAATTATCAAATTCTGAATATAATGCTGACGCTCCAGTTGACAGTATTTCAAATGTTTTATTTGATTCATCTTGGAATTCTCTTAATTCTTTTCTTAATCTTATTATATTTTCATCTATATCATTATCTGAGTATTTTACATTTTTAAAAATTCCTTTACTATCTCTTAATTTTATAAATGCATCCAATTCTTTTTTTGTCTTATTTATTTTATCTTTACTATCATTTAAATTTTCAAAATCTGTATCACTAGTATCAATAAATCTATCTTTTAATTCTTTTCTTTTTTCTTCTTCCTCTTTTTTTCTAACCTCTAAATATTGTTTTATTAACTTAGTATTGTTTTCTATGGCTTTCCCTTCAGCATTATACTTTGTTACTGCTTCAGGGTACAATTCTGATAGTCTTTGTGTAGCTTCTGCTAATTTTTCTTTCTCTTCTGTTGTCTTAGCTAATCCACCTGACAAATCTTCATATGTTTTTAATAATGTTTCTGTTTCTGTTATTTCAGATTTAAGAGACTTTAATTCATCTTTTAGTTTATTAAATTCTTCCCTTGCTTTTTCAGTTTTATGAAATAAATCCCATACTATTTCACCTAGTTTGGTAAGTGCGAATGAAATAGTTGTTATAATTGCTAATGGGAAAAACAATCCAGACATAAATTTTATTGTAGATGCCATTGCTAGACCTACGCCTCTTATTGAAAAAGATAATCCAGTAAAAGCAATCGTAGCTAATCTTGCTGAAAGAGTTGTTCCAGCTAAAGCAGTGGAAGTACCTCTTAGCATTGCTATTAATGTTGCACCATTAGCTATTACTTTTGTTCTTAAAACATTACTGAATAAAGAAAATGAAACCATTGTTATTCCTAAAGCTACAGTAGAAGCACCGAATGCTTTAATTATATAATTAATGATATTACCTAAACCTGTCAATGCAGATATTACATTTCTAATACCATCTGAAGAAAAAGTATTTAACCACACACCTTCAAAAACATTTTTCATTCTGGTTAATTGTGCCTCTGTACCTTGTTGATATAAATCAAATTTTTTATTTGCTATTCCTGCTTGGTTTAGGGATTCTTTATATAGGTCTACTGATTCGCTGTAGTTCTCCATTAAATTAAGTAGTCTTGCTTGCTGATACGAACCACCCAATGTTGTGGCGATATAAGCTCTTTGTCTACTATCTAATGTTTTCCATTTAGTACCAATTTCATCCATAACAGTTCCAAAATTTCTAAACTGTCCTTGATTGTCTACTAATTGAACACCTATAGATGCCAATGATTTAGCTACTTGGTTTACTTGTGTTCCATCAGTTTCATCAAAACCTTTTTCTTTTAAAGATTGCATACGTGCCACTATAGATTTTACTGAGTTACCAATAGTGTAAGCTGATTCTCTAGTTTTGGAAGAAATTACCGCTATCCAAGAAGCAGCTTTTTCAAACGGTATGTCTGTAGATCCAATAGTACCTCCCATACGTTGGAATGCCTCTCCGATTTCATCTGCCCCGGTAGCTGTGGAATCTCCAAGGAAACTAAATATATCCGCAGCGTGTTCAGCACTAACACCCATACTATTTACTGTAGCAGTTAAAATTCTAGCAGATGTATTAAAGTCTAAATTTGATATTTTAGCATATTTAATTGCTGTTTCCATTCTTCTAAAAGTATCTTCTTGACTTAAACCCTGTCTTGCAAATTCTACAGCACCTTTTGCTACTTCTTGTGTAGCAATTCCCATTTGAATACTTAAATCATGGATTTTTTCACCTAATCCTTCAACTTGTTCTTGAGTTTTCATATAAACAATAGATAATTCTGTTAATGATTTATTGTATTCATTTACAAATTGTAATCCTTCTTTGAAGAATCCAAATGTTTGATAAAATACTGTACTGGCTGCCATCCAAATCATTCTGTTACTTTCATCTTATAAAATATAAGACTACTGACCTATTTACATAATTTATATATTAAAAATATATAGATAAATAGGCGAGAAAGGTTCTTCTGTTTAAATTAAATTATATAATTTAATAAGTGTCTTTACACTTGACCCTTCTTCTCTCTATTTTATAGTGGTTATATAAGAGAGATCAGACTTTCGCACCTACTCCTAAGAGCAGTTTTCTCGTTAAGTCGTTCAGCGCAAATTTAAGTAATTTAAAAATAAGATGGTGGTAACATCTTTTTATATTAATCATTTATGAAAATATTATATTTTTCCAATAAAAAAGATTCCATTTTATCTTGGAATCTTTCATTTTTATTACATTTAATATCTTTTGGAAATATAAATATACATTGATTAATTAATCCATATTTATATAAATCTTTTATTTTTCTTTTTGTTTTATGTAAATATTTATCACTAATTTTCTCGCTTGATTTATAATTATACATACCAAAATATTCAATATAATACCATTTATTCTTATATTTTATTTTAAAATCAAACCTTCTTCTTGTAATATCATTGTCAATTTCATCTTTATAACGATTTTCTTTTTCAAAATAAATATTTTTATCTATAAAGAAATTTGATATATCTTTTTCTGGTATTGATTTACATAAACCTCCATTTTTATCATAACATATTTTTCCTGCACCAGATTTTCTATAATGTAATTTATAATCAATATTTAATAAATTACATATATTTTCTATCTTCTTAAAATATTTAACATACGTTTTAGAAGAGGCAATATTATCTTCACCATCAATATCAATAAAATATGGTATTCTTTTTAACTTGATAAATAAATTATAAAAATCATTAAGTAATTCTTCTTCGGTTCTTATTATTGTAGTTATACCAAACATTTTATAACCTAAAGATTCAACTACTTCTCCATATGTTTTATCAAAAAACTTTTTAAATAAATTATATGAACATGAATTATTCAATTTACTATATTCTTCATATGGTAATATATAACCATATTCTTCATACATATTATTTATAGATTTTATAATATCATCTTTTGTTTTATCTAAATTATGATTTAAAGTATAGTTTGGTAAATAAATATTGCAAATTATATTATATTTAATATTTAATTTATCTTCTAAATTTCTACGTTGATAGCCTTTGTGTTTTAATTCTTTCATATTCTTCAACAGTAGGACATTTGTTTAATTTGTTTGTTAATTTTATTAATTCATTTATTGAAATTTCTACTCTTTCAATTTCTGTTAATGGTTTTTCACATAAATTTGCTTGATAGCAAGCATTCATAAATTTGCCATCAAAATATTTTGCGTACCAATCATAATTAGGTTGCCATTTATTATTTTTAAAATCTCTTCTATTAGGTATTCTTCCTAATTCATTAAAATATTTAATTAAATTATTTAATCCTTGTTCAATACTAATTTTTATTCCCATTAATCCTCCATTATTATTTATAAATTATATTATTAATTTACTATTACTTAAATTCTTCGCCCCTACCGCCTAAACCACTAGGCTTCCAAGTTAACTATAATCTTTTACCACAAAAGATTATAACCATTAGAGAAAATTTACTTATGGTGGTTTATGTATTATGCCACCATTTCCCCATTCATTTTAGGGAATCTTTGCATGGCGATCCTAAATAATTCCATAAATGATTTATTTGAATTATTTAATTCTGCAGCAGCAGTTCTTGCGTTTGATACAATTCTTCTATATTCAACATCTAATTCTTTCATCTTTTTCTTTAAATTATCAGTTGAAGAATTTAATTTACTTACACCTGATAAATACGCATCTAATGCACCTTTATCAATATTAGAACCATATCTAGTATGTGCATTTTTAGATTCAAATTCTGCTATTTTTTTATACAATAATAATTTATGCTCTAAATCTTGTATTTCTGAATTATTTTTACCTTTATTAGATAAATTACTTATTCTATTATTAGCTAATTTCCTTGTTTGTGCATCTAATACTTCAATATTTTTTATATAATCTACTAAATTTTTTATTTCATCTTTAGTTATAAATCCTTTATAATTTTTACTAATATCGGCAATACTTTTAAAACTAGAAATTTTAAATGTTTTTAAGGCATCATTATTTTGTGATTGTTCTATATTTACTTTTCTTAAAGACTGACTTACAGAATCCCATTGAAATTTAATTTTTTCAATATATCCTGCTTGATTTCTAATCTCTAATGTTAATCTACCAAATTCATCAATTGAAGATTTATTGACTACATTTCCTCCAACAGATAAAGAAGATTTCATTTTTTCTATTTCTGATTTAAACATTGCTAATTCAGAAGTCATAACATTAAAATCAAATATTTTTTGTTGTTTTGTATTATTACCAGAATTATTAACCATATCTTGAGTATTTTTAATAACTCTTTTTACTTCTGATTCATATCTATTTAAAATTCTAAATACTTCTTGAGGAATTAATTCTCCTTTTTTTATTCTTAAATCTAAAGAATCTAAATATTTTTGGAATGCCTCAACTTTCCTTTTTGCTTCATCTACTTCTTTTGTCCCTATTGGCATTAATTTAATTTGTTCAACCATTTTATCAGAACTTATAACTTTAGGATTTAATTTATTTAATTGAGATTGAACAAGTTTTTCATCATTTATGTTTATTTTTCTACTATTAACTAAATATTTTAATCTATCTTCTGTTTCTTTTCTTAATTGTTTTACATTATCTTGTGCTAATTTTTGTCTTTGACTTTGTTCTTGTTGCAATAATTTAATTCTTATACTTGCTTCTTTATAAAAATCTTTAGATTCTTTTGCTAATATTTTTTGTTGTGTTAAATGTGCATTAAGTTTTTGTTTTGCAGTTTGTCTTAATAATTTTATATAATCATTTTCATTTTTGATTCTTTCTTTTTGCTCTTGTTGAAGTTGCTTGATTGCTTCATTTATATTTTTTTGTTTTAATTTTTTAGCATCTGTTTCTGCTTTCTGTTGTACTTTATAATATTTTTGATGATAATCATTAGATTCTTTTGCTAACTTAGCAGATTCCCTTGCTAATTTCATTTGTTCTTTTAAAAGTTCATTATTTTTAGAAGTATCTGTTCTATAAATATTATCTTGTCCTGGTCTTGAAACAACAGTAGTTTTTACCCCTGTTTGAGAATTAAGATAAGTTTGATCTTGTCTTAAAACTTCTTTATTAGCATTTTTTATTTTAACAGTTCTAATTAATTTATCATATTTAGTAATTAATTTATCAACTGCTTCTGCTTCTTTATTAATATTATCTGTTGCTTTGGTTGCTTGTTGTTTAGCAGTTTTATTTTTATCTATTATTTCTGTTGTTTTTTGTATTATTTCCCCATTTGCTTTTACTGTTTCTGAATATTTTTTTACAGTTCCATCTAATTCTTTGATAATTTGAATATTTTGAGTAGACGATTTATTATTATTTTGAGTAAATTCATTTAATTTTTCCAATTGTGAAACTAGATTAGAAATAGATGATGAATTTATATTAATGGTTAAGTTACCTAACTTTTGCTGAATGTTTTTAACTAAGGTTTCAATTTCTGTAGTTAAATTAGATTTGGTTTTATCTTGGAGTAATACTTTTAAATATATAGCGAGGTCATTTGACATATAATCACTCCTTTTTATTATTATGCCTTAAATTATAAAATTTATTTTTACATTGTATAGAACAAAAATGTCTTTTAGTACTTCCTGGTTTTTCCATATTGTGTTCAAATTCTTTACCACAAACATCACATGTATGTATTTCTTTTTTCAAAGCATTTTTTTTATTAAATATTTTATTTAAATCTTCATTTATATATTCCATATATGGAATAATAATATCTTTATTTAATATTAAAATATTATTATCAATTAAATAATTAAAACTATGATAATTATTTAATACCCCATTATTACTAATAAAATCTATAATTAATAATTTACATAATTCTAAATTATTTTTTATATCATATTCCCATAAATATAATATGTTTTTATCATATTTATTTATTATATAACTTAATTTAGTTTTATCATTAATTATAACTTCTTTCTGTCTAACATAATTTATTTCTTTATAAAATCTAGGATCACAATGCCAATATGTACCCATAACTTCTATGTATAAATCATTATCATTTAAATAATTATCAAATAAATATTTTCCACGATTATATTCATTTATATAATTTATATTAATATTATTTAATAAATCGTTTATTATTAATTGAGGTTTTGAATTCATTTTATCACTAGGATTATTTTTAAAATAATTTATCATTGTAATTCTTTTTGATTCTTTAAATTCATCTGTTTGCGAATAATAAATTCTAAAAAATTCTTTTTTACAATTTATATCACAAAAATGATGTATTAAATTTTTATTATGCCAGTCTTTAATTTTCAATTCTTTACCGCACCAATCACAATCAACCGATATTCTTTCTTTAAATTTACCAATTTTACTTAATCTTGTATATTCTATTCTACATTCCACTGAACAAGTTTTTGATTTCTTATTATAACTTAAACATTTATATTCTTTACTACATATTACGCAATTTTTTATAATAATATTTTTATTTTCTCTTTTATTTTCTCTTTTCCATTGATAATTACATTTTAAAGAACAATAATGAGGTTTATTATCTTTTAATGAACTAGGATAAACTTCAAATTCCTTACCACAGTAATCACAATTTATTTTCTGTTTTTTAATTTTATCTTTTTTTAAATTAAATTTTTTTATCCAATTCCCAATTCCTCCACCAGAAATATTCCCACATAACAAAGCAATTTCTTCATAAGTTAAATTTTCAATTATGTATTTTTGGTATAACCATTCTTCGTTTCTATACAATTTATCATCTTTCACAAGTACATCTCCTTTTGATTTTATTATTTTTTAATATACAAAGTTAATTGTTATATATTTAATTTTTATCTCCTTAAATAATTACATAACCACAATAAATAAAACAATAGGGGAAGGGTTATAAGGAGATTGTATAACCCTTTTATCATAAGTTGATCAGACTTATTTATCCCTAAACTATAAAACTAAACTATAAAATAAAAAAAAATCTGCAATAATTTAGATTCTTTAAAATATTCAAAGTCAAAAAATCAGTTATATTTAATTGCTTGCTAATTGTTAATTAATTAATTATAAAACTAAAATAAAGAAGAATATAAGGGTAGAGAGTATATAAAAAAATATATTTCTACCCATTCCTTCTATTAATATCATTATTCAAGATATAAAATGAAAATAATTATATTTGCAATCTAAATATTAAATTTATACAACTATATCCAATTATATCTAACTATTATATTCAAAAAACTATAAAAATCCATCAAATAATCACAAATCCATCAAATCTCCAAATTTACGATTTTACAAACCCTTATAAATAGTACGTTTACAGCACCTCAAAAATTGAAAAATCATGATGAAATGAGGATTTTATAACAATATTATTTTAATTAAATTTCATATTTAT
>Ga0209728_1000300_pt1 | contig 44903 bp, 102 predicted proteins | sample RifGroD1_FD_183997 | JGI IMG/M metagenome (GOLD analysis project Ga0209728, IMG submission 183997) | Groundwater microbial communities from Rifle, Colorado, USA - Groundwater D1 (SPAdes) (version 2) | ecosystem: Environmental > Aquatic > Deep subsurface > Groundwater | place: Rifle, Colorado... | reverse complement strand
AATTCCATCAAAAGATATAATTGAACATGTAAACAATATAAATCTTTTGATGGATATCCTAATTTATTCATCTCATTTTTAAAAGAGAGAAGTAAATTGTACTTTCTCCACATTTCTGACAACATATCTTGCATAACATTTACCTCTCATCATCCAAATAAGTTGCAATTAATTCTTTCGTCTTAAAGAGATATTTTTCTCCATTTTCTCCAAATTCAAACCTTTCATTAATTCTGATATAATCTTCCTTAGTTAATTCGCCTTTCTTTTTCTTTTCTCCTTTTGCATATTCAATAATAGCAGAGAAATAAAGATTGCTAATGCTAATATATGGTTTTCCTAGCCATTTTTGAATTCGTTGTATTCTACTAGCAAAGAATTGATAATCTACTTTCCCATTTTTGTTCTTTCCTGGAGTTCTAAAGACATATTCAGTTTTATTGATTATTCTTCCCCTATCCGTACTTTCATATACTCCATCATCATTAGGTTTTGTCTTCAATCCATTGTTAGCAATATAAAAATCTTGATCAATAACCTTTTTGAGTAAATCTAAAGTATAATCATCTACATCCATCCATCTAAATTCGCCATTATTTTTAGTAAGATATAACATCTTTTTATCCCATTTAATATCTTTAACTTTTAGATTAACTAGTTCCTCAAGAGTATTACCTTTTTCAGTACGACCTCTAACCCCTAGATTTGGCAATTCAATAATTGCTCTGTCTTGATAATTTGCTAATTTAGATTGAAATTCTCTACATTCCGATAAAGGAATATAGGAATTTTCTTTTGCTTGAATATTGATATACTCTTTATAGTTACTAGTAAGAATCGTACTGAATCTATTTTCATTGTGTCGTACTAGATTTTTAGGGGAGATACAAAAGTCAACATAAGTTTTTAAAGGGGATAAAACAGTTTGAAATGCGAACTTGTTTTTGTTTTTATACTGAACAATCAGTAGTTCGTCTCTTTCCTCTGTATTAAAGTTGTAAATTGGTTTTCCTAATTTAACCTCAAAGTCATCAGCTAATTGCAAAATATAACGATAATAACTTCTAGTTGATTTTAGTTGCTTTTCTAAAAATTCTTCCTTAACTTCAGGATCTACTTCAAATACTAATTTTTCTTCAGTTTGCGATTCGTCATTAATAATTTCAATTTTAGTCATTTCAAAGTACCTCCATTAAATTAATTTTTGAAAGAATTTATATAGATTATTTCGTGTTGTTTTCTTCATATCTGATTCTTTGTTTAATCCAATATCATCCCAGAATGAATTTGAAATATTGAAATCAATTTTATCTAAAATTTCCTCAAGTATATCTTCCCATTTTTTCACACCATATAAACGTTCAGACAAAGCAATATATCCAGCAAACATATTCTTGTGATTGATATAACTAACCTTATGAGTGGCTTCAGGATGCTCTATAAACTCTTCTACATGCAGTCCAAGGATATAATCCATTACATTAGCAATATGGTTAGCAATAGGTTTTGTTTGAAGTTTGTTGGTTAATTTATCTCCATAACATTCCTCAATACTAACAGAAAGCGTTGATTTCTTTGTGAATCCTCCAAATTTTAATTCAGCATCAGATTCTTTAATATTCTGAGCGAATTCTGATGTTTTAATATCACGAATTGCATCCACTATTACATTACCTAATATAGATGAATCTAAATTTTTAATATGCTCTTTTTTCATTGGTTTTTGCTCATTAATTTGAGTCATAAACTCTAAAGTCTTACTTTCGCTAAAATTAGTTATTACTAATCCCCAATTGAAGTCTAGTTCTGGATTTTTAAAAACAGCTTCAGAGGTTGAAATCAGTCTGTGATAACCATCAAATATATTAAGATTACCAGAAATTATAACCAAGTCGCCATTTTTTTCATTAAAATACAATTCATCTTCTCCATCATGAAGTAAATTTAATTTAATATCGTCAGAAAATTGAGTTCCATCAAGTAATCTTGCTGTAATTCTTTCTACCTTATTTTTATCTAATTGGATTCTTTTTTCTCCATATACATCAATGTGTGGATCTCGCTGATTCTTAAAATTATAAAGAATATCATTGTCTGCATATATTTCGGCAAGATGTTTGGCAGGGTCAAGTCCCTTATAATGTCCATCTGCCGCACGAAGCATATTGTGAAACACATGTTGCTTTTTAGTTTCTAGTTTTTTTTCTTCCTTATAAGAAGAGAAATCTTCAATTTCAATTGGATTAAAATAATTTTCAATAGTTAAACTTAATATTTCATTACTTTCTCCTAGTGTTGGAGAATTGTCATCTTCCTTATAAGTTAATGCAGTTAACATAGCTTTGGTAAAAACAAATAATAAAATTAAATTTTTACTATTGTCAATATCTAATGTAGAAAGTTCATGTTTTTCAGTCAAGATACGAACACCTAAACTACCCTTCATATTTCTCTTATCAAATTCTTCTACAATTATTTTCCTAACCTTATCATTACTGGAATACTTCTTGATTAACACTCTTAATTCTTTCATTAACTCAACTGATTTTTCTTTTAACATAAATATCACTCCTTCACATTATCGTCACAATATATTAACATTTATATAATATAATAATACCATGACCTTACTAATAATGTCAAGGAATAATACTTATTTTTATAAACAAACTGCTCAGTAGCGTGTTTTCCAGAGCAGTTTGTCGTGCTTCAAATGTTAAACTATTAGATCACACCAGAAGAAACAAGGTTTTGGGAGTATGGACACATTTTGGTTTTTACCGTTCTACAATGATTTAATAATAATTCTTTCTCATGTACAACCAAATTATCACCTTGGAATAGCACATGTTCATTAATTATTTTTTCTAAATTAAGACATTCTATATGAAAGGAAAAATCAAATCCGGCAATTGCTTTTTTTTCGTTTAAGATGTCCAATGCTTTCTCAGCATATTCTTTGGTCGTATATCCCCTTGCTTCTTGAGAAAACGTTTTAAATGCTATGTATTGCCATTTCTTACTACTTAATTTTCCTATACTTGATTTATTAGCAAAATCTCCATTTTGATCTATAATAACCCAAATTGATTGTTCGTTTTCTTCTTTTTTACAATTTTCCATATATTCACTTCTCCTTTAATTTTATTTTATGGAAATTACTACAAATTGTATTTTGATTCTCTTAATACCTCCTTGTTAGTATTATATCATGGGGAAAATTACTGTTCAACAACTATCATAACAAAAATAGTACATATGTTCGACATTTTATTCTAAATTGTTCGTCTGTTTTTAATGTACTATATGTATATCAAATATATTCTTTAAGGTTTCAAAAGTTAACCAAGTTTCTTTACACCAATCTAATGAAGACTTTATTTTTCCTTCATATCTATAATATACAGTATTTGATTTATTATTGGCTTGCTGTTCCCACGTGGCCCACCTACAATTATCAGGAGAATAATTACCGTCATTGTCAATTCTATCGATTGTTAATTCATCGCTATAACCATTATTAACTGCCCATTCATAAAACAACTTTCTATCATTTAACCACTCTTCACAAATAATAACTCCTTTATCTCCATAATATTTATAATTCTTGGAATTAGGATTATAGCATCTTGTTTTCATACCGCTATAAATATTCATTATTCTTTTGTTATATAATACTTTATTTATTTTATCCTTAGATATTTTTACTTTATAAATTCTCTTCTTTGGAGTTTTTAAAGGTCTTTCTGTTTTGGTTTTACTTATTTTGTCTTTAGGAGGCTTTAATATTTTCTCCGACTCTTTCTTTATTTTCTTAGATGGTATTTTACCAAGCAAACAACCGCAACTTCTTGACGTACCAAAAGACAATGCCCTCTCTGCTACGTGTTTAATTGTCTTATATTCGCAAGCACATTCACATACCCAATATCTATCATCTTTCTTATTAGTTCTATTTGATAATTCTAAAATAGTCCAATTATTAAATACTAACCCAGTTAAATCTTTATATGTTTCCAATTTGTAACAAATGTTCCTTTCTGTTTTATTTATTTTCTTTGATATATTCTTAAAATTTACGAAATACTCACCTCCTTTCTGTTACAAATTTTATTGGTCTAGTTGCTTGTAAACAAAATGTCCAACCCTACTACAACTAAACAATTCTAATAATAACCCTAAACAACTTGAAACCACAATTATTTTCAGATTAAAGATAATAAAGATTGTCATTAATATTGTCCATATTGAGATATAGTATAATGACAATCTTTTGAATTTTGATCTTTCTAATTCACCTGTAATGCGTTTATTTTCAGTATCCCTTGGAACATATCGATAGATTATATATAGTGCTGTTAAGATACAAAAGAATAGCAGAGAATAGATATTAGTTTGTGACAAATACCGAAACATATATTTTGCAATTAATGCTATTCCAAGGAACTGAATTAAAGAAAATATTGCACATTTATTATATGAACTAAAATGTGCTCCCCCTGCTATTGATCTTAAAGACATAAAAGTTAAAACTACTACAATAACTTGCCAAAAGACTCCTAGAATTAAAGATAAAACAACTAACAACAAGCCCTTAAATACTGCTCCAACAGGAACCATGAGTGCAAGATTATATACACCTATAAGTTCTTCGGTAGTTTTAATTTTTTTAATATCAAATGTATTAGAGAGTTGTGGGAATAGTTTTAACACTATTTCCCAAGCGTATTCAATTTGATTTAATGGTACTTTATTTACCATCTTATGTGCCAAACAATTGGATATACTTTGAATTAGATTCATTTAAACTCCTTTCAATTTAGGCAAAGGCAACTTGCCTCCCTGTATTGTAATTATTTTGATGTTGAAATGTTCTTTGTCTTCCTCTGTTTAAATTCATTAAAGTTTCAATAGCCACATTTTCAGGTACGTTTAAGTCAATGATCCCATCAGCCTTGGCTAATGCAACAGAAACTCTCATTATTATTTGCTCATTGCATTCTGCGATTTTTTCTACTACTCCTGAACCTGAAATCAATCTTCTTTTACTAATAGTATCTTCCAATTCACAACAAATTGTAGAGTCATATTTTAAACCACATTCTTTAGCTTCAATAAAAACGTGGGTTGGTAGTTTTGCCTTATTGCGACTAGTGATTGTTAAAACCTTGGTATTACTGCTTCGTGCATTACCTATGGGGTTCTGCACCACAAACACGGGGCGATGGCCTACAACCTCTGAATCAATTCCTGAATCTCCAAAATTACAAAAATATATGCCACCACGAACAATGCTAATATTTTTTATTTGTTCTAAGTCATTATTTGCGTAATTAGAATAACCACAAGCTAAAGTTAAATCTTTAAACGACACTCTACTATCTGAATTATCAGAAATCGTTTTTAAAAATGACATATGAGGATAACAATTTATTTTTGCCCTAACTACGCTTTCCATATAGTCTCCACTAACTTTGCAATCAGCAGCGAAATTATCAATTGACCTATTCCCTTTTGCAAGCATAACGTAATTGGCAAGTTTCTTGAAATCCTTTTTAGTATTTTCCTCGGTATTGAATTTTCTAGTAATTAATTTGTTGAACATAATAATGCACATCCTTTTTAATAAGATATTTTTAATATTCTGTATTTACTAATATAATTATATCTTACAATGGATGTTTATGTCAACATATATTTAATGTTTAATCATTACATTATTTTATGATTATAGGAGAAGACCGAAGCCTTCTCCTATATGTATTAGATTATTCGAAGCATTTTAGAGTTTCTGGTTGATATGTCCAGAATGCGGAAGCCAAAACTAAGGAACATGTTGTAGCAATCAATACTAGGCATCCAGCAAGAATAGTATATTTGTTTTTCATTGGGTGTCACCTCCTTTCCCGTCTTTATTATCTACATCATCCATTACGTTATCTCGCATAGCAAGATTTTCGTATGTCTGTTGTGACCTTCTTTCGGATTTTAGGGTGTAATTCACTATTAATAATACCCAAGTTATAGAAATGGTTGGAATAACAAATATCAAAACTGATATAAATAATTGCTCTATAAATGATAAATTAATTAATATCAAATTTATTCCTATAAGCTTAACTAAATAAATAATCGTAATAATTATACCAATTAGTAAACCTATCATTGATTTTTTTAAGAAACTATTTCTTATAATTATATCAAATAATTTAATTTTTATATCATTTTTTCTTTTAATTAAAAGGTACAATAGTATGGAATATTCCACTATTCTTGCTGGCAATGCCGATAGAAAATTATAAATAAAATGAGAGTTAATATAAACAATTGTTGTCCTTGTAAGTGAGCAGATCAATGGGCAATAAGCACTTTCTAAGATTGCAATAATAACAAATGATAATAAGGTATATGAAAATATTTGTATGTATTTTATCTTATCTTTTATAATGTTATTATTTTTAACTACAACTATAAGTAAGATATATAACACTATCATGCCGAGTATTTGATTATATGGTTTTGGAATATTTATAAATTTTGCTAAATTAACTATAATTGACATTCCTATTGCCGGCAATATAATCCATTTTATGTTTGTTCTCCACATTCTAATATCTAGTAGATCATCTTTCCCCGTACAAATAAGTACCATTGCTACTACAAATAATTCTTCTGGGAAACTTACCAAAAACATGTTTAATAATGAACTCGTTAAACTTTGCATATGTGTATCTACTCCTCATTTATTATTATTTATCTTAGGACAATTATAACATATGCAAAGTATATAAGTCAAGAAATAAATATTATATAATTAGATTATGTATTTGATTAGATGCTTTTATAGAGTGATATATTATTATAAAAACAAATGATCTTATTATTATATCGCCTGGACTAACTACACACCATCCTAGATCCCATGTATCACAAAGTGGTATCATTTTTGTAAATTCATTTCCCATAATATGAAAGTCACCATATTTAAATGCTTCTACAAACATATCATGTTTAGCGTATCCGGTTGCCCAAGAGTTCGAAAAAAATACTGGCATCTTACCTGAATTCGCTTTTATAGCTATTGTATTTAATGTACTACCAAGCCATACAAGAGGTATTGAACAGAAGAAAATTTTCATCTTATTGTAATGTATTGATAATATCAGAAAACAACTTAAATATACCGCTTTAAAGACGTTAGCATATTTAACTAAGGAATAATCACCCTGCCATATAGTAGACTCAAGATAAACATACAATAGCACCATAAATACAACAGGGTAAATACTCCAATGTTTAAAAATAGGTAATAAGTTATATTTACCATTTATTTTGGCCCATACGAAAGCAAAACACACTGTTTCAATCATTTAATATATTTATCGCTCCTTCTTTTTTAAGCATAAGCATAATTATTTCTATTCACAAGACCAATTAACCCCAAATGCACAGCTAGACAAAAATCAACCTTATCCATTACTTTTTCGTTGCAGAATCCTATGCATTCTTTGAAAGCCGTTTTTGACAATGGCATAACTTGTTCACCTAGTACAGTAGATTTTCTAACTATCCCACTATCTGTGTCAATTTCTGTGTGAGTTGGGAGAGATGGTTTTTTACGTGTCGTAAGAGGAACACAATGCAAAATCGGGCTATGCAAGTTGGCCATATTATTACTACACAAAATAACAGGTCTAATACCTCCACCTTGGATTGAATTACCTGTAAATGGAAGATCAACTAACCATATCTCTCCCCGATTAAATTGTTGTTGTAACATAATTTAAAGCACCTCCTTTTCTTAATTTTTATAATTTTATTTCTCTCTTCATAACATATCCAATTACAGTTTGGACTATACATATTAGACAATCTATGCAGAAAAATTATTTCTGTCTTACAACTCATCACTCAAAACCTCCTTCTATTAATATTATACAATATTCGACCAAAATAATCAATTTCATTCTTATTTCATTTATATTACATTCTTATGTCATTCATTGTTCCAAACTATTAAAAGCCATCACAGCAACCCCTACACGCTCTTCATATCATTCGGTTCTCCAAACTCCCACTTATCACAATTTACCACAGGATAAATTCTAATCACAAATCCATGCTGAACTAACATTTGCTCACCAACTCTTCAATATTCCAACATCCCATCCCTCATTCTGGCATTTTTACATGTAAAACATGTTTTATTTACAACATTATAATCGCATACTTTTTCATGAATATCCATTTCTTCTTTTGGAAGTAGCATTGTACAGAAATCGCATTGATAGATTTGTTTCATAATTTATTTTCCTCCTTAATTTTGCAATTCATACTCTGCTCTAAGATTACTATAAGTCAAAGGCACTGATGGCATATCTTCAAATGCTTTTCCATTCTCATCACAATACCAAACAAATCCTGCTATTTTAGTAATATACCAATGCTCATCAATAGCGAAAGTTGCTTTATATACTTCTCCTTCTTTGCAATTTTTAATTACATCTGCTAAATCCATTTATTTTACCTCCTTTTCTACAGTAATAATACCATCCCAATTACAATTATTAGGCAAAGACTTTTCTAAACAATCTCCATTCTCCCATTTAGAACAATATGAACATTTATGAATATAACTTTCAAAACTTATTTGTTCTATGTTTTGTGATAAATTATCTTCTTGTTTTTCAATTTCCTCTTTTAACTCCTTTAAATTAATTAACACTTATTACACACCCTTTTATTTTCCTCTATAAATAACATAACTTCTTCGTAAGTAAATTGCTCCGTAATAGCAGGATGCATCCACTTTTCCCAAGCAGTTTTTAAATCACATTCAAATATATTTGATTGCTCAATTAATACTTTCGAAACTTTTGACAATTCTAATTTAAACATTATGTTTCCTCCATTATCCTTCGAATGTGTTCTTTCAATTGATATCTTTAATATTTTCAACATCGATGCACATGCCTATATATCCACATCCACTAATAAGATCATGCGAACTAGAACCAACAGTGATTTTAATACTTGTAATATCATTAAATCCTTTTTTAGATAAATAATCTTTTAATATCTCTCGTATTTCATTTTTATCAATACTGAATGTCTGCTTAACTTCCAAAACATTTATCCTCCTTTCAATTCAATCAATTCATTCGAATTAACTCATTCCTAGTATTTAATATCTCAAAATCATTTGAATACTTTCAACAGCACTAGAAACAATATCTTCTATCTCTTTAACTTTATTTTCTGGTAAACTACTAAACATAGGATTAATTCTTAATATTTGTTCATAATCATGTTCAGTTCCTTCGATTTTCTTTAAACTAACACTAAAAATATCTAATTCTCCCATCAATCTTAAACCTCCTTAACCTCATTTATCCCTAAATAAATCTCTAAATACTTAATACTTTCTTTAATATCTTCTTTATGAGCATCTAAAATCTTCTGTGCAATTTCAAAATCAATTAATCCCTCATGTGTCAAACTAGATAAATTACTCATAAATACTACTGTCTCATAAAGCTCTTTTGAATACGCTAAAGCATTTTTCATTCCACTTTTATTTGGAGACAATTTATTACTAATTTCTCTTTCTTTTTCTGCAATTTCTTTGATTGTATTAGGCCAATTGCTTATGGATGAGTTTGTTTTCTTTTTCATTTTGCATTTAACTCCAATCCTTTAAAATTTGATTTTTATGGGACAAAATGGGAATTATTGATTTTAAAAGTGTTGCTACAGTAGGGTTACATGGTTGGATATGATTACCATATTGTAAAATTACTTAAATAATTAATAAAAACTCAAAATATTTACTCTCCTGCCTTAAAATTGTAGATAGGTTTAATAATATCAATAACATCAACGGTATCACCAATGTTGTCTAAAATTTCTTGTATTGGCTTATATGCCATAGGTGCTTCATCTAGTGTATCAATGCTAACAGATGTCGTGTAGATGCCTTCCATAGTCTTCTCAAACTCTTCTAATACTACAATCCCTTTTGCCTTAGTTCTACTCATTAATCTTCCTGCTCCATGAGGTGCAGAGTAATTCCAATCTGGATTACCTTTCCCAACAGCAATAATACTACCATCTCGCATATTAATAGGGATCAATACTTTTTCATCTTTATATGCAGAGATTGCACCTTTTCGAATAATATTGTCTTTGAAATTGATGTAATTGTGAATGGTTTGAAAAGATTCAAAATGATGAAAATTAAAACCTAATTTATCTAAGATAATGTTTGCCATTGTTACTCTGTTTAAGTTAGCATATTCTTGACAAATTTCCATATCATGCAAATACTTAGATGCAGGTAATCCAGAAAGATAACATAAATCTTTAGGATAGGTTGGTGCTATGTCCTTATACTTAGATGCCAATTCCTTAATTGCTTTTTGAATTTCACTCTTTCTTCCTTGTTGTTTATATTCAACTATTAACTGATCTTGCTTAAGAAAGAAATTTTCTTTGCCACTACACATTTCAACCGCAAGATTTTGGTAATAGTCTGCAACTTGCTTACCTAAATTTCTGCTACCTGAATGGATTGTAAGGTATAAATTATTATTGCTGTCTTTATTAATTTCCAAATAATGATTTCCTCCACCGAGAGTTCCTATGCTACGCTCTATTCTTTTAGTGTCTTTCAGTTCTCTAAAACAATATAATTCTTTAAGTTTATCAAATTTTACAACTCTTCCTTCGTGAACATTCTTTCCTGAAGGAATATACTTATAAATAATATCATCTAATTCAGGTAAATCAATGTTCATCTTACCTAACTCCACGGTAAGAATTCCACATGAAATATCAACACCGACAATGTTTGGAATTATTTTATTACCTAAATCTGCCGTAAACCCAATAACACAACCTGAACCTGTATGCACATCAGGCATTATACGTATTTTACTATCTTTTACAAAGTCTTGATTACACAATTCCAATATTTGAGATATAGCAGTTGGTTCAATATTGTCGGTAAAAACTTTAGCAGATTGATATGTTCCTTTAATTTCTAACATTTTTATCCTCCTTATTTAACCGCCACAATCTTGTTTCGATACTCTTTTTTGTTCTCTCAAGATACTCTATTGAGTCCTTAACAGAATGAGATAAAATATAAACATCTTCTTCATAATTCCAATGTTTTACATTATTTCTTATTTTCATATTTTTAGGTCTTTCCCATCCTAGAACGGAAATAGCATTAAGATATTTTCTTTCAAGAGCGACGCATTTTGGATAATATAGCGTTCTTATTAACTTTTGTGCATCTTCTTTATACACAGCAATATTATACGCACCATCCCTCTTATTTCTCGAAGTTGTTTTAACTTTTCCTATAATTTCATGTAAAAATTTTATGTATTGGTCTGCAAAAACCTCGCTCATTATAATTAAGGAAACAAAAGGAATATTGTTCCTAGTCATACCTAAAGACCCATTACCATCTATAATACCTCTATAATAATCAACTTTAGAATACTCTACTTCTGGTTCTTTTACAATATAAGATTTTACTCCATAAGGAATTCCCCAATTATTTATTTTATCTCTAAACTCTTTGTTATATATAGATAGGGTACTAGTTTCGTAATTATCTTTAAAATTACTACTACGAATTTTATCATTTATATTTGTATGATAAGGAATTATATCGGACAAAAATTCCAAAATATCTCTATCTTTATAAGAAAGTTGTATACTCATCTTCCCTCTATCTCTTGTATTATTATATAAATGTCCGTCTGTTTGCAAAAGTCCAAACATATAAGAATATTCTGGTTGCTTGATATCCATTATTATATTATTTGTTGAGTTGAATTTCCCTTGTAATTCAATCAATTTATTTCCTCCTTATTTTACCAACAAATCTCTATACTTAGACTTAATTGCTGAATTCTTACCCCACAAGTGTAAAGAGAATAAATATCTTACATATCCTTATAATAGTCTTTCTTTTTATCAAACTGACTAATATCAAGATTAATAAGATATTCGAACACCAAATAAGAACCTTCTCTCATTCTTTCGCTAGTGTAAAAATTCCTGACCATCATAAATGTACAAAATATAATCCATACATACATCAACATACTTTCACCTCCGATAAATCCCACACTTCGAAGGATTATATTTCTTTATATGCTTTAACCAATTCTTCACCAAATTCTATATCTTTTCTGATTTCATCTTCTACTGTTTTCTCATATTCTTTTATCTCTTGTTCACTTAAATATTTTATAGCAGTAGGACACACATATGTCACATTGACTTGCTTAATTTCACCTGTAAATAATATTGCTGTTGCAGTTACAAAATTAACAAACATTCCTATGCTCAAAAGTGCAATAATAATTTCATTTAAAGGTATTATTGGTTCTCCTGGCAATATTAATGCTATTCCAATAACCAATATTATAGATAGTGATATTCCCCATATTGTTCCAACGGGATTATGATTTAGATTATAATTAAACTTCTTAAACATTTATTTTGCTCCTCCGTCATTTAAAAACCCATCTTCAAAGTCATTCCAAACTTTATACTTTCTTGCGATTATTAAAAACTCATCCCAACTTAATTCAGAGAAATAATCTTTACCTTTTGCCCAAATCATTGCTTCTTCTTTCCAATTATATTCGTCACCACAACTCTCCGCACCTAATCCATTAAGACATGTGTTAACAGTAACCCAAGAAACCTTTTTCTCTTCTGTTTTACAATCCATTATACTCATTTTATAATCTCCTTTCTTATCTCAATTAAAAACAATAATTTAAGTGTTTTTATCTTGCATACATTTAAACCCTTGGTCAAATCCTTTAATCTGAGCTTCAGCGATTAATTCTCTCAACCAAATTGCAGAAATATGTACTGGAAGATCATCTGCAAGAGATTCTAAATAGTTATCCTCATCAGGAAAATAAGTAAAATATTCTTCCTTTTCATTTGAATTATGAATAGCTTGACTCAATAAAGTATTTTTATAAGCTAATTCCTTACACCTTTCAGCAACTAAATTTAGTTTATATTCTGCTTCATCATCGTCCCAATTACGTCCATGTTGCATCTGTTTTAGTATTTCATACTTGTTTTTATATTCGTTTATTAGTTTATTTAATTCATCTATCTTAGATTGATCATATAACATCTTGCTTCCTCCTTTGTAATCCCTCGAAATATTTGTTTTATCCTAATACAAGTTGCTCATAATTTTGTCTGCCAAACGCTTAAATAATATATTAATACCACTAATATTTAGCACATAATCAAAGTTAACAATTAAACCTCTTAACTCATTAGCTAATTCAATTCTACCTCTAAGTCTTGCTTCTTTTACTTTTCCATTATATTCTTCCCTTGTCATAATAACTTTTTCAATTTCTACAGTTTGTTTTTCTTTAATTATTTCCATCACTTTACTCCTCAATATTTCTTTTGAAAATTGATTTATTTACAAAAGAATTTTCTTTGTTTTTAAGTAAATTATAAAATAAACTTGCTAAAGTATTACAAATATACACAGTAAACACTATTACTAATACAATTATAAATGCTGGTAGGAACAAAATTAAAGGTAAATACTTAATCTTTATATTTATTGGCATTGTTTGTAACGTATATCCTCTTAGTCTTATTGTATCAAGATAACCTGCTATCAAATACATAACAACGACATTTAATACTATATAAAATCCTAAACATCCATATTCCATATTTATTTACTCCTCTCTATAATACATATTATTTTTGCAAATAAGCAAGGAGAGAATCCATCCCTCCCCACTTATTCAACTAATCTAACCAATCAGAACCTAAATATCTAACGCATCAATCATTGCTTTAATTTCTTCTGGTGACTTTTTCAATGTCTCCTCATCTTTTTTAGATGCGTAAATTTCCATAAGTTTTTGCTTTTGTTCTTTCACACTTTTTGCTTGCAATTGTTTTTCTGCTTCTTCTTGCTTAACCTTGACAAGGTGTTTGATGATAGCAATTTTGATATCTAATTCTTGATCTTGCTGAGTTTTAATTTCTAATAGGCTTTCTTCCTTAACTTGTTTTAATTCAGAATTCAGAACCTTGAAAACAGAATCCAATTCTTTAACACTAATTTGCCACATATCTTCAACATTGCTCATGCCCTTAAATGGGAACCTATACATGTTTCTAGTAGCTACCTCAAAAATGTTTACAGTATTTGCGTTTGTCATAATAAATACACACTCCTTCAATTTTTATTTATTTTAGAATTTAATTTTAACCATTCTCTCAACAGATCCTTTGATTCTAACCAATACTTCATTTCTCTTAGTAGAACTAAATGAAACTCCACTCAACTGATCCTCAGTGTCCTTTAATGCCATTTTTGCTCCCAATGCTTCAAAGAATTTTCTATGTGGCACTAATTCCTGTTTCAAGAATTCAACGAAAAATGCATTGGGAGATTCATTATTAATACAGTTCTTTAACATGAACATATAATGTAAATTTCCAATTCCATTTTGACTATCCCAATAATTTGGCGATAAGCATACAACTGATACAGGTATAAATTGATTTGTTTTTAATCCCCATACTTCTCTGGATGATACATTCGATGATAATTTTTCCTTAATAGTAAATCCTTTATCTCTACTAAAAGTTACTTCTGCGACTTGAACTTTTTCCTTATTTCTTAACTCTTTACTATAATCAAATGAATATATTTGTCCATCAAATTCTATTTCTGCTCTAAAACCACCTCTTCCTCCATTATGTGAAAAGTTATTGACTAAAAATTGATAAGTTCCCTCAAGCATTTTACTTTTATTAGTCCAAGTAATATTTTCAACAGCAGGTTTATTTATTGATGGTGTAATGATATCGACATCTAATTGACCTGTAGTATGCCTATTAGTTTTGGCACTATAATAAATCAAATTTCCATTAGGTTCATAACAATGAGCATCTAAATCATTCCCATCGTATTCATTGTCGTTCCATTGAATAGAGAATCTTAAAACTCCTTCTACATTACCTCCTGCAGATTTTACATTTTCTTTCATAGAACTATCAGTAATATTTCCAGAATAAGCCCAACTCAAACCATTATCCCACTTAAACATAGTCTTAGAATCCTTAATCTCAGGAGCAATTAATGAAACCATATTGCTAGAGTGTTTATTCTCTAGAAATACTTCAAGTTCTTTTGCAGTTGGAAGTATATTATTGATGAAATTTTCAATAGAAACTTCTTCAACTTTAGAGAACTTTTTAGGATTAACCGGAACTCCTTTAGACATTTCATCAAATATATCTGCTCCATTGATTCTTTTAGCAGAATCTTTATTTGAGAACAATATATTATTAATAGTAATATCTTCTAACGTTGCAAATCTTCTGTTCAAAGAATCCATATATCCAAGTTCTTGAATTGTTTTTTTGGCATCATCTAACATCTTTTTGGTAAATATTGCCTTTGGACGCTTATAGTTCAACGGAGCCACAATCGCTTCATATTTTTTAACTGCTAAATCTAAATCCATTCCTTCGCTTATATTAATAAGTAAAGTTCCAATTGAATGGTTTTTAATTCTACCGATAGAACCACCGACTTTTACTGACTGTTCCCAAGTATAATTTTCTTTTGCTTCTGGCTTTAATTTATCATATGCCTTTTTATATTTAAGGAACTCAGTCAGTACAGCTTTCCATTCTTCTCCTTTATATAAACTGTTCTGAGAAATAAGTTCCAATACAGTAAGCAAACTTTCTTCCGTGATTTCATCTAATGATCTTTTGAATACATTTCGTGTGTCCCTATAACCACCCTTAATATCTCCTTCTGACTTACCACTTGTATCTACAAATTTCTGCGGTAGGTCTAAGAAGAAATGTTGCCACTCAGTAATTTTACCATTTACACCCTTTTCAAAGTTTTTGTCTGTTCCAATCTTTTTGAATTTAGTAACATAAATATCCGAAACAACTTGAGATTTTATAAATTTTGATAAAGCATTAATCACTGGTTGGAATGTAGAATCACCTGTTTCAAAGTCCCAAATGGTAGTGATTTTATTATCTTTAATAACAACTACATTGCCGATGTTTTTGATAAAATGTCTACAGCAGGAGCAATCATATTCTCTTCTTCCTCTGAATATTTCATTTGTTCCAGATGGGAAACTATCGAGGTAATATTTATTCCATAATTCATCTTTATCCAAACCAACCTCAAATAAATGTGTAGCATCCTTTAAAATTTCAGCAACGTGTTTTTGTTGCATAACCTTAAATTCTCCAAAATTCATTTTAATCAATCTCCTCTTAATTTTATTTTATGATTCAACACATTTGAAAGATAAGATTTTAGTTATGTATAAGCTCCTCTACCCATAACCAGTTTCACATCCTTTCGGTGTTTAACTTATGTAATGTTTTAAACTCTTCATGTGTTTAGTATATATTATTTCTTTATTTATGTCAAGCATTATTTTCTCAATCCGATAAAAAGATCATTCTAAAGCATCACAATATCATTATAAATCAACCTATGTTTCTCATCAATCCATCTGTCCTCGTGATAATGTCCAAAATACCATTGCCTATACTTCAATCTCTCTTCTAAGACCTCAAAATACTTGTTAATTGATGTTAAACTCTTTACCCATAGTCCTGCCATTAACTTCTCAAATATGCTCTGAGAGCAATCATGAGAAATTATATAGTCAACTTGAAAATTATGCTTCTCTAAATTATCTAATCCTTCTTCATATTCAGCATGAGATGGCATTTCTCTTTTCCACCATGATTTACCTTCAATTCTATTGGCTTTATCAATTGAATCAGCTCCACCAAATGTAAATATCTTTTTGCTATTGATATTAAAGACCTGTCCACGCATAAGGTGGATCACGTTTTCTTTTATGAAATGTATTTTACCACCATTCCAATCTGATACTTTCATTTTGTCTAGCATTGAATGATTTTCATGATTACCATCTATAAACAAAGTAGTATAGTTTTTATTATGTAACCAATTTAACCAATATTCTTCTTCCTTGTCTCCATTCCATACTAATCCAAAATCACCTGTAATGATCATATAATCATCTTTAGTCAATTCTTTTTGTATTGGAAAATTAGTCGTATTAAACTTTGACATACTCATTGCTCCATGAGTGTCGCCAGAAACAAAAATCATTTTATTTTCTCCTTTTTGTTAATTAATTTCAGCAAACTCATTTATGTAATGATCAACCAATATTCCATCGTACATAATAGTGTAAACTCTACCAGTTTTATACTCGAATTCTACATAGCAATTGGCACAATAATAATTTGTTAGAGAAACTCTATTTGTTTCTTTGCTACCACAAGCCGGACAATTATATTTCTCAATTAGATGTGCTTTAGGTTTAATATCCTGTTTACAAATGATTTTATATATTGTCGATAATGCTTGTCTGTGAACAAAAGTTTTGATACCTTCTCCAGATGACATTTATGTATCACTCCTAATATTTTATTTATATATTCATAATAACATATTGGTAAAATAAAGTCAAATATAATTTATATAAACATATTAATCCTTTAAAACTTCCAATGTTGAACAAACATCATCTACACTACTATACCTATCTTTGTCATCATTCCATGCTACTATAGCTTCATTTACTGCCAAAGGCACATTGCAATCTAAACAATTCTGAATTTCTTTAAATTCATTCTTAGTAATTTTATATTGTTTGTTATTGCTATCAGTTTTTTCTACATCAAATATTGCAGTATATTTAACCTTCATAACTTTATCTCTCCTCCTTATAAAACCGACCAACATAATAATACTTGCTTTCATCATCTACCTCATCTTTTAAGTATAAATCACCTGTAAACTCCTTAATCTGACTACTACATACCCATCCTTGTAATTCCATTTCAACAATATGATTTAATCTTTCTTCTGCATTATCATAATGAAATGTTTTAGAGTGAGAATATTTTAGTAATTTCATTTGTTTAATTCCTCCTCAATTAAAGTCAAAGTTTCGAAGTATTACTCTTCAATTTTTTCTAAACTATATGATAAAAATGCTTTTTTAGAAACAATAATATCTTTTTGTTTTATCCATTCTTCAGCTTCTATTTGAGAATCAAATGATTCTGGTCTAATAAAGGATAACGGAATTACAAAAATACGATACTTATTATTTGCATTATCTTTTACAATTTCATAGTATTGTAAAAACTTATTCGTGCTTTTGTTAAATATTGCAAATGTATGACTATTATCCACATTATCAAAATATTCCTTCTTAAAATCACTATATGATTTCATAATAAACCTCCTATTCCGACAAATCCTCGTTTCACAGTATTACTTTCCACCATGTTCCCAAGTATCTTCTTCACCATTTTCATGAACTGTAACACTTGATTCACACATAATACAATTATAATGGTGAATCTCACTGTATCCAATACCCTCTGATGAATAAAATTCCATTTTCTCTTGACAAAATTTACAATGCATAATAAATTCCCCCTACCTTTCAACCACTAGCATTAGATTTACCAAAATTACCATCTGTCTTCCAAATTACTGGAGTTGCAGAAAATACTCTCTGAACTGGTGAATCACACGTTGGGCATATCCTCAATACGTTATCTTTAATGCTACATTCATGATCAAATTCTCCACATGTTGTGCATTTGTATGTTCTTGTCAATTCTTTAATTCATCCTTCCTGATTTGATTATCCTTATTTCACAGATTTTAAAACCCTGATTGAGTAGTAAAGAAATTGATATTTCCTTTACCAATTACCTGAACTTCCTGATCCTCTTTGGTGTTTCCATCATCATCTTCATATTCCACATCTACAACTTCAATCTCAATATCTCCATCAAAATCTTTGATTAGAGTTGTAGTAAATGGTCTATTAATATGATAATCAAAATCTGGATTATAAGATAATACTTCATCTAAAAGAAATACACTAACTAATCCGGCATCTGCACAGAATTCTCCAATTGCTTCATCGGTATCTTTATTGACAGTAGTACATGACCAATCTCCATAAATTGTGTCTCTTGTGAGATAAGTTTTAATTCCTAACACTTCCATATTTTCACCATATTCACATGCATTCCAATCATCTTCCGTAATTGGCGTAGTCCCATGATGTTTAGCTCTCATAATATAGCATGGATCTGTGATAATAATATCTCCCTTGAATTTCATAATAAATTACCTCTTTCTTTTTTAATTAAAATCCGATAGCTTCACTATTATAACATATTAAACTTAAATCTAAATCCTTTTTCTTAATCTTAACATCTACACACTCGACTATATTCCTTTGTTCATCTACTGTCCACAACTCATGATGATATGTAGTAAGTCCTTCATTTCTTTTTCTTACAATTCTATATGGTGGGCTTTCTTCAACAAACTCTTTATAATCTTCTGTAATCCACCGTAATATTTTATTATATCTTTCTTCACTAAAGGAATCTTGTTGTTTATACCACTCATCGAGTAAATAAGTATGTTTCTCACTATTGCAGTTATGACAAGATGGTACACAGTTGGAAATACCATTAGATCCTTTATCATCAACATGTTCTTTGTGCAATTCTTGTGGTCTTAATATACCATTGTATTTTTTAAAATGTTTCTCGGCTTTTAGCTCACAATAAGCACATGAATTATTAAAATATTTTTTACAAGCAGTCCATTCTTTAGTGGTTATTTCATGTTCTTTGCCTTTTCTTCTTAATGTATATTGTTTTAAATGAGGTTTACTAGTAGGGTATTGTCTCCATCTTTTTGTTGAATCTGCTTGCTGTTGTTTATGCTCTGCTCTATATGCCAATACTGCTTTTTTGCGTTTTTGTTTACTGGCGTAATAATATTCTAAATCCTTTTTATTTTTCTCTTCTTTGTTTTTTCTACCCCTTTCTCTTGATTCTGTTTTATATCTTTCTTTATCACTTTCATAAACCAATTTATTATTTTTCTTTTGGCAACTTTTACATTTTTCATTAAATTTATCTTTATTGTTTTTATTTGATCCATAATTATCTTTAGTCATTAAAAACCATTGATGACAATCAATACATTGTTTTTCCTCTAACCCATTTTCATTCATTCTGTGATAATCTTTATATTTTCGATTTGCTCTTCTCATAATTCATCCTTTCAAATACTTTTTAATTCTTTTACTATATCATTCGTGATAATCTTCTCTATCAGTAACTTCTAATAAATACTCTTCTAATTCTTCTAAGGTAATATTTCTGCTGTGATCTCTTGAATACCACTCACCCTCATTATAAAATACAACTTCCTTTCCATAACTCCTATCTAAAACTTTCTTAATCATATTTACATAAGCCATTATTTCATTCATGATGATTCCTCCAAACAAATTAAAATTACTTTTCAACGTGTTTCTAATTCATTCTTAAAAGTTTTTAAATATGGTTTATATTGATCATAATCAACAACATATCTTGGAGGTGGTTCTGGAACTGTATCGTATCGCTCCATAACATCTAAAAACTTACTACGTTTAATCATTTTAATACAATTCTTAATATGATCTGTAGTCATTTCAGATATCTTTAAGTGCTTATTGTCTAATGTTATCCAAACAGAATAATCCATATTAAACTCACTCCTTTTTCTTAAAATTACAAGAAAGATAATTCAGACTCATAAAACAATCGACTACCCATATTTTCATTAACTTTTTGAATTTCCTTATCATAAAATATTATTTGATAAGGATTAAAAGAACCCATTGCTTCAATAATTACTCCAACACCACCAATAAACCTTCCTTCACCTTCAGATTCATCAAATTTAAATTCAATTTTACCAACTGTCACTTCGTCTCCAACTTTAAATTTTAACATAAATATCACTCCTTTCCAAATACTATAAATCCACACTTTTCTGGGATGATATTACTTTTCAAACCAACAATAAGGAGCATAACCACCTTGACCAAAATCTTGTTTATTTAATTCTTGACATGTTTTAATAGCATCTTGTTTAGTTGATTCAGTTTTAATAAATTCTAATTTGGTTTCAAAATTTTTACTGTCCTCTCTTTTGTAAATATAAAACATTATTCAATCTCCTCCTATATACAGTACTTTCCTTCGGCAAATTTCACTCCTGAATAAATTGCTTCTTTAAATGAATCACATGATTCTGTGTAAAACATTTCACCTAATGAAGTATCCATTACTTCTACTGTATAAGTTATTAAAGGAAATGCTCCATCTTTAACACCTTGTTCATTACCATTATCTATTTGATTAACAGCTATACAGTCAATGATTATACCTTTTTTGTTTAATGCTTGAATTCTCTCAAATATGTCCACTATACAATCCTCCTATCTAATTACAAACTAAAACAAATCCTCAACTTTGCAATATAATACATCGTCTTTATATAATTTATCTTCAATTACTTTTACATTTGTTGAAAATCCTCCACGCAAAGATATTTCGCATTCACTTTCACCAATAAATTTAGTTTTTAATACAATTGGCCTTATTCCATATGAAGATATAAAACTTTTAATTACTGTTTCAAAACTAATAATCACAATCTCATCTCCTTCCTATAATCCTCAATAAACTTATCTACAGCTAAATCCTTATCCTTCGCCTCCAACATTACATCAAATTCTAAACCATTATATTTCTCAAATAAATCTCTACAATATTCATAATCAATCATGTCAGAATGACTTCTGAACTCCTTTTCACTCTTTGGTGAGCTAAGATGTATCTTAGGTACATTACCAACCCCACAAGTGGCAAATATCGCTTCTAAATCAATTTCTGTGCCATCATTATTACAGAGATGGTGATGATAATCAAACACAACTCTCACCCCAGTTTGTTTGTGTATTTCCATTATATCACTTATTGTATAACTTTTGTCATCATTCTCTAGCAAAATATGATTTCTTAAATCCATAGGCAAACTATTAAACACACTAACAAATCTTTTCATTGCTTCCGGTTTATTTCCATAAACTCCACCAACATGAATGATAATATTAAAATCAGTAAGGCCCATAGCATCAAGAATATCATAATGATACATTAAATCCTTGATAGAACTTTTTATTACATCTTCTTTATTGCTATTTATACAGCACATTTGAGATGGATGCATTGATAATAGCATATTATTATTTTTTGCTATATCACCAATTCTTTTTAAATCAGATTGCATCCAAGACATATAATCAATATCTTTCATAATTTCATGAGTAGCAAATGTAACAATATCAGAACTTAATCTAAACAATTTAATTTCTTCAGAAATGCAATGTTGAATTGTACGCTCAGTTTCTTTGATATTGTGAGCAATTGCTTGACGCAATCTGTATTCACTAAACGATGCTAGACGAAATGTTTGATATTTAGTATTGCACTTTTTGCTCATACAAGCGAATCCTACATGTCTGATCATTTTATGTAATTCCTCCTTAGAGATTTAATATAATTATTGTAACACACTAGAAAGAATATTACAATAATTATATTTGCATTTATGAAGTGATTATTTGAATTAATATATTGCTAATAAATTAATTTCTCCTCCATAATCTCTACCAGTAATATCACAAAATTCTTTCCAGTCGTTAGGAGTTATATTTATAGACAATGCCATTTTCTTTTCGATTTTAATTTCTCCATCATTGTTTACAAATATATCTCTTAATTTATATTTTAGACTTCTGGTATCTTTCAACCATTGAATAAATTCCTCTTGATCTTGCTCAGTAATATACATTTCTAAATACACTCCTTTCTGAAATCAATTAGATGAAAAACTTAACCTAACTCCTTATATTGATGTTCAAATAATTTAAACTGACATCCGTTGCCTACATCAACATAAATTGCTTTATTTTCAGTAAAAATATTCTGCTTTTCTTTATACTTCCATCTTAAAACTTCAGTTACTATATAATGATTACCATTTTTAGTTTTATCTGTATCTGCAACACATAAAACCCTATCTCCAATTTTCATATTTTTACCTCCTAAAATCAGTTCAAAAATAAATTTATTTGCCTATAATTTGTCTACCATTGATTGCCTGAACTAAATCACCCAATCCATTTAAACTATCATTAACGTACTGAGAGTCTTGGTTTTGTCTCAATCTCTTGTATTCCCTTAGTTCTTTAACTTCTGCATTCAAGGAAATAATCTCTTCATTCATATCAATAATATGATATGCCATTTGCACCACTGAATTTCTATCCATTGTTTTCATCTTCCTCATTATTCCCAAGCATTTTAAATTCCTTCTGTAATCCCTCTAATCCTGTGGAAATTACTTTATGCATGACAAATCCTTCAAATTCACCTTTTGCTTCCATAACCGTCTTATCCATTTGTTCATTGAAGCTACTTTGAATAAAAGGAACATTACTTTCAATTTCTTGCCTTAGCATTTTAATACCTTTGAGAATAGTTTCTTTATCTGCTTTTGTCGGCGGTTTTTTCTCGCTCAATAATGCTTCGGCTTGTTCAGTTAATACCCTAAGTGATTTTCCTATCTTTTGCATTTCTTTTTCAAACTCTTTCTCAAATTCTTGACGTTTATCAAATTGTGGGCAATTTTCAATTGTTTTACCATCTAATCGTCTGAGTGTAACAGGTACACCATCTCCAACATTCATTGATGTAATTGCTTCCGCAAATTGTGAATATGACATTTCCACTTCAATATAAGGTTTTGTATTAGCATGAAACCAATCTCTATTCAACATTCGATCAATTTTAGCAGGAGCAATTTTAAGTCTAATAGTATGACTGTGTTGAATTGAACTTCCAAATAAATTTTGACTAAAACTACATGAACTTCTTGTAATACCTAACATTGCAAAACTTTCATGCTCAATGGTTACTTTATCATCCATTTCATATACCTTCTTTTCTCTTATTTCCCAGAAAACTTAATTTTACTAGGATAGTTCAACTTCTCTACAACTAAATATTTCTGATGCCTCAAAATCAGACCATTCAGGATGTTCTTGAATATTCTCTTTCATCTCTTCTTCATACTCATACCAATTATAACCATATGTTTTATAATTGTCATCATAAAATGTTAATAAAAATCTTCTATCTGTAGTCATATTTTGTCTTCCTCTCCGTTAAAGTTCACGTTTCATTCTGCATTTTTTGGAATATAATTAACACATTCATTTATAATTGAAGTGCAATCAAAACAAAAAGTTCCGTCACAATCAACAGTAGAACAAGTAGAACACTTACATATTTGACAAATAAGTCTTTTCAAATTTAACACATCCTTCTAAAAATTTCTTCTTTATCTAAATTATTGTATCTTAGTAATCGTAACACCAAAATCAACGTCAAATTCACCATCAGACCATTCTTGATCAAATAATTCAATCAAATGGCACTTCGTACACCTAGCACCATAATCAGCAGAACCATATCCATTACACACATTTGAATCGCTACAAGAAGTTCTACTATGGTCAAGTAAACTTAAAATTAGATCCTTTTGTTCTCTAAGTTTTTCAATTTTAACTTTTGCCTTCTCTTTGAGTTTCTTTGTTTCTTCTTCCTTTAACAATTGTTTTTGGAGTTCAACCAATTTACTTAATTCTTCTAATTCTTTCTTAGACATTTTTGAAACATCCATTGCTTAAACACGCCCTTTCTAATATCTTCCACCTAAATAAGTATCAATTAAATATTGGTTATATTCTTGCCATAATTTCAAACACTTTTTAATCTTTGCTAAATCAAAATCATTAATAGGGATTATTAAGTTATACCAATTATCATAATCGTTACCGCTATGGCTTGCTTTCATTTCATATCCGTAAATTTTTACACCATTTAAGAATTCATCATATTTCAACTTCTCTTTTTCTTTATCTGTAATCTTATCATCATCTGCTAACATTTCATAATCAATAAGCCAGTCATTTAATGTAAGATTGTTTTTCTTTGCTCGTTTAGTTGGAATAGTTAAAAAGTATTCTCTTCCTTCTAAGTTTAAATCACATTTAATTTCTGATCCTTCTTTTACTAACCAATCTCCCCAAGAACATAAATTTTCTTCTACAAAACTTCTCAAATGAGATGGAATGTATTTGTATTCTTCCTTATCATATTTGCTGTAAAATTCTTCTCCATTAATAAAAACATCCATTGACTTGCCGACAATATCAAAAATAATACCTTTGTCTGTTTCTAGAATGTTAATTCTGATGATTTCTCCATTACTTTCAGTAGAAAAAGTGTTTAATAGTTTATCTTTCATATTTTTATTGCCTCCTTAATTATCCATTCAAATACGTCTTTGATGCCATATTATGTAACTTGAAACCCTTGCTACATAAGGGTTTCGTGATTTGACTTTCTAACAAACATCAACATATTCAAAACACAATCTCAACACATCATCATAACTTTCTTGCTGAACAGTTAAATCTGAAAACTCAACCGCTTTATCTCTTAATCCCGCATTTCTTAATGTTTTTGATACAGTACCAATAATATTAAATACATTACCGTTAATTCCAGTGAGTTGACATTCAGGTTTAAGATTCTCTGACATTTTATCTTCCACCTCTCAAAATTTCTTCTTACCCTATTCTACCATACCATTAATTCATAAGTCAACCATTTTAATAAATTTTATTTTTACATTTAATATTCTTAGTTTTCTTACCTAATATTGTAATCTCATATCCATTGTCATTACAATATTTTTCTGCCTCTGGATAAGTAATAAATTCTTTTAATAATTCTTTTGTTTCAAGATCCTGCACTATCCATAACCATTGACCAGATTCATTTGTAAGAATAACTTTTACATGCATAAAAATTTCCTCCTTTAAATTCTAGTCATTTTCTTTAATTATATAACCGTTAATTTCACAATATTCTACAGCTAATTCATTAGTCTCAAAAGCATTTAACCACATATCTGTTCCGACAAATTGTACTGCCCACTGCCATTGCCCTGTTTCATTTGTGTGAATAATTTCTACTAACATATCATTAATCACCTTTCTATTTCATAATTCCTAAAATAATATTATTAATAATCTCTGTTTTGTTCTCATTTCCTCTAATACAAATATCCAAACATTTTGCAACTTTAATCACTTCTTTAATTTTTAATGGTTTCAGGATTTGCTTTACTTCATTAGGGTTATTTGAAAGTTTAATAGTATTGATAATATCTTGCATGATTTTACACCTCGTTAATATCTCTCATGCTCCATTATATCTAAAAATACTAGGTTTTACCAGTGAAATAAATGATTAAATTTTTATTAATCTACGTCTTTTGTCTTCTAGATCTTCTAATTCAGTTTCTAGTTTTTTAATAGCATCTTTATTCCATGCCGTATTAAACATATAGGAAAATACTAATCTATCCTTCATCTTAGAAATTTTATAATCAAGTTCTATGAGTCGATTTTCTTTCATATTAGCAATCAATTGTTTTTTCTTTAAACATATCATAATTAATTCCTTCTTTCATAATTTGAAATGCGTGTTTTAAAGTTCCATAATTGGAATATTAATTCTTGACATAATATTCCCAATATGTTTTATTACATCATAGTCGCTAACGTGATTCTTGGATTTTTCAACCAATTCTTCACTTATATTACCTAACATATGTCTGTAATGTAATAATAACTTCTCAACATCTGTTTTATCATCTTTTGTTCTCAGAAAATTCCACAACTCTAATTCATTCATAATTTTAAACATCCTTTCAATTATCTAGTTCATAGTAAATATTTATAATTTATTCCCTAACCAAGCACACAATAAATCATTCCTGTTAAAACAATGTTCTTTCCCATTATAATACACAACATCTCCTATATATACCTCTTGAAAAGACTTTTAATTTTATTACCATTAATTCTTATTTCTCCCTTATCAAATAAATCATTGATAATACGTGGACAACTATAATGCATTTGCTCTTTTTTATTAAATGTTGGGAAAATACATCTAGATAAAATCCAATCCACAGTGGTAATAATTTTATTCATTTTTTACACCTCACTTCCAATCAAGCTCTACTTTTAAGCTAATTCAAAATATTTTTCTACTTCTTCTCTACTGCATGGGAAAGAATGATTATTAATACTTAAATCATACTCATCATGCTCTGAGGAGGAATAATTTCCAATTTATTTTTAAAATCATTAACCGTAAAATCTTTAATGTCTTCTGGATCTACTCCATCTATTTGAAAAAAATCTTCCAATGTAAATTCATCCTTAAGTTTAAAAATTATAGAATTATTTTCATTTGGGTTCTTAAAGAAATCTCTCATAATTACATCTTTAGAATAGATAACGTTTGCCCATTGTGCGAATTTTTTAGTTTCCCATTTATATTCCTTACCAATCCTATTTACATATCTAGTATTCATCATTTTATAAGTGAGCATATCATCATTAATGGAGACTACTTTTCTCATACTAGCCCTATTCTTGTTAGTATAGATTTTACCTATTTCAATATCTTTTATTTTCACAATGTATCATCTTCCTTTCAAACTTTTGTTTCCTTGGGCGCTACTTTTGCAAAATATTCATCAATATTTCTTTAGTGATTCTGTATTTTGCTACACGTTGATAATCCTTTTGAGTAGGATTTTTAATCCTTAATAAGTCCATATTATCTTCCAAATCTGCTATTTTAACTCTCATTGCCAATTCATCATAACATAATTCTATTGACATACTCATCGTAGTTTTCATCTTTACGTCTAGTTAAAGTTAAAATATGATTAACTAATTCGTGGCCTAATCCATAATCTAATAAATCTTGATCAGTAATATCCGTATCTTCTATTACATCATGTAATACAGCCACAATTCTTTGTTTTCTGTCCTTTAATTTCATCATAACTCTAAGTGGATGCAATATATAGGGTTCTCCACCTTTGTCCAATTGTCCTGCATGCGCCAATGACGCTATCGATATTGCTTGTTCTAGGTTCATTTTTAATCAACAACTTTCTTCTTTAAATAAAACAAACTAACCGATTCATTTCAAACCATAAACATTCCGCTCTTCTTATAACACATCTCAATTTCCCACATAATCATTGAATCGGAACTAACCTCATCATGATTCCATTCTGATTTAGAACATATTCTAAATCTTAAAACCTCAAACAAGTTGCCCCATACAATATAAGTTCTATAATTTGTAACTATAATAGATTTGTCTTTATAGGGAGTACTAGCATGAAAATCGCAATGGAATAATTCTGCCCCTTTGTGGTCTTCTAAATATTCAATGGTTGCTTGAACTAGTTTTTCAGGATAATTTTTCATAGCAATTGTCCATTCCATAAGATTAATTCCTCCTTCTATTTGGTCTGATTTTTCATATCTTCTTTATTCTGCATCCATTGTCTATAGAAACAGAATGTACAATAATATAAAACACCTGAAACAATTATAAAAATTGCAAACTAATCTATTTTCATTCTTAAAATATCTCCTTTTATTTAGTCTTATTTTGGAATATATTCATGAGATAACACTAATCTAAAACCATCATTTTTATAGCTATATTCATCATAATCTTTTGAAGACAATCCTTTTTCTTTTAAACTTTTATTAAAATCATCTTCAGTCATATTTTCTAATTCTTGGATACACTTGTCTAGAATAGCAACAGACTCATCTTTTGTCATTATTTAAACCTCCTTACACTCTTCTCAGTACAACTACACCCTCATTATTAATACTATCATACTCATAAGTACCAATAATATCACCAAAATTCTTAATAAGAGCAATAGAAGCAAAAGTCCTTCCATAGCAACTTTTATTGATGATAGACAATTTTAAACCATTGTCTGATTTCTTAATATACAATAATTGTCTATCATCTGAAAATCCTATAATTGCTCTATCTGATTCATTGTATCCTAATTTGCTTACAATTCCTGGAGAAACATTTGATACTCTTTTGTGAATATTAATATAATTGGCATTTCGAGTATTTTGCCATTCTATGCTTCTTTTCATGATTGCTCCTAGTCTATATATTTTGTTAATTATAACATATTTTAATAATACTAGGAATGTATTTTGGTTAATAATTATATAAATAAACTAGTAATCTGTAAACATTTAAATTTCCATGCATGACCACAATTACATTTACCAAAAGTTCCAATAACACCACCTGGATTCATATTTCCTTCGTTATAATCTACGTACCCATTAATTTGATCCCATGTTTGCAAATGAACGCTTTTTTCATAAATTATAATATCTAATGATTTACATTTAGGACATTTAGCTTTTGTTTTTCTAATATCTTGTTCCATATATACACATCCATCCCTCTATTCTTTGTCATCTATTGATATTTGATGTTCATAATAATCTTCCCATGGTTTTATATTTCTTGAAATCTGAATTCCACATATCGGACAAAAATTCCATTGAATACCTTCACTAAATGGTCTAATAATAACTTCTTTCCCATCCTTAGATTTTAACTTTTGAGTATACATTATATCAACATACATTTCACCTAAATCTTCATATTTTCTTCCACTTAGAGTAAAGTACATTTCACAACCACTACATATACTACAATCATTGTCATTTACAAATTCACAGATATTATCATCTGACATTACGCTTCTAATATTCCATGTAATTTCTTTTTCTTTATCTATTAGACTTTCACAGAATTCACACATTTATTTTACTCCTTTATCTCTAACTTTAAACATATTCTACACAACCTCTCTAATTAATAGATGCCTTATTTCTAAACAACTTCCTTCAAATTCCTTATCTACTAGATAATCATCACAACCGAACGGGCATATGCTAACATTCTTATCAACCTCTTTGTTTTTATTACAACAAACTACAACTTCTTTAACCTGTTCTCGTTTTACGTCATATTCTACTTCATAGTTTTTATCACCAATAATTGCAATGACTTTTCTTTTTCTTTTACCTTCATAAATATCAAGAAACAATCTTTCTGCACACGCTAATATTTTTCTACTACCATATGCAATAGTTGTGTCTGGATTTAATTGCGAAAGTTTAATTTTATCCAATTTTGCATCTCCTTTTTATAAATACTAGGAAACCATTCTTTCAAGACATTTTTATTTAATCGATAACCAAACTGGAGCATCTTTCTTTAACTCACATGTCTCAATTTTTGGGCAATTTCCACACTCATGCATAGACATTGCAGTTCCTAATGGTTCATTCCATACCGAACCTGTATTGGTGTAGTAATTACAACCTGATTGCTTGACACCTAATTCATTCGGAAAATATTTAAAATAATCTGCATTAATTTGATCAATCTCTTTTTGAGTTGTTGCTTTAAACATAATTCATCATCCTTTCAATGCATCAATTGATTCTAATTTTACTATTTTCATAAAATTTCTTTACTGCATCTTTCTTTAATTCATTTCTCCATCCTTCACAATTTTCATATTCGCAATTACAAGGAAATACTTCATAATATTCATGAAATTCTTCAAGAGTACATTCGTTAGACTCCATACATTTGCTAATGAATTCTGCTTCACTAATTTTCATATGTAATCATCCCCTTCATTTTAATTATCCGTGGAAAGTGCCATTTCATTCTTCAAATTTAACCATAAATTTAGGTATAAAATAACATCTTGTACACTCTTCTTCACTACAAGTCCTACCACTAAATCTTCGACCGCATTCTTCGGTAATTGAATGTGAATCTCTCTTCATATTAATTTCAAAAAAATGAACTAAATTCTTATTCAAAGCATCAGTCTGAATACAAGCTTTTACATACTTATCGGCAGGAGCATTTTTAGTAATGACTGAAATATTACTACCATTACTTTGTGATAGCACATTCTCTGCTCTTTGATATCTTTCCTCAAACTCTTTGTGTAATTCTGGATGATAGACCCACGATTCTAGATCAAACTCACTTTGTATACATGCCCTATGATGCCTTTTCATAAAGAAATCTGGAAATTTCATATAATCTTCCCAACTGATTAATGTTCCTTTAGAATAACCTTCAAATATTCTTGAACCTAACATAAACTTTACCTCCAATTTACTAAATTTGTAATTCCTGTCTGATGGTCAAATTAAGCAATCATTTTATTCACTCATTTGATTCATAAAATCTTTCCAATGTATGGCCTCAATTTCAGCAATCTTTAAACTTTTAATATGTTCCATCACAAATTGTAAAATATCATCTGCTTTAACATCTATCTGAGCCTTAGTTTCTGGAACATAAATTATCAATTTACCTGACATATCTTCGTTAAAATGTATGGTGCAGGATTTTCCTTTAAATGTATGCATTAGACTTTCCTCCTCTAATTTATCTAGTATTATTCTTAATAAACGCTTCTAATTCCATTAATTGTCTACATTCTCTTTCAACTAAATATTCCTCTTTTTCTTCATCCCAAACTAAGAAGAAATCCTGCCCATTAATAAATTTAAGCATTGTTTCACTTTCATCAAAACTAAAAGACTCTACGCCAGTATCACGTCTTAATTGAGATATACCTTTTGCGTAATCTAATACTTCCTTTGGGACATCTACACCATCTTTTGCAACAACCTCAATTAAAAATAGATTCCTTGTATTTTTTGTTTTACTCATTAATAATTCCTCCTTTATTTTTTTACTGTAGCATGAAAATATAAGTTTATGGGATTACTCTTTCAATGAAATAAGACAAGAACACTTATAACCACATGTTTCTACTTTAGAACAATTTGCACAGCATCTATCATCTTCGAAAACTGGGCATTGGATAGAAGTTTCAGTACATCTAGTTCCCCTTACGTCTTGTCTGTTTTCACTACAATAATATTTCATCAATGTCTCTCCTCTGACTTACTTCTTATTACTAGTATACACTACCCGATATGTAAAAATCAAGTAGTGTATAAAAATTATTTTTGTATTATGGAATCAATTCAATTCTGGATTTGATATTGTCAAAACCCAAACAATGTAATTTTATTCACATTTTTCTACTAAAACCCATTCTGCCTTATGATCCTCATAACGATTAGGTACAAATTGCAAAACTCTAAATCCATGTTTGTTAAATTCTCTTAATGCCAAGTATCTCTCAGATGAATACATAATTTGTGTATTTTCTTCCCAATAAGCATTTTCATCCTTTAAAATTTTATCATATGGCATTACAAATTGTAAAATCATCATATCTTGCTCTATCATATTATTTCCTCCCTTTATACTAAATCAAATTTGTCTTTTAATTATTTTCCATTAATCCAATAATCTTTTCCGCAAAGCCATCTTCAAAATCATATTTACAATTATGAATATATTCATATTATCACCGCGCCAACCATCACTAGATTCATATAATGGACATTCTGTGCAAATATCGTTATATTTTTTACACATATTATCTCTAAATGCATACCATTCTTTTATGAAATTTACTTTATCTTGTTTTGTCATTAATTATCTCATCTCCCTTTCCCTCTAACATATAGGAGTCAAACATTTATCACAATCATGTCCACAACCAATATAATCTTCATTATAAAGCCAATTAAAGACTTCAGTAAAACTAAATTTAATTTCATCTCCTTTAGGATTTAGAAACACAAAATCATGTTCCTCATGTATAAGAAAATAATCTGGTGAAACATATGTCCAACCAATTAATTTAAGATTTTTCTCAATGTCTGATCTTTCTAAAATTCTTGCCATTTTATTTATCTCCTATCAACAATTCACTATTATCAAACTTGTTACCAACAACTTGAATATCCATCAATTCATCTAATTTGACATATCTAGAACGCAATCCGGCTGGAACATGTATTTTTATTGACCTTGCATAAAAAGCACAATCTATAAACTCAACTATATAATATTCGCCTTTCCATCCAAGTTGTTCAATAACATCACCTTCATATACTTCATTTTGTTTGTCACTTTTATCTTTTAAACCTGAGAATTCCATTATTTCAATAGCATCGAAATTCATGGTTGTTAAATATCTTTTTTCTTGATTCTGTGAACTTAAAGCTCCCTCAATATATTTTTCTCCTATTTGAAATGGAATAAAACCATCAAAATATATCATCTTTTCATTAAGTGGTTCCCATGCTCTAAATTTTATTTCTCTCATAATTTATCTCTCCCATTTCTCTTATTATCACACATAATCCTAAACTCTTCATAATCATCCATCCAATTTCCCTTACCTCCATATAATTCAACAAAATTTTTAGCATCTTCAGCAAATTGAAAACTAAATCCAGACCAATAAATATCTCCATCATCTACAAAAGGTAATCTACTTTTTGTAAAATCCCTCCAATAAAAATTACCATGTGAAATATCGTCAAATTCTACTCCTATATCCTGAGATGATTTATCCTTACTCTTGATAATTTCTAATATGACACAATAAGGATTGCCATTAATCTTATCCCAACCTATATAATTATTAAAATGAATTTTATAGTAATCTTCAGATGACAAATTTTTAATCCGACCATTACTCATTTTATTTTCCTCTTTCTATTGTTTATAAATATCAACTTACACTAAACTCATAATCCTCAGTCTGCAATCCATCAATATCCCTACTCATTACTGTATCAAATGAAACATCATATGTTTTAATCAAATGCGTTTTCACTTCTCCAATATTCTCAAATACTTTAGTTTCTACAATATAATCTTCGCCATATTCTCTATACTCCTTAACAGTCAAAGTAAGGCCACTTAATTTAATCCCTAACACACTAATAATTTCTTTAACTACTTCATCTGTAGAGTATTTTCTCAAAACAATGTCAAAAGTTTTATCCTTTAATAATTGTTGGATATTATAATCATCAAGTAATTTAATACAATCTAATGCCACATCAAATAAACCACAATCTACTAAAGCAATAATTAATTTTTCATGATAGTAATCTCCCTCCTTGAAGTATTTAATCAATTTATTATCAAGTAAATATTTAATATTGTCTTTAACTATTTGTCCTGTATTACTTTTTCTAAACTTATCTCTGATTTCATTTTTATAATCATGGAGATTTAATACAATATCTGATAAAGAAATCTCTAACTTATCAAAAGTATTACTAATATATCTAAAATAATCAAACAATTTTAAATTATATCCTTCATTAGCATAAGATAATTTATCAAACATTACTGCTGAAAACTCAGGTAATAATTTATCTTTATATATTTGATCGATGACTTCATTTGCATCTTTGAACTTTTTAACAACATTAAATTCAGAGACTTCATAAGTTTTCCTTGAGTCATAACTCCTTGATCTTTCATAGGATGCTAAAGGTTGAATTTTGTAAATTATATAGTTTTCATAATCTCTCATATATCCTACGAAAAATGAATCAAGAATCGAGCTTAAATCAATTTTATGATTATGTAAGTTACAGTATCCAGTATCTAATTGTTTAATAGTTTCAGTTTGTGCAATAAGTTTTTCCTTCTTTTCTTTTGACTCCTGTGCAGTAAGCTTCTTTTTACCTTTCTCTGGTTGAAAGTTTTTATCAGTATATTTTGCTAATACTAAATAACAGTATTCCTCTGATATCTTTGCATTGTTCTTTTCTAATGGTAATGAATAATATGCCATTGTTTTATCTCCTCTTTAATATTTATTTTATACAATTACTTCAACAAATACTCAGCATATTCCTTAACAAAACATTTATCTACTGCACAAGGCAACTCATATCCATCATCATAAGATGCATTCGCTAATCTATAAGGACATGAATCTTCACAAAATTTAATTACACTCATTTCTATTGCATGTTTAATGTCAGATAACATTTTATTGCTCCTTTTAATTTAGATTATTTGCTCTTGTACACTGTACATTTTCTTAATTCTGTTCTATACCCATCACCATCTTTTACATAAATATTAGTTTCTTTATTCTCATGTTTAACTAATAATCCTCTCTTAACCATTTCGTCAATACATAAAGGAATAGATATTTTATGACCATCCACAATGGAATATGACTCTTCGTTTGGTTTAAATTCTATAGCAAAATCATTAGTAAAGTTTAATTTGTTAAAATCTACTATTGTTTCTTGGGTTAAGTCACATATCCATTCATTATTGAATATTGGTCTGTAATTACCACATTTATCGCATATTTCTGTAGCTATAATCATTTATTGTCATTCCTTTCTTAAACTCATTTAAATCTTTTTATGCATCTTAAAAATGGTTTTTTAATTTTAATATTTCCAACTATCAATTCATCATCTGTTTCTAGATAATTTGCTAAACAACAAGAATAATTATCATTATCATCATTAGTTTCGTCCATATAATCTAATGTGTTAACTTCATGTAAAAATTTCTTATCTTTAAATACTTCAATTTTTTCTCCAAATCCAAACTTATAAATTTCTACATTAACTATTCCAATATTCGAATCTGCTTTAAATATTCCATATCTTTTATTATCTCTTAAATACATTCCCACCTCTATAATCACCTCCTTAATATCCCAAGAAACATACATTTGCTAGGATAATTATTAAATCCAAATCTTCATACTAACTTTAATAACTCTACCATCTTCCTTAAAATAACCATACTTAAACAAATCTCTAACACCAATACTATCAACCATTAAACTCTCATCTGCTCTTAAAATATCTTCTATCTCATTAAAAATAACCTTTGTACCCTTTACAGAATTATCTGTATTACATAATAAAGCATACTGCTCGCCAATCGAAATGATATTATAACAACCATATTCCTGACCGACATAAAAATCAGTAATAAAAACTTCGCCTTCATCTAACAATACTCTGTAAATATTATTCTTTAATTTCTTATATGCTTTCTTTATTCTTCTTTTTGTTTGAAAATCAGATCCATTGTATTTATGTTTATAAAAATATCTTAATGGATATAGGATTATATCAAATGGTTTGGTAATAATTTTATCGATTATGTTTTTGATATTTTGTTTTCTTGTGAACAATGATATATTATTTGTCATTATTTCTATCTCCTCCTTCAATCTCAGCTATATTAAATCCTAATTCTTTTGCTTTATCAAAATCAAAACCTTCATCAGTGTGCATAATAAAAATTTTGTCACGCATATCTTCAGGAATCAACTCTGTAAGCTTTCTCAATGATACATGAACATTTCCATCATAATCTGCCTTACATGTGTCTTGATACATATAGTGAATATTTCCTTCCTTTAAAGCATCTAGAATATTATCTTCTATATCACAACAATCACCACTGTAGTAAATTACCTCTCCATTTGTTTCTGCCGAAGGATTTTTAACCAATAATATTCCAAATGTCATAAGTTCGTTAACATGATTATTTTCCATAAAATATAAACCTAAGTCCAAACTATGTATTACTTCAGACGGATCAAAAGCACAGTTACTAAATTCACAATGATCTTCCGTAACTCCCATTATTTCTAGCAATTCAATAAAATCACTATTGGCTGCGTAAAATGTTGGCTTAATTTTTTTAACAAAATGACAGTAGAATATGAAACTCCCTAGACTTCCTATGTGATCGGGATGACAATGAGTAATTGCAATATGCACTTCATTAACATCATCTAATAAATTTAGAGATAAGATTCTAGCGAAAGTTAATTCTCCACAATCAATAAGCAACAATACGCCATTCTCTTTAATATATGCACTTGTATTTCCTAATTTAGTATTGAATGCTGAACCAATTCCTATAAATTTTAACATTGTTTTATCTCTCCTTTTATTTTAATATTATATTTTTTATTCCCTTAACAAATAAGCAAAAATTATAATAAATATTCCTATAATTATTACTGCAACAAACGAAGCAATTGGATCTGATGGATTGTTTATTGAATTATTTGTTTGTGATGCTTGATTTATAATAACTGAAGATGCTCCTATCATTTTTGACCACCTCCTTTATATTTTAGAGAATAAATTTTAAAATTTAATCCTAAATAAGTAATGTTTACGCGAATGCGGAAATGTTACTTATTTAGTCAGAGCGTGAACGCATGTGAACACTCTGCGTTCTTCTTATTTGCTTCCTTATTTACATTAATTTGATATTAGTCCTTGCAGGAGGCTATCATTTCAGTAATTTTTCAGCAGAGCTTCAAAATTACTTCATGAATAAATTATTTAATTAATATTATTTTCTATTTGCCCTAATTATTGCTTCTTATTGATAAATCAATGGAGGGCATATTTTAGGGCAAATATTATAATTTGTTTATTATAATTCTAATTTAGATATTAACCAATATGTTTTCTTGTATTTTTCAGATTTTCTAGAGTTCTCAGTTTTAGATACAATAATAAAATCTAAATTATTATCTTCAAACAATGAGTTAATAGTTTTCATTCCTAAACTTCCGTGGCTAGCATCAGGAGTATTAAACAATTTATCCATCAATAAACTCTTAAACTCATCTCGCTCCTCCTCAAACATTTTTATACCTATGTATTGACTAACAATATCTGTAAGCGTTAAGGCATCATATTCATCCTCTAAGTGCTTGATGGTAGAGTAGTCTATGTTTAACTTTTGACAAACAATAAAGTCATAACTGTTAGCAATCATGAGTTCTGCACTCTCTATATTCTTTAATTGTTTTATGTACATTATGTCATTTCTTTTAAGATTTGTGTTGCCACCACTATCTGTAATTATGTTTATGCAATGACTTAAATTTTTCCTGCCATACTTTTTAACAAATTCTTCTACTCCAAAATCTTTTAAGTATTTTACCTGTGCAATTTGAGTATTGAAATTGGTTAAACTCATTTTCAAACTTTTACTGCTCCTATCTCTTATATAGATATTAATCTTATCATCTTCATGCAAAATTCTTTTTCTGCCGATACATTGTATTATTGTGTCTATATCAAAATAATCCACTATCATATGCTTTACAGATGTATCTTTTATGTTTACTCCATTGTCTATTACGCTAGTGGTACATAACACTTGACATTCAAACATTTCATTTTCTATTATTTGTGTTTTTATGTCTGAATTAGAAAGTTTACTGAATTTGCTATTTGTACTACATAAAAACTCTGCATCTGATAAGTCTTGACTGGCCTGATATACTTTATCAACATTTCCAAAATACATTGCTTTCTCATCAAGTGGTAATTCGAAAAGCATTTTCATTAGAACATCATTATTTTCGTAGAAATATACGTTATTAATGTGGTCTGTATTTCCCTCTATTGTATATTTGATTAGTTTTATTTTCCTATGTACTTCTAGATAATTTTCTACATGTTGACTTGTAGCTGAAAGTAGAATTTTTACTGAACAATTTATATCTATTAACCATTCAATAATTAACTCTGTATTTCTGTTGAAATCTGCATCTCCGAATATGTAATGAATTTCATCTGCAACAATAAAATCATATTCTTCCATTGGTACACCATACATAATCTTTGTTTCTACTTTTTGATAATTCATAACAGTTATAACATCTTGTTTATTTTCTGTTTCTACTTCCTGTAAGAATTGTGCTTTTAATATATCTCTATTGGATAAGAATAAAATGCTAAGTTTTCTTTCTTTACAATAATCGTATAAGTCATTTAAGATAAAATAACTCTTACCTCTACCAGTTCCTGCTGTACCAAGGATCATGTCACTTGGTTTCCAACTTATTATATCCTCTAATTTTATTAAATCACTGAAATGCTCCAAAGATTTGCTCCTTATTATTTTATTTCATTGTTCTGTAACTATAAATAGCATTTTGTAAATCTGATGTATTATTAAATATGTAGACTTTTTTATTTGGTTCATAAATATCTTGTCTCATATTAACCATAGGGAAACCCTGTGCCATTAATTCTCCTGCTAATTTCATTGAAAATATTATCATATATTTTTCTCTGTTGCTCGATGTCATTTAAAAGAACCTCCATTTGTTTAATCATTTTCACATCAGTAAGAATCGCCAAGTCGGGCGATTTATATTTATTAAATTAAATTAATTATTTTACAATCATATGTATCACCAACTCCTCTCATTATGTATTGAGCTTATCGCTCTTCTTCTACTGACATATCATAAACAATATCAAATTGATTTTCATTAGCTGGCAGAAAATTAGTTATATTTTTCTTAATATAATCCAGTTCTTGCAATGCTCTTTCCTTTGTAGAATAAATACCTAAGTAATATAAAACACCTTCATTCTTTTGGCAATAATTACAGAATTAAGATTATCTTTACAATTTATTTTACACTGTAGTTCAATTTGTGAAATTCCAGTATATAGTTTAAAACCACTACAATCAATTAAAGTTTCTTTATCTTGACTTCTGATCCACATATGTAGTCACTCCTTTAATATTATTTAATTTCCCATTTTCCATTAATATCCCCTAATTCTAAGCAATGAACATAATAATCAACTTCATGGAATTGAGCAAATCTTTCTCCTCTAATCATTTTTCCACTATTGATCGCTGTCATAAAGTCAACAAATTCTCTAATTAATTCCCAATCCTCATTAGCATTTGGAATACAAAGACTACAACCATTTTTAATATCTTCGACTAGGGTTCCATTTGATATTTTGAAAATCTTATTGTAATTTTGACCTTCTGTTAATGACTTAAATTTAGCAGTTGGATTAGTTAATGCATATGTATAAAGTTCGCCTGTTTTCATATTAAATATATCTCCTTTTATTTATTATTTATTTTCAAAATTACGTTCTCGTATCTTTCTTTCATAAACTTGAGAAATCCATCTTCTCCGAATCCTGCACCAACGATAAATCTTTCAAATTCTTCTACTAACAATTCCATTGCTCCTGTCACATCTAGAGTATCATCTGTAAATGTTTTGGTTAGTGTTGATTCTTGATCAAATTCATCTCTGTAATGGTATGATATTTTTAACATGTTTTACCTCCTTCTAATATTATTTATTTTCCTTTTCAAAGAAACTAGATCCAGTATTTCTCTCGCTTAATTCAGCCATATTAAAAATATCTTCATCTGTTGGCATTGGTATAGATTCAGGCCAATCACTTCTTTTACCATAAATCTTCTCGGCACATTCATCACAGAATATAGGGTTAATAGGTAGTCCCATACAAGCACATTGTTCCCCTAGTCCACTACAACACATTTCTGGTTCGTACTCATCATAAATTTCTATATCTTTATGACAAGAATCACAGTTGTATGGTTTCATATCATTTCACCTCCTCACTAATAATTATACCACATAATAGAATATAATGCAAATAAATTATATTTAACTTTATATGTTATCCCATAAATCAATGCTTTCTAGGACTCTTCACATTCTTCATTCCAACATCTTTTACAATCAGTGGGACATAAAGACGTATCAGTTTTCATTCCAAAATCCATAGGACATCCAAAAGTAATCAATTCATCAGCATCAAACTTACCTGACTTTAATATTTTTTCTAACTTTGTCATATAAATTCTCCTCTCCGTCAATTAAAATAAAGATTTTCTAGGTTTTATTCTACAAATTAGCTATTAATTTTAGCAATTCCTTCTTATGTTTTACAATAAATTCTTTTGTATCATTTAAATCCCATATATCAGAATTCTCTTTAATAAAATCAGCTAAAGACTGTTCGGCATCACTAATTCTCCCTTTGCTTTCTTCCAATACTCTATCTGCTAAATCATCTCTAATCTTTAAGAATTGTTTAATATCATCCTCACTATAAGGATATGAAGTTGAAATATATACTTCTTGATATTTTATATCCTTACATTTATAACTTTTAGCTTTGATGGTAACTCTTGTGTCATCGTAAGAAATACCCCATGATACTTCATTTTCTTCCCAATAATCTTCTTTATTCATTTACAATTCTCCTTTCTTCTACCAAATGAAAGAACGATTTGCAAGGATTACAGTTTCAATTTTCTCAATCTATCATATTCCTTTTCAGATATTTCAACAGAATTATAATATTTGAGTTTATAATTCTCTAATTCTTTGATGTCCTTATATGTCAAACTGCATAATGCTGATATATTTTCAGATTCATCTAGTTCTTTGAAGTATTTATGCATTAATTAATCAATCATCCTCCCAAATTAAATCTGGAACAAATATAAATTCTTTTGTATTTAATAAATTGTTATCTTCTAATATTCTAACTGCTTCATCAGTAATTATTACAATCATCCAATCATTTTCATCCTTTGAATATGCTTTATCTAAGCAATCAATCATTACATTTCCATCTTTAAGTAATATACAATACTGCCCTTGTTTACTATAAAAATGAACTCCATCCCAACAAGGTCTTGTAGCATAGTAAGGATGATAATCTTTAATTTGACGTTTAGCATTTTCAAATGATAAGTTGTTGTCTAAGATATATTCCCAATATTTCATATTAAATAACACTCCCTTCTCTAATATCGTCCTTATGCTTGTCTTCATACTCTATACATTTATTATGTGTTTCCAATGCCTTACGTCTAATTAATTCTTTATTTTCACGTTCTGAGTTTTTAATTTCTATACTAAAAGTAATGTTGTCTTGAATACATGTTAAAGTTATTTCTGTGTTACCATTTATTCTTCTTTCTGAACATATATTTTGGACTTTAAATGTCAGAGTTTGTTGCACATTTAACACCTCTTTATTATATGAATTTTGTATATTTTCTACAGCTTTTCTTGCTCTGAGTATAAGTTCACCATCATAATCATAATTCATTATGTTCTCATTTCCTTTCTTATTTTCCCATCAATGTTGTGTTTTATCTTTTGATTATATCTATATAAGTATATTCTTGTGTGTAACAATCAATATCTTTATATCTTTCATGCCGAAAGCATCAAATAACGATACTGCATCATGAAATTTAAATGGATATTTTTCTTCTAATCTATCCATGAAATCTTTTAAATCTTCTCTGCCTTGTTTCATTTCGGATATTAAGTTTATTGAATCTAAAAGTTTAATTACTTCCTGTTCAACCTCTTTCCATTCTTGACTTGTCATTTAATTAATCTCTCCTCCTAATTCATACTTGAATAATCTCCTGCCATTAAATCACAATAGCATTCTTCACATACAAGGATACTGTCCAATTGATCTGTATACCAAAATGTTTCATCTCCATCATTAGCATAATAAGAACTATCAGGTTTTAAATCTTTGTTACAATTTTGGCATTTGTTCATAAGTTATTTTCCTTTCTATTAATTTGATGTTTGGTATGTATACTCTAGAATGTTTTCAATAAGTAATTTCTCAAAACTAATTTCGTTCTCGTTTAACTCATCTGTTTTATCAGTTACAGCATCATCAATTTTTCTTGCTAATGCTTTGGCCCATTTGTAACGATAATCCTTAACATTTATATTCATAAATTTAAAAACTCCTCTCTTCCCTCGAAAGATGTCTTTCCAAGGATTTACTTTCTATACTTATCCGGCAAATAAACATCATAATTAGTTTTATCATCCATCGACAATACACCTAAGAATCTAAGTTTTGATAAATATTCTGTGTGATTTTTAACTATTTTAATATCACTATCATTTACATAATGTAATTTGCATTCGTCTGGGTTAAGTTTTAATACGCTATAGTTATTATTTATTCCTTGTGTGAAATATAAATAATCATAATTAAATTTACCTTCATGTACATTTGCTATTCCTTCATATGAAATTATATTTGGTATTTCATCAGATATAACAATTTGATCTCTTACAACATTTACGTTTACAAAGTAAACGATTGAAGAGACTATTGCACAAACTAATATTACTCCTAAGATAAATGGAATTTCATCAAATGATCTCTCCCAAAGAGCAATGCATATTCCCCATAAAAACATTGCTCCAGCTACAGCAAAAAGTATACCTCCTATAGTCAATATCACACCTAAGAAACTTGATAATGTGTACCATATATTTAATAAATCCATATGTAACTAACTCCTTTCTTTTATCCGTTAAGCGTGGAATTTTCTAGGAAATTAATTCACATTCTTCAATTGAAAACCATACATTTTCTGATGTTGAAATACAATCTTTATTAATAAATTGTTGTGCAGATTCTTCACTTTTAAAAGCTTTTACCATTCTTTCGTCTGTACCAAAATTATAAGTTGACTGTCTTCTAATGACAATGTAAATATTCATTTGGTTTTCTTTCTTACCAATATCGTCGAAGAAATTTCTTCCTGTAGGTTTATATAGTTTATTCAACGCCTCTTCATATCTTTCAGATTCTTCTTTAGTAAAATCTCTCATACTAATCATCCTTTCATATTATAAAATAGTGTAGAATTTTAAAGTACTAATCTTGTATTAATCAGAATTTCTCTCATTTCTTTTACTGCTTTTTGGAATCCTTCTTCTCTCATTGTTACTGCTAATTCAATTATCGCTTCTGATATTTGATCTTGATCAAGGGCATAATTAATCTTATCTAATGTTGTATTAACATTTTCAAGCAATACTTTTTCTTTGAGCATTGTCTCTATGTTTTTCTCTGTTAATATCATTTATTTATCTCCTTTCTGCAATAATCCTAAATATTGTTGTAATAATTCTACAGCATTAGTTAAAGTCCTTACTTTCCCAACATCATCCATTGATACACTTCTAGAATAATCTTTTCTGATTTCTAGCAAATAGATAATGGTTTCTTGGATTAGTAATTCTGTTTCAGTCATTTTGTTTATGCTCCTTACCTCCTACATGCTTTTTACCATGTCATTTAACAACCTATATCAGTTAGGGTTTCACTAATTGAAGTCTTATAGATGCCTTCTGTGCTGTCTGAGAGCATTTCAGTGAGGTATTTAATATATACTTGTAAAGCATCATAGAATATATTCTTTTCCTTTTTGTCTACTTCTAATGTTGTTGTAATTTTCATTTTTAATTTGTTTCCTTTACTTTAAAAATCGATGTATAAGGACAGTCTTTACAAGATAACATTTTATTATCTTCCCTAACAACTATTTTAATTTCCTCTTCTGTTGGTTTTCTTACAAATCTCAATTGGTTTGTTTCTATCCATGCTAAACTACCTACATATTCATTCTCATTTCTTGGAAGTAAATATACACTATAATCACTAAAATTACTTCCCCAGAAAACTTGTGAATAAGTATGAAGAATAATACATTCTCTGTCCTTTTTATAGTCATCTAATTCTCTAGGTGGATGTTCGATTATTGATGCGAAATTTCCTTTCTCTACAATTTTACATATGTCGCCTATTTGAAATTTTTGATTCTGTTCTATTGGTAATTCTATTTTCATGATTGTTTCCTCCTAATTACTTTTATTTCTTTCCCAACAAATCGCAGTTTTAACTACTTAATTGTATACCTATACTTCACTCCTGCTCCATTATCCTCTGCATAAGATTTAATTTGTAACTCAAACCATTTAATAAATTCCATTTCGGTCATTGCTTTTATCTCTTCAATATTACGGAGAAAAATCTTAAACAAATCTCCATCACTCAAAAGATAATTATACATCTGATCTACTTCTGCTGTAATTTTATATTTTGTTAAATAGACACTCAATTCATTTACATAACTACTGCCATAATCACATGTTTTACATCCTGGCGAACTCCAATTATCTTGTTTAATATCTACAATCCCACCATCTACAAATTGTAATAATAATTTTTCCTCTTTCATTATTCAATCCCTCCAATATTATTTAATTTAACAAAATCAATCAT
>Ga0209728_1000299_pt1 | contig 44904 bp, 91 predicted proteins | sample RifGroD1_FD_183997 | JGI IMG/M metagenome (GOLD analysis project Ga0209728, IMG submission 183997) | Groundwater microbial communities from Rifle, Colorado, USA - Groundwater D1 (SPAdes) (version 2) | ecosystem: Environmental > Aquatic > Deep subsurface > Groundwater | place: Rifle, Colorado... | reverse complement strand
GGTATTGGTTACAATGAGATTCACCATTATAATTGTATTATATGTGAATCAAGTGTTATTGTTCATGAGAATGGCGAAGAAGATACTTGGGAACATAGTGGAAAGTAAACCTAGAAAACGATGATTTTAAGGGAGAAGGGAGATTTAAAATGGATAAAACTTTAAATATGTTAATAAGAGATATCACAAATATGCTTTTTAAGAAATTTGATGAGATAAGATATGATTTATTGGATTTATATGAACAAATGAAAAACACAATAAGTAATTCTGACTCTTTATCGAAAGATCAATTAATATCTGAATTAGAAATATATCACGATAGTCTTTATAAGATCAAAAGCAAAATTGATGATTTAACTTAAAATACTCATTTATTGGTAAATTATATTTGACTTTATATCTCATAACGTGTTATACTATAATTATGAAATAAATATTAGAGGTGCAAACATATGGCAGAAGGTAAAGCAGAAACAAGAATGAAAAATTCAAGAGGTAATTTCAATATACATAATTGTCCTATTTGTGAAAGTAGAAATGTAAATAAGATTGATTTTGATTTATATTATTGCTTAGAGTGCTGCTCGGAATTTAATAGTGATGGCAAAGCTTATACGATCCAATATGACGGGACTTTGACAGATTACTATATGAATGAGTTTATTAATTGTGGATAAAGCAAATGTAAGTAGTAACAGACGTAAGTCAGTATTCACTGAGGAATTTCAGAAAGTAATTAAAGAGATAATAGAAAAAGGTAAGTATAATCCTAATGAAGATCCTGTTTTGATTGAACATAAGAAAAAAGTAAGAATGATACTAAGTGGTTATTAGCTTCATATAATCGTTTTAAAGGGAGTTGGAGAATAATGTATTTCATTACTGGAATTGAAAAGCTAGATGAAGATTATGGTGTCACAGGATCTAGGTGTTTTGGATATTACAAAACATTTGAAAATGCAGATATAGCAGTTAGAAATAATTGTTGTGATATTAATGAAACAATTTATAATTATGCTGTGATAGAATTTATTGAAGAAGGAATACATTCTATTTGTATAGACCAAAGATGGTTTTATAAATTTGATTATGATAATGGTATTTATGAAGAGATTGATGAACCTGAAGAGGTTAAACATTCTTGTAATTTTAGTATTGGGTAGGAGTGAATTAGATTGACTGATGAAGAAAAATTGCAATTATCTACCGAAGAAAAACTCCAATTAATCCAAGATCATTTTAATAAAATGACTGATGAAGAGTTTATAAAGGAATGTGGACATCTTTTCATTAAAGAAGAAAATATAGAAAGTCCTTGGCATCCATCAAAGCAAAATAGTTTTTATCTATGTTGGTATTGTGGTAAAGATGGAAATGCTCATTTATGTACAGATGGAATGGGTAGAGGGTTTTGTCCAGATTGTAGAGAAAGAGCTGAAAAGGAATTTTTAGATTGGGAGAATCCTAAAGAAAGAGAAAGTTGGCAAGATGATTATTGATATTTTGAAAGATTTTAGTGTTTATGAAATGTCTAGATTCGCAGATGAAAATCCTTCGCGATATGCAGATTTATGTAAAATAGTTGGTTAGTTTGCATTAGGAGTTAGAGGTTTATATTTAGCTGTGACATTACCATTCTTAGAAGATAGAGGGTGTGTTATTGCAAATACAGTTAAAGATGGAATTGTTAGCAATGTAATTGATATTAGATATTTTTAAAACATTTAAAACAAATATTTCATTAGAAAGGAAGATTAAATAAAATGAATAATAAGGAAATGACATTTATAGATGCATTGATTACAGGGGATGCTTCGGGAGCAATTGAAAGAAGTGAAAAAAGAGAACAAAGTGAGGTTGTAAGAAATCAAAGACTTCCCATTAAATCTAATGATTGTTGTATACCTAGAGAAATCCGTTATATAGGGGCAACGGACGATATGGAATGGAAAGAAAGATTTGAAATTGAAAGAAAAAATAATGAACATTGGACAAAAGAACAATATAAAAGAATGGGTATTAAAGTAATAGATAAATATGATGATTTATTTTTAAATGTAATATTACCTGCTTATTGGGAAATTAAAGCAACTGATCATAGTATGTGGAATGAAGTGATTGATGATAAAGGAAGAAAGAGAATAACGTTCTTCTATAAAGGTGCTTTTTATGATAGAGAAGCATTCTCAAATTTTGAAAAAAGATATACTTATTCTGAGATGCCATTTGATGAGTATAAAACTAATGCAACATATGAGGAACGTCAAGAAAAGGAATGGTATGGGATAGTTTATGATTGTGGAAAAGAAATATTTAGAACAGATGGTATAAAAAATAAAGACTATTTTGATGATAGTTTAAAACAAGAATGTAAAAATTTTTTAAATGAAAAATTCCCATTATGGCAAGATATAAATTCTTATTAGAAATGAAATATTGTTTTCAACTGATTTTAATAAAGAGGGGGATAAATATGGGTATAATGGAATGTAAAACAGAAGAGGAAAGAGTTTATTGGGTCATCTTTTCTTAAAGAAACATCATTCTTTTGTACTCTTAACTTTTCTATTTCTTCATAAAGTTGTTTGTTTGAGGTAAAAGAAGTTAAAGATTATTTTGAAACTAAAGAGGAATTAAGTTGTTTAGAATCTAAATTAGATTGTTTACGCAGGGAAATGTGGGAATTAAGTAGAATTAAATAATTTAAAACAGGTCGGTTTTAGGAAGGATAAAAATATGAAAAGACTATTATTTTATAGAAACTATGAAGATACATTTGGATTTATCTTAGAGAAATATAATGATGAAATTGTAGAAGATATTAAATATCTAATCAAAGAAGCAAGACAATATTTTGATCTTGAATTTGATATCGAGTATGAAAAAGGACATCATGTAAGTGCTCCATATCCAAATGACATGCAAGAATTTATGTCTTATTTTGAACCATTTTATGAATCAGATTATGATAATCCAGAAGAAGTATTAAGAAGAATTAAACGAATTAAGGAATATTATATGTTGTAGAACTTAATCTAAAATTGAGAAAGGATAATTTTAATGAATCTTAGAGAATTATGCAAAGAAAGCAATATAACCTGCTTAACTTGTTCACAGTCATATAAAAATTATAAATCAGAATCAGAAAACATATGGGATTTATATTGCCATGGCCATTTTATTTGGCAAGATCATGTTTGCTTAAATTGGATAAGTAAAAATGAAGATAATTATGATGATGATTACATATCAGATGAGGTAAGATGTGAAATAACTTATCCACATATAAGAATTGATTTATCTATTTCTGAAATTGAAAGAATTAATAATGGTGGTATTATTCAAACTCAATATCCTTGGTTAACTATTGGGAGGGTATATTGAAAAATAGTAAATTAGGAGGAAAATTAATTGGCATCAGATAAATGGGTTAAAACTACAAAAAGATTAAGAAAAGAGAAATTTGAACGTGAACATAAATTAATTAACGGAATAGATCATAAGTTTTGTAATAAACATCATATATTTTTCCCCAGATGAAGATCCTTGGATAATTTCCACAAAAGAGTATTTTTATCATAATGATAAAAATCAATCTGATTTCTTGCATCCAAATTGTAAAAGATGTGGTGTTAAAAAGACTCAACAATGGGTAATTGAAAATCCAGAATGGGCAAAGGAATTAATGAAAAAAGCTAATGATAATCCTAATCCGTTAAATAATGCAAGAGAATATCATAGATTAAATAGTCAAAGAAGATGAGCCAACGGGAAACAACAAGAATGGTTTTTGAAAAATCCAGAAAAAATAAAAGAGTATCAGGAGAATCATAGAGAACATGATATTTCAATATCAGAATGGAATGTATGTTTAGATTCGTTTGGCAACACATGTGCTTATTGCGGATTACCAGTAGAAGAACATATAGGAAAAAGGAAAGATAAATACGTGGTTATGAACTTACACAAAGAGCATGTAGAACATGATGGTTATAATGATATTAGGAATGCTGTACCTTCCTGTAGGAGTTGCAATAGTAGCAAACGTCAACATGATATGGAAGAGTGGTTTAGGAAGCAGAAGTTCTTTAGTCAAGATAGGTTAAATAAAATAATTTGGTGGATGACAGAAGGGTATAAAAGTTGTATCGAAGAGAAATTGCCATATAAGATATTAAGAAAAAAGAATGAAGTTGGTGAAAATTATCACTATGAACTTTGGTCTATTAATGAATTAAGAAATCTTGATGAAATTATAATTATAGATGAACTTAGAGAAAATATAGTATCTTACATAGAAAATGGTCTACAAGTCCCATAATAATCAAATTTTAAAGGTTTTTGGAAGGAGTAAATATGAATTACTATTTTACAGCAGATACTCATTTTGGAAGTGAAAGAGTTCTTAAATTTGGTCGCAGACCATTTGATTCAGTTGAAGAGATGGATAATGCAATGATTAATAATTGGAATAATGTCGTCACCCCTGAAGACACTGTATATCATCTAGGAGACTTTGGCGATTACAATATATCTAATGAATTAAACGGCAAGATATTTTTACTTTGTGGAAATTATGAAATGGATGATTTAGGAATGTCAATTGATGAATTTATTAAGTCTTTTTATTATCCAAATTTTAACCAAAGTAATATTGATCTAATTAATTCAGGATGCAGGAAACTTGAGCAAGATTTTAATTTTCATAGAGTATTTTATAATTGTGGAGAAGCAATGCCATTTTTGGGTTATAATTGTACCCATAGACCAGATGATTGCGACAAGAGCAAATTCAATTTATTTGGTCATGTTCATGGATTATGCAAAATTAAAAGATATGGATTAAATGTGGGAACAGATTGTCATAATTTTAAACCAGTAGGATTAGATGATATTGAATTTTTCAGAGATGCAATTAATAATGTGTATGATATAAATTTTTTTGAATAAAATACTTGACTTATCTTGCTAAATTGTGGTATTATGAATCAAGAAATAAATACTAGAGAGGCGAAGAGATAAATGAAAAAATATGATGTTGGGTTGCTCGTAGGACGTTTTAATGTATTTCATATCGGTCATAAGTCACTTGCAGATTTAGCTCTTACGATGTGTGACAGATTATTAATTCTTGTAGGTTCTGCTCAAGAAAGTGGTACACTGAGAAATCCATTTGCTATTGAAACAAGAATTAAGATGATTAAAGAAATTTATCCTAATGATAATGTAATAGTTAAGGGATTGTTAGACTTAACTAATGAGAATGATATATCGGTAGAATGGGGAAGATATTTACTTAATAACGTTTATAATATTATTAAAAAACTTCCTAATGTAATGATTTATGGTAATGATGAATCTAGGTCTGGTTGGTTTGCTCCTGAAGATATAAAAGACGTTATGGAAATAGTTGTTCCTCGTTCTGAAATACCTATATCTGCAACAGAATTAAGACAATTAATGGTAGATAATAATTGGTTAAAATGGTATGAATATCACAGTCCAGAATTATATAAACATTATTATGGTTTGAGGTTAGAGTTAATGAATTGTGCATGTTATAAGGAGAATTAAATCATAAAATAAATACTTGACAAACTACTCAATACCGATGTATAATGAATCATAAGGTTGATTCATGAAAAACTTTTTATATTATTGAAAGGATGTGAATTGAAACATGGGGAAAGAGACACATACATAACTTAATTTATACTTGGTCTTATCTTGAATACAAAAATAAATATATTGAAAGAAGGAAAATAAAAATGAAAACATCTTATGAAGAAATCGTAGACGTACAGGCAATTGGAGCACCACAAAATACTCGAAGCTTAAATGAAATTCTTGCAAAAGCTAATCAAGAAAAACTTCAACCTGCATCTAAAAACGTAGAGCAAATATTGGTAATTGGAATTGATATCCAAAATGATTTTTTAGAGCAGGGAGCTTTAGCAGTACAAGGAAGTTGTGCAGATACAGCAAGATTCACGCAATTCATCTATGATAACATGGATAAAATTGCTCAAATTGCAGTATCAATTGATACGCATAACCCATTCCAAATCTTTCATCCTTGTTGGTGGGTAGATACAAATGGTATTAATGCTCCACCATTTACACCAATCACTCTTCAAGATTTAGACAATGGTAAATGGTTTCCTGTAGTTGATCCAATTGGAAGTAGAGAATATGTTGAAAATCTTGAGAAAGGTGGCAAAAAAGTCTTAGTTATTTGGCCTTATCATTGTCTTCAAGGTACTCATGGTGCATCTCTGGAAAATCAGTTTATGAATATTGTTTACTTTCACAGTGTCGCTAAAAAAACAATGGTTAATAGAATTGTGAAAGGGCAAGCAATTCTGAGTGAAATGTACGGGATTATCAAACCTGAGTATGACAAAAAGAATTATATCAATCTTGATTTGCTTAATAAAATTGAGAAATTTGATAAAATAATCGTAGGTGGTCAAGCTGCTGATTACTGTTGTTACGAATCACTAAAACAAATGTTAGAATTTTATGTAAATAAACCAGAAGTGCTAAAGAGTTTTTATATTTTTGAAGATTGTATGTCAGGAATTCAAGATGAAAAGATCGTGAAACAAATGTACACTGATCTGCAAAAACAATTTAAATTTAATTTGGTGAAGAGTACGGAGTTTTCCCTATAATGAAATTAGATCAAATAGATTATGAAAAAACATACTCTTCAAACAATCATGGTGATTATAAAATAATCAAACTTGTTGACACAGTGAGAAAAAACGGCAAACACTTAACGCAATGTGAGATTAAATTTATATGCACTAATACTACTAAAGTAGTTCAAATTGACCATGCTTTAAGAGGCAGTGTGATTGACAATTTCCATCCAAGATTTTGTAATGTGGGATATTTAGGTAATATTTCATCTGCAAAAGATACAAAATTATTTAATGTTTGGAGAACTGTGATCGCAAGGTGCTATAATCCCAATCATAATCAATATAAAAATTATGGGGAGAAGGGTATAACTGTATGTAAAGAATGGTTATGCTATGAAACCTTTTATAATGATGCTTATCAATTGCAAGGAAGTTACCTACTTAATGATAGTAAGCCTAGAGCCGTGCAATTAGACAAAGATATTAAGCAACAAAATATACCTCATGAAGAGAAAATATATTCAAAAGATACTTGTGTTTGGATAGAAAATTGTACTAATGTACGTCAAAGATGGGAGGATGATTTAAAAAAACATAAGCAAAAGTCTGATTATATCGGTGTTTCACCAAATAGAGCTGGGAATTTTACTGCAAGAATAACAGTTAATACAATTAGAACTAGCATCGGGACATTTTCAAATGAAATTGCGGCTGGAAACGCTTACAATTATTTTGCAAGAAAATACAACACTGTGAGTATTAATAAATGCCCTTATATGCCAAAGGAAGAATGGTTAAAATACATATCTTATCCAGAAAGATTTAAGGAAGATTTAGTAACTTGTTAAAGTAATTAAAAATAAAAATAAATTTAAGAAATGAGGAATAATTAAAATGGCAGATGTAATGGATATTATGGGATTGGAAGATATAGAGCAAGAAAATACTTCTATGGATGATCTTAATAGTGAAAACATTAATCTTATCTTTATTGCAATTGATGAATCCGGCTCAATGGGTGGATATATACAAGACATGAAGAAAAATCTTTCAGAGTTTAAAAGTGCATTGACCGACAGTAAAGAATCAGATGAGATGTTGGTAGCTAGAGCTAATTTTCACGACAGTAATATTGATATTGGTGGATATAAAAAGATTGAAGAATTTGATACGGCGTACAATGTTTATGGTATGACACCGTTATATGATGTAGTTGTTGATGGAGCAGAGAAATTAGTTAATTATATGACATATCTGAAGAATCAAGGTATGAGAGTTAAAGCTGTATTTGCTGTATTCAGCGATGGAGAAGACACTAGTTCTAAAAATAGTGTTAGTCAAGCAAAAAATATTATCACAGACTTAAATAGTAAAGAGGTCACGACTGCATTCATCAGTTTTGGATCAAGTGCTATGAGAGAAGCAAAGAATATGCAATTCAAAAACATTCTTCAAGTTGGATCTTCTGCTAGTGAATTGCGTAAAGCATTTGATTGTCTATCTAAATCAGTTATTGAAAGTTCAAAATCTGTTGTTGCTCAAGCAGATGATTTCTTTACAATGTAATATATAATAATTTAATTGGCTAGTCTTGTTTGAAATATAGCAAGACTAGCCACAAATAGGAGGAAATAATGTATATTAATAAAATTGGATATCTTCATTTAGAAAAAGGATTGAATTGTCAAGATTTTGGTTTTGAGAGTGACAAGCACAAATGTATAATGGATGGTTGCTCAGAAGGTAAACATAGTGAAGTTGGTGCTAAATTATTTGCACATTTGTTTTCAAAAGGATTAGATCCTATTGAATGTTTTGAAAAATTATCTGAAATATTTCCTAATTACGAGGATATAAGAGATCATATGTTATTTACAGTATTATTTGTTTCACAAACTGATGAAGAATACATAGTTGATATTTGTGGTGATGGATACATAATTAAACAAAAACATGATGATTCAATTGAGTATGAAAAAATTGGTGAAGGTAATGCACCTGAATACTTTGCTTATAATTTTGTTTCTCCAGACCATTTATCTAAGTATAAAGATGGTGTTGAAATTAAGCGTCACTTCTTATCTAAACAAGAATATAATGCCGTAGGAGTGGCTTCTGATGGGTTAGAATATATTCTTAACAGTCCATTTAAGGATGAATTTGAAAAGCATCTAATAGGAAGAAAAGAATTTGCAATCAGGAGATTAATTAACCGTGAACATAAATATTTCAAGGATGATATTTCGATTGTAATTTGAGGTGAAAGTAAATGAATGTAAGTGCTAAAATTCTAAAGCAAACTCCATTAGCAGAAGGTGGAGAAGGAATAATTTATGACTTAGGAGATAATGTTCTCAAAGTTTATAAAGATTCCGCTAACAAGCAAGAAAAATTACAGAAGATTAAACTTTTGATGACTAAATCTTTGCCTTTAAATATTATTAAACCTATTGATATTGCTTATGATTCACAAAAGAAATTCATTGGTTATATCATGCCTAAAGCAGAAGGTGAAGATGTTAAGAAACTTGGAAATAAAAAGTATGTCAAGGTTAACAACATTACCATTCAAAATATTAGTAAATTGGCATTAAGGATTAAAGAGACACTTACAATTTTGCATAGTCAAAACATTCTTATCAGTGACTTAAATGATAGCAATATATTATTTACTAAAAATTTTGAACCATATTTTATTGATGTAGATAGTTGGTCTATAGACAATATTAATTGTACTGTATGTATGGAAACATTTAAAGATCCTAAATTGGTTTCAAATAATTTTACAAAAGATACTGATTCATTTTCTTTTGCGGTGTTATTATTTAAGATGCTGACAAGACTTCACCCATTTGGTGGCATAACTAATCCAGACATGGATATTATTCAAAGGATGAGTAAAGGAATTTCAGTAATTGAAAATACTAAAGTAATTGTGCCAAAGAATATTAATAAGTGGGAGTTCATGTCTCCAAGTTTACTTTTAGATATGAGAAGTATTTTTGAGCAAGGTAAAAGATTTTTGATTGATAAAAACTTAACAGATTTTATTACTAACTTAAAACTTTGCAATATACATGGGGATTATTACTATGGGAAATACAAAACCTGTCCTATATGTGATGGCAATGCTGTGATAATTCAATCTCCTACTAAGGTGACTGGTAATGGTTCTATACCTTATATTGTTTTAATTGCATCAAATGGTGTAAAAATGGTCTTAGGTGTTGATACGTTTATTGATGATAGTGATTTTGTAATTCATAGTAGAACAAGAAAGAAAGTAAAATTGATTACTGGTAATAGATATTATTTCTCAAATGATGGAGAAAATATTTTCACTGTATCAAATACTGATATCGGTGTTAGTAACCAAAAAGATACATTTATATTTGAGAAGATCAATAAAAGTCAAGTTGTTGTTAAAGATTCAGTGATTTATTATCTTAATTCAAGCTGTAATCTTGTAGAATTGACTGTAGGGAGTATTGGCAATTCTTTGAGAACAATTACTAAAACGTCTTTTAACGCTATATTTGAGGTGTATGATAAGGATAATTACTTTGTGTGTAATATTTATGATGGTTTTAAAATTGTCAATGTTAGTGGATATAATTATCAGATGAATGATAATGATAAAATTATGAGTTATGGTATGCATTATGATGTAACGAAGAAAAATTGGTTATTTATTACTGAGGATGATAAAGGTAACTTCAAGACGTTAGTTTTTGATAAGAATAAAGTTATTTATAGTAGTGAAAGCATAAGATATTCTACTGATTTAGGTAATTTATGTTTTAATGGTGGAGTTATTTTTAGTCCTAGTGATAAGGTTATTAGAGGATTTGGGTTTGAAAAGAATGTCTATAAGGATTTTTCTTGTGATGTAGTTAATGATGGGTCTAAATTAATTAGAGATGGAAGTAAGTTTGTTGTGGTAAATGATAAGGAAGTTTATAGATTAGGGTAAAAGGAGAATTAATATGAGCAAATGTATACAGTGTGGTAAAAAACTTCAATCTCTACAGAAAGATTTTTGTGGAAGAATATGTAGGGATGTCTATTATGATGATAAATACAAATCTAAACAGGTCGAACTTGATATATTCAGTGTTAGCATGAAGAAAATTGAAGGAACTCAAAATGATTATGAACAAATATTAAGAATTAATCCTTGTTTTAATACTCTACCAAAAGATAAGATTCAAGAGATTGAGAATATTGTCTCTAAAACTGTTGAAGATGTTCAAAGAATTTTGAGATATTAGTATTTAAGAAGAGTTGTTTTAATTGAGAAAATAATTTAGGAGGAAAGAAATTGGCATCATTTAAACAATTAGAAAATTTCGAGATACAAAAAATAAAATACATAGAACAAAGACATAAAATAATTAACGGAGTCAAACATAAAATTTGCGGAAAACATCATGTTCACTTTCCAGAAGAAATCCCTTGGTTTCCTTGTACTGAAGAATATTTTTATAAAGGTAAAATGAATAGTATTGATGGGTTAAATACATATTGCAAAGAATGTACCAAAAAAGATGCACAGATATGGAGGAGAAATAATCCTGAAAAATGGACTAAATCGTTTATTAAACAAAATAATAGACCAGAACGAAAAATATTAATCGATGAAGCAAAAATTGCATATAGGAAAAGCGGTAAGAAACGCATTTATGATATATCTCATCCAGAAAAAATAAAACAATATTCTGAGAATAGAAAACATAAGAAACATGATATATCTAAAAATGAATGGATTAATTGTAAAAAATATTTTAATAATGAATGTGCTTACTGTGGATTATCTATAGAAGATCATTATTTTACTAGATTAGGAATTACTAAGAATGGAGATTTTCACAAAGAGCATTATGACGATGAAGGATCTAACACATTAGATAATTGTATTCCTAGTTGTGGTAGTTGCAATAGTAGAAAATGGAAGTTTTCTTTTGAAGAATGGTATATAGAAACTAATCCTATTTTTAGTAAGAGAAGATTGAATAAGATTATAAAGTGGTTAAATGAAGATTATAAATTATACATAATAAACAAAAACACAAATTAAGAATAGTTTTATTGGGTAGGAGAGGTAAATATATGAGTAATATATGTCATTCTTGTGGTGAACAATTGCCCATAGATCACGCTTGTAAAATAAGAATTGAGGAAGATGGTAATATTTCTAGTTATCATCTTAATTGTCCAGAACCTAAAAAGTGTCCTGATTGTGGTTATCATAGAAATGTTTGCGAAGAGTGTTGTGAATAAGTTAAAACCTACAAAGGAGGGTTTATTATGTGTGAGAATAATAAAGGACATAAGCATATTACGATTAATATTTTACCTCAACATCCTGGAGCTTGGTTTTGTATAATGTGGATTGGAATATGTTTTGCTTGTGCATGGGGAGGTAAATATTAAAGTAATAATTTAATTTAAAGGAGGCAACAAAAATGTTTAAATTAGAATTGTCAAAAGTTTCAGGGATTTTAGTTGAGCAATCAAAATTATTTGAATGTGATTTAAAAACTGCTTGGGAAAAGTGGATGCATCCTGCGATTACAGAGCAATTTACTTACGAAGAAGTTAGATTGTTTATAGAAGGGAATAAAAGGAAGTGTAATAGATGAGCTGTTATGCTTTTGAATGGGAATTTGGTAGATAAAATGATATGAGGAGTGTTTGATATTGAAATTACTAGGTGGTAGAGCAGGATACAATAGTGTAATGTTTGAATCAGAAACACATACTTCGACCGCAACAAGAAAAGGTAATAATATTATTGTAAACAAAAACATCAAGAATGATAAGGAAACAAAATTAGAGAATTTTCTTTACAGAATACCATTTGTAAGAGCATATTGGATTATATTGAAATTAATTTTTACAAAATTTGGTTTGCTATTATTGGCACTAAGTCTTATTTATTCTTATTGTCTATACAATTTTGAACCAAGCAGTCTACAAAACAGTAACTATTATAATTTCATTATATTGCCTATTTTAATGTTGTTGTTTAATAAATGTAGTAAGACAAAATATTATCATGGAGCAGAACATAAGGTGGTAAATGATTATGAGAAAAATGGTAAAGTATCGATTGAAACGTCAATGAATCAAAGTTGTGTAAATGATGATTGTGGAACTAATTTGTATGTTGGATTGATTATAATTAGTGGATTATTAGTTCCATTAGTTCATTCTGGAGCAATGTTATTAGGATGGGGAATTACATATGAAGTAATGAGGTCTGATAATAGGACTATTAAGTGGGTTGTTAAACCAATTTATTTTGTAGGAAGTATTTTGCAGAAGTATATTTTTACTAGTGAGCCAAGTGTGGAACAATTAGAAGTTGCAGTTATGGCATTTAAGGGGCTGGAGGAGGAAAATAAATGTTAGGTAAATACCTTAAAGATCTCGGAATAAAAGAGGATAATACTCCTCAAGGTTGGAATAAAGATGATTCAAGACAAGAACAATGGATTAAAGAAAGAGAAATATATGGTTTTGATGAAAAAGAAACTTGGTCAATGGATTTTACATTTAAGTTGTGGTTATATGAAAGATTATCTATGTATAATGAAGTAAATTGTGTTGACACATCTTTTCATAAATATGAGTTTAAAGGCGAGACAATTACGTTTCAAGAATGTATTGATAGGATGTTAGAAGGGTTAAAGATTGAGTTGACTACAAATGAATATAGAAGGACTAATGAGCAGAAAGAAAAAGTAGAAGATATAGTTAATATATTTGCTTTATGTTTGTCTAGTTTATGGTGGTAGGTGATTTTAAATTTATCAGAACACAATAATCACAATATAATTTTATTTGTCCACGTATAAAAATATTGTCCACGGTCATAATACTAATCATGAAGAAATAAAAAGGAGTGATTAGTATTATGCAAAAGAAAATTAAACGTGGAGAAATATATTTGGTTAACTTAGGTAATGGAATAGGGTCTATTCAAGGATTTACGAGACCTATGATAATAGTTGCAAATTCAATGTGCTGTAAATATTCACCTGTAATACATGCCGTGCCTACTACTGGAAAATTGAAAAAGTGGATGCCTACTCATGTAGAGGTGGGTGCGTCAACTACTGGTTTATTAAGAGATTCTATTGCTCTTTGTGAGCAACTTCAATTATTGCCCAGAGAAGCGTTTGCAGAGAAAATTGGGTGTTGTGATAGTTACATAATGGATAAGATTTCAGATGGATTACGGATACAATTTGATTTAGTAGAAACAAAAAATAATATTGCTTATGCAAATTAAGAAGGAGTATTATGGAAGATAGAACAAACAAAAGAAATAGTTCAAAATTAAAATTGGCAGATATTTATCCTCATTATGAAAAACTTAGAATAAGATTAAGTAATATGAAAAGAAGATGTTATAACTCTAATTCTAAAGATTACAAATATTATGGAGGTAAAGGAGTGACAATTTGTGATAATTGGTTAAATGATTTTATGCAATTTTACGAATGGGCATTAAATAATGGGTATCAAGACAATCTAACAATAGATAGAAAAGATGTTAATGGCAATTATGAACCAGATAATTGCAGGTGGGTAACTATGTTGGTGCAAGGTAGTAATAAAACAAATAATGTGTTTATTGAACATGACGGAGAAATAAAAACTATCTCACAATGGGAAAGGGAAACAGGGATTAATCGTGATATTTTAAAAAGTAGAATTAACAGAGGTCAGGAAAATATTTTTAAAGACGAATCTCTTATCATAGTAGATATCAATGGTGAATCAAAAACATTAAAACAATGGTCAAGAGATAGCGGAATAAATTATACAACAATAGTTAATAGATATCATCAGGGTTTCAGCCCAGAAGATCTACTTTATGATCATAAGAAAGATTTTAAACGTATAGAGTACAATGGAAAAATATATACTGTTTCAGAACTTGCTAAAATATCAGACGGTCTAACAAGGGAAATAATAAAAAGTAGAATAAAGTATGGATGGAAAGACGAAGATTTATTAAAACCAAGGACATATACTCATTTACATAAATAAAAAATTAGAATTTAAGGGAGGAATTAAATTATAGAATGATTGAAACAATTTGCTTTGCTTTTGCGTGGGCCAAAATAAATAATAAATATAAATTATTACCTATCTTTAAACACTGGAGTATCTACCCTGTTATATTTATGATGTTATTATATATCTATCTTGAGTCAATGATATGGCAGGGTGATTATTCTTTGGTTGAATACGTTAATGTTTTTAAAGGAACTTATCTATTTTGTTTTTTAATTTTGTCAGCACATTACAATATAATGAAAATATTCTTTTGTTCAATACCACTTGTATGGTTAGGTAGTGCATTAAATACAATAGCTATAAATTCTAATTTAGGAAAGATGCCAGTATTTTTTTCGAACTCTTGGACAACCGGATACGCTAAACATGATATGTTTGTTGAAGCATTAAAATATGGAGACTTTCATGTTATGGGAAATGAATTTACAAAAATGATACCGCTTTGTGATACATGGGACTTTGGATGGTGTGTGATGAGTCCAGGTGACATAATAATAAGATCGTTTGTGTTTATAATTATATATCATTCCATAAAAACGTCTAATCAAATACATATAATAAATAAAATATAAATTATTTCTTGACTTATACGCTTTGCATATGTTATAATTACCCTAAGAAACAATAAGAGATAGGGAGTAGATACATATGCAAAGTACAATTAATGCCTTGTTAAACATGTTTTTTGTAAGTTTACCAGAGGAATTATTCGTTGTGTCAATAGTATTAATAGGTATAGGTAGAGATGATTTATTGGATCTTAGAATGTGGAAAGATAATATAAGATGGGTCGCTTTACCAGCAATCGGAATGTCTTTTATAATAAGTTTTGCAAGATTAACAAATATATCAAAATCTCTTATCCAAATAATTGGTATACTAGTATTATATTTATTAACCTTGGTTGTTATTAGAAATAATAATTTACTTCAAGAAAAGATTAAATATTTTAAGGCATTGTTTTATACAATATTAGGAATTGCTATTATTTCAATATTAGAATGTTATTATCCATTAATACTATCTCTCACAAAAACAAATATCTTATACATAAACTCACACTTCATTTTGAATTTTTTATGTGCATTGCCAGCAAGAGTAATAGAATATTCTATATTGGTATACTTATTAGTAAAAAAGAGCGACGATGTAAAAATTAAGTTATTTGATATAATACTAAAAAATAGTTTCTTAAAAAGATCAATGTTTAGTTTATTAATAGGAATAATGATTACAATGATTTACTTAATTAAACTTATAGGAATAGATTTAATCTTGATAAACTTATCGTTTTTGGAACAATTGATTATAGTAATTATGATGTTTATTATTCCAACGATTACTATAACCTTTATACTATTAATAGTAAACTATATCCTAAAAGTTGAAAAAAGAATACGCCAGACATACGAAAATCTTGTTATGCAAGATATAGTAATGGATGATGTAGAAATTAACGATAAAGGAGGTGAATTTTAATGAAAAACAAATATACTATTCTTGCAGGATGTCTCATCACAATTGCTACAGTATGTTCCTTATGTTTAGCTTCCGCAATGTGGAGCTATCAACCTGAAACCCTAAAATGTTTCGAATAATCCATAATACATATAGGAGAAGGCTTCGGTCTTCTCCTATAATCATAAAATAATGTAATGATTAAACATTAAATATATGTTGACATATACATCCATTGTAAGATATAATTATATTATTAAATACAGAATATTAAAAATATCTTATTAAAAATTAAAAAGGATGTGCATTATTATGTTCAACAAATTAATTACTAGAAAATCAAATACCGAGGAAAATACTAAAAAGGATTTCAAAAAACTTGCCAATTACGTCACACTTGCAAAAGGCAATAGATCGATTGATAATTTTGCTGCTGATTGTAAGGTTAGTGGAGATTATATGGAAGGTATAATTAGGGCTAAAATGTCTACATACCCAGATATAACATTTCTTAAAGTTGTTTCCGATAATTCCCAAGGAAGAGTATCATTTAAGGATTTGACATTAGCTTGTGGTTATTCTAATTATGCAAATAATGATTTATTACAAATAAGGAATATAAAAATAGATCGTGGTGGAATATATTTTTGTAATTTTTCTGACAGAGGGATTGATTCGGAGGTAACTGGCCATCGCCCGATTTGTATAATTCAGAATCCAGTAGGAAATGAGCGAAGCAGTAACACCAAAGTTTTAAGTATCACCAGTCGCAGCAAGGCAAAATTACCAACGCATGTAGAAATCAGCAGTAAGGAATATCCTGGTTTGAGATGTGATTCTATTATTTGTTGTGAACTAGAAGATACAATTAGCAAAAGAAGATTATTATCTGGTTCTGGCGTAGTAGAAAAAATAGCACAATGTTCTCCAGAGTTACTACTACGTATTTCTGTTGCAGTAGCCAAAGCTGATGGTGTAATTGATTTAAATGTTCCTGAAAAAATTGCCATAGAAACTTTAATGAATTTAAATAGGGGAACTCAGAGAATTATTCAATATCAAAATAATTATAATACTGGGAGGCAAACAGCTTTTGCCTAATTGAAAGGAGTTTAAATGAATTTAATTCAAAGTATATCAAATTATTTAGCTCATAAAATGGTAAAGAAAGTACCATTAGATCAAATTGAATACGCTTGGAGTTGGGCAATAAAGATATTCCCACAACTTTTAAACATGTTTGATATTAAAAAAATACAAACTACGGAAGATTTGATTGGTGTTTACAATCTTGCATTTATGTTTCCCGTGGGTGCAGTATTCAAAGGATTGTTATTAGTTATCATTTCATTAATTTTAGGAGTTTTTACATCTGTTATTACAGTAGTTTTAACTTTTATGTCTTTAAGGCCAATAGCAGGAGGAGCACATTTTAAGACATACAATAAATGCACTGCAATATCATTAATTCAATTTATCGGATCAGCATTAATAGTTAAGTATATATCCCAATGTTGGTCTATCCAAAATATCTATTCTCTACTATTCTTTTGTATCTTAACAACCTTATATATAATTATTAGATATATCCCAAGGGACACACCCAATAAACCAATTGTGGAAGAATTTAAAATCAAAAAATTTAAACGATGGTCATCATATTATCTATTTATATGGACAATTATAATGACCATCTCCCTATTATTTAACCTAAAAATAATTGTAATTTCTAGTTGTTTCGGATTATTATTGGAATTATTCAGCGTATGTAAAATAGGGCAAATCGTATACTCAAAGTTAGATTTAAAATAAAATAAAAAGGAGCACCCATATGCAAACACTATCCCTCACTCACATTGTCCTAAATACAATCTTCACATCTCTCCCAGAAGAAGCATTCATTGCAATAATAGCTTTAATTTTTCTGAAAATAAATAATCTCCTAGACATTAGAATGTGGGATCGTAGTCTAAAATGGATTGCTCTAGCTGTACTTCCTGTATCCATAATGATAAATATCTTAAAATACATAATTATAGTACCCAAGCAAAATATGATGATTTCAACTATGATTATTATGATTTTACTCATGGAATTTATAGTTATAAACAACAGTTGCGACATTAATATCTTATTAATCATTAAAACAGCAATATTCACTATCTCAGGTTTTGTTATTGTAGGACTAGTAGAATATTCGTATTGCCCACTTATATTATCATTATTAGATAGACCAATATCATTCTTCAATGCTAATGTTTTCTATAATTTTCTATTAGGTCTTCCTGCGAGAGTATTATATTTATGTGTTATTTCATTTGTCATAATTAGAAGGAATAGTACGGTTCATATTGATTTATTCAATTCCATAGTTAAAAACAAGTTCTTTATATATGGTTTACTTTTAATAGTATTGGTTAGAATTTCTTTAGTTTCTTATGTTGTAAAATTAATAGAAAGAAACAATATTTTAATTTACATACAATTTGTAGAAAAATTGTATATTATCATTGGGATAATTTGTATTCCAATAATTTTCATAACTTTATTGCTGATGTTTGTTAACAATCTATTGTGCAAAGAACAGATTAAATTGCAAGTATATGAGAATATGATTAATTCAAATGGAAGGGTGTATAATTAAATATATAAAATAATTGTTTGACAAAATACAATCAATAATGCTATAATTATAAATAGATTCATAAATAATAAAAGTAATTATGCATTCTTCTTGACGTATTAGCATATTATATATTATAATAGCATTGCGTATTATTAACCAATACATAGCAACATAACTTGTTGCTGATATGTCAAAAGGAGGAATAAATATTATGAAACAAGATCGTCAAATTCTTGAAGACATCCTTAATTTAGTCATTGAAGACTATGCTAACGATAATCAAGTTCAAGAGCAAGTTGTAGGAAAATTATTAGAAAGAGGTATTCCAAGGGGTAGAACCACGGGCATTTTTACCAAAGCAATTCCGTTGGTTTATGTTGAAGAAATTGAGTTATGTTTATTTACAAAATACCTTTATGGTTATACTCACAGAGTAGAAATAAATCCAGACGAGTTTTTTACAGAGATTGAATTGTCTTCTGCTGATTATTATAAAAAACTTGATAAAGAAAAGGTTAAATACATTTTACTTCATAATGTTGATCAAATAGATGATAGTCAATGGTTATGTACAAAAGAAACTTATCAAAATATTAATCTTTATATGGGTAATGGACTATTGACATATAATCCAAATACTCAAAGACAACTCTTAAAAAGACGAAGTGGAAACAGAATTGTTGAATCTATTAATATTGACAGCAAAAAAGTATCAGAAATTACAGAGTCAATGATAGATGGTTCTTTTTGCACTAATGCTATTATGTGGAACATTCGCAAAATAAATGGACAAGAAAAGTTCAAGTATGACCTTAAAACTAGGACTTTATTAATTGAACCAGATAATGCGTCTACTCTAGTAGACATAATTGATGGTGCGAATCGCACTTGTGGTATGTTAAAAACCGTTGAAATTAAAAATGATATAGACCGAGTAACATCAATTTATATTCACCACGTTACAGAAGAGCGTGCCAATGAAATAATTCGACAAGAAAGCAAAAGCACACAAATTGAAACTGAATGGGTTGATTTTAAAAATACAGCCAATCCAAATATGGAAGTCGCAAAAGCTATTAATTCTAGACAGAGAGCAAATGAAATGTTTAATCGCATAGCCTTAAATGAAAAGGAATTGATCGTAGAAAGCAAATTCATGACATTTGATACCCTATCAAAATCTATTGAATTCCTTTATGATCTTAAAGAGGAGCCAGTTATCAGAACGTCACAAATTGAAGATGAAATTGTAGAGATATTTAATAATGTTATTGGCCTCAATTACTCAAAATTCAAAGCGGAATTATCTAATACTAGAGAAACTTCATATCTTGCACATAATAATATGTTCATGGGATATATTATTTTAGGAGATTTATTAAGACAAGAATATGGTGATGGCTGGAAACCTAGATTAGCAAAAATATTAAACTCTTTAGATTTCGATAAATCAAATAAAATTTGGAAGAAAATTGGCATTGAAAACCATGTAAATTTATCTACATTTAAAAAGATTTCTGACTATTTTAAAGATGTTGTTTACCAACTTCAGAAGGAGGTATCATAATGTCATTAACTATTGAAAGAACTTTATTTAACGAAGATCAGAAAAATCGTTTTCTTGATGAGAAATATCCAAATGAAAGCACTAGAATGACAAATACCTCTATCTTGAAAAGTGTTAGTAGATTCGAGCACGAAAAAAACAAAGATTTGAGTAAATTTTCTTACGAAGAGGTAAAAGAATTACTAATTGGAATGAAAAAGAAAAGTATTAAATCATTAGGTGTGGCCTACACAATTATTATGCAATATTTAGACTGGTGTTTGTTTAATAATTACAGTTCAATGAATGTTCTTAAATTAGTTGATAAAAAAGAAGATTTGCCAAAATATGTTCATCAAGTAGCTCAAAAACTTTCCTATATTACTAGAGAGCAAATGTATGATTATTGTGATATGCTTTATAATTATGTTGATAAAGCATTAATGGTATTATTATTTGAGAATATCCGAGGAAGAACAAAGAAAGGTTATACCTATGAAGAATTAAGAAATCTAAAAATGAGTGATTTAGACCCTGAATCAAATATAGTTATTGTAACTAGAGATCCAGATGATAAAATTAAAAATCCTCGACCAAGACCTATAACTGTAGATCCAAGAACTATGGAAATTTTAAGAATGGCTTGCATTGAAGACACTTATCATAAATCAAATGGAGAAGACACCGGAAGATTTGCTATTATGCCTGTTAAAGATACTCCATACATCCTAAGAACACTTGATAGGAAAAGCAATGATAATGATGAAAGGATTGCTGTCGGAAATATAAGTTCAAGATTTAAAAACTTTAGAACTTATACAGGTATTAAATTTCTAAATCCAACCTTAATTTTTCAATCTGGTATGCTTGACAGATGTTTACAAAAAGAAAAAGAACTTGGAGAATTAAAATCTGAAGATTTTCGACAATTATTTAGAGGTTTAGAACTAGACGAAAGGGGATGGCAAGGATTAAAAGAAATGTATGAAGCATATAAACAAACACAGTCGATAACCTCAAGATAATTTGAGGTTATCGACCCAATTTTCTAATTTATTTAATGAAAGTGGTGATAAATATAAAAATAATTATATAACAAATTAGGTTATATTGTCGAAAAACTGGTTATAAAAGATTTATTTTTGTTTTGATTTTCTAAACGTAAAATGATAGTATGTACTTACAAGGAAGGAACACATGTTCCAAAAAAGAATCAAATGTTTGGTCTTACTAAAAAATTATAGAGGAGTAGATGGAATGACTGAATTAGAAGTGTTTGTACTAAAAGATAGCAGAGGAAATTTTGTAGGAGTTAACTCAATCTCATATGACAAACAAATTAGGAAATATATATATTCTTATTCAGAAACGCTTTCTAATGGCTATTATACATATACAGATGAATTGGATGCAAAAAAGGAATTAAATCTCATCCAAGAAAAGGGAATAAAAATAAAATTTGGGATTGCATTCCATATTGAAAGAATTAATATGTTAGAAGTTTCAAGAAATGAGGTTAAACTAGGTATTGTTAAAACTTACCCATTTAAACACATAGTAATCAATGAGACAGCCATAGAACCTCCAATAGTTAATTCTGTAGGAATTAAAAGTGTTTTAATGGATTACAGAGCAATGGTAGAAGTGGGGATTTAATCCCCTTTCTCTTAATCAATTAAACATAAAAATAATATTACAACAACAATCAACAGAAAAGAGAAATTGCAGAATGAAGAAATTAACACAAATATATACTAGAAAATTTAGTATCGTAATTAGTGCGCTTATTCTCATAGGTAGTACAAATACAACAAATCATGAATACAAGTATATTGAAAGACCTAACCATATCAATAATTATTTAGGAAGTGATGCTAATGTAAATATCTTAGAAATATTAAGGAAGGAATATATAGTAATTCAGAATGATTCAATTCAAAATGTTCCTACTGTAACGGACGAAGGTATTTTTCTAGTTTCCGGCTATGATCTTTCTTATCAAAGTTGTAGTAAATCAAGAGATGATAATGATTTTGGCATTACACAAGGAGGTTATAATTTAAAAGGTAAAACTTATAAATCCGCAAGGATTATATCTGTTGATACTAATCTTATTCCTCTAGGTACAAAGGTAAAATTAACCTTTATTGACCAAAAATATAAAAAGTATGATTCTTCAGATTATATTGCAAGTGACACTGGAAATCTGATAAAGGGTAAACACATTGATTTATTTTTGGCAGATTTTAATTCTCAATATCCAAATAAAATTGTTAGAGAATTTGGACTAACAAAGTGCAAATTAGAAATAATTAAGGAGTGAATAAAGTAGGTGAAAGTAGTAAATTTAGAAGGTCAGATATTTGGGAGACTTACTGTGGTGAAGAGGGATTATACTAGAGATACAAAAAGGGCAAGATGGTGGTGTTCTTGCATTTGTGGGAATAAGGAATTAATATCTGTAGCGAGTGGAAATTTGAGATCAGGATGTACTCAGAGTTGTGGTTGTTTAGCATCAGAAACAGCAAGGATGAGTATGAAAATACTCACAGATAAACATTATAATACATATAATTTAACTGGAGAATATGGGATAGGATATACTACTAATGGTAAAGAATTTTATTTTGATTTAGAGGATTACAATTTAATCAAAGGATATTGTTGGAACCTAAGTGATTACGGATATGTCGTAACATCCCTTAATCTAACAGGTATACCAAATATACGTATGCATAGATTGGTTATGAAAGTTACAGAAAATAAATATATGGTAGACCATATTCATCACATTTTACACGATAACAGAAAGAGTGAGTTGAGGATTGTAACAAGAAGTCAAAATGGGATGAACAAGGCTTTAGCTAAAAATAATACATCTGGGGTCAAAGGAGTTTATTGGGATAAAACAAGTGAGTATTGGAGACCATTTATAGTTATAGATAAAAAACAAACTCTGCTTGGGAAATTTGATAAGTTTGAAGATGCTGTAAAAGTCCGAAAAGAGGCAGAAGAAAAATATCAAGGAGAATATAGTTATGATAATAGTATGAACTTAAATAAAGATATCACGAATATATAAATCCCAAATAAAAACACGATTTCAAGTTATAATTTTTAATGAAAAAAGTAACAAATTTTAATGATTAACATAGTTTATAAAGCAAAAAATAAAATTAATTAAGAGGAGAATGATAAATATGTCAATAAGTATTACAGACTTCCCGGTAAAAAATGATTATAACGCAATGATTGGTTTGAGATATTTTGATCATAAAGATAGAATTGCAAAAACAAAATTATTAGAAAGAGAGATGACTGAAAAGAAAAAATTAAATAAAGGTAATTTTAGAATTTCATCAAAAGACGATTGTGTTTTCTGCGAGTTCTGGGATAAATCAATTTATTATTAATACATAAGCAAAGACAAAAATTAAATATTCTTAACCCACTGAATTTTCAACCTTCATTCGTATAAGTCATTAAATGGACAAACTAAATAAAGAGAAAAGAGAGTGAAAATAATATGAGAATCACTAAAAAAGTAACAAAAGAAGTAGACGAGGTAGTTGCTAATCAGTGTCATAAATGTGGAATATGGTTTAAATCAGATAATAACGATACAACACAATCGTTTCATATTGATTTTAGTCCAGCAAGTAAATATGATTTTCCTTGGGATGTGACATTATGTGAAACATGTTTGGAAAAAATAGTGAAAGAATTTTTAGTAGTTCCAGATAATTTTATGGGTGAAAAAGCATATGTTCCAGCATTTATTTCAGATCATGAATTACATCAATCTTTATTCGACGAGTGGAAACGTACAGATGAATGGAATTATGATGATAATCCTTGGAAAAATTATTATGGTGATGGTAGTCAGCAGGAATTAGAATCTTACGAAGAGTATGAGGAATACGATGAAGAAATTTCAGATGCAATAGAAGATAGAAAACCATTACATACCAATTTGATATTAGTAAAGTAATAGGAATTTTAGATTTTGTTGTATTGAAGGAGAAGAAAATGAATAAAAACATATTAGCAAAAAGTATAAGTGAAATAGCAACCAATATCAACACCATTATGGAACACATTAAAGAAGGTGATAGTGCTGAAGAATTAGAACTAAAAATATTAAACGAAACGATTAAACTTTATAATATTGCAGATATGATTTCTAGTTAAGAAAGAAGGAAAACAAAATGTTAATCAACCAAATTAAGTCAGACGCTCTTATCGCTCGTAAGGCACGACAAACTAATACGGCAACATTATTAACAACTCTATATTCTGAAGCATCTATAGTGGGAAAGAATGCGGGAAATAGGGAATCTACAGACCAAGAAGTATTGCAAGTCATTGAGAAGTTTATTAAAGGTGCAAATGAAGTAAGAAATATATTATTGAAAAATAATAAAAATGCAAGTCATGTTGATAATGAGATTAAAGTTCTGAGTAAGTATTTGCCTCAGAAAATGAGTTATAATGAATTAGAAAATGTTGTCAGAGATATTATTGAAGCGTTAAAAGATATTAATTCAGAAGTTCAAATTGGTAAAGTTATGTCTGTACTGAAAAATTCTTATGGTGGCACTTATGATGGGAAAATGGCTAGTGAAATTATAAAGAAGGAGTTGGTGAAATAATGGATAAAGATAAAGTAATATTAAGCATAATTATGACAACATTAGTTAGTGGTCATGAATATAAACCAAGTCAATTAGAAGCAATGATGGGAGATAAATATGATTCATTTAAAGATTATTTTAAATGTTTTTCTGAAAAACAATATGAAAAAGAATTAGTTAAATTATTTAATGAATATTTGAGTATTGTTTAAGGTAAAGTTAAAGTATTATGACTATATGGTTTGATTAAGAAAGGATGATAAATATGACAAAAGAAGAAATCTTAGCAATGATTCCAAGTAGAGATATGGATGCTTTAATAGCAGAAAAAGTAATGGGTAAGCGAGTATTTTTTGATAAACCTTGGGGTTGGATGTATGCTGAACAAAACATAAATAAATGGACAAATGTTAAGCATTATTCTACTCATATGTTATCAGCAATGGATATATTGGAATTATATGATTTTTATACGTTAGATAAAGGAACTGATTATTTAAGTACACAATATGGAGCGACTATTGATATTTGTATGGAAGATGGAACATATAGTCAAATTACAGCAAGAGGTAGAAGTTTGCCAGAAGCAATTTGTAAAGCATCTTTAATAGTAACATTGGTTTAAATATCTGATTGAAAGTATTATTAAAATAAGAAAGAAGGAAATAAAGTGGATACAGTAAGAGTATTAAGAATTATCGAATATGTAGGAGATAGGGATTGGGTAGAGAATACATTAGAAAAGTCTATAAATGGCACTAAATCTTTTAAAAAGGGAATTATTAAATCAGCAATAATTGATAATTTCCCTAATATATTAAACACAAATACCAAAGGTTGTTTTGGTTGTAAACACACAAACGCACAAAATTGTTGTGAATATAATTCTGAGTTAAATGACAAATGTTTGAATAATTATCTAGTTCTTTATGAGTCAAATCAAAAGGAGAATACCACCAATGATTAACTTATACCTTGATGACCTTAGACAATGCCCTGAATACTTCACTTTAGCAAAGAATGCTCTAGAATGTCGTTTATCGCTATTAGCAAATGATGTCAATATTCTATCACTTGACCATGACTTAAGTGAAACTGAGACAGGTTATGACCTATGTAAATGGTTAGTTGAAGCAGGACAATATAATCATAGTATTTATCCAAAACAAATTTATCTTCATACTGCTAATGGAGTTGGAAGAGATAATATGTTTAAATTATTAGATAGATATAAACCTGATTGGGTTAAATTACATCGTGGGCCTATGCCTAACAATGATTGAGAAAGGAAGATAGTCAAAATGTCTAAAGAAAATATATGTCACTATCATTATAAAATTTTAACAAAAGCAGATGAGATATTAAAAATTAAAGACAATAGTTATGAAAATATAGATAATTTATTGTATGATGTTCAAAGTTTAGCAAATGATATTTATAATCTAGCAGAATTAGCTAAAGAAGCAGGTATGAGTATGGAAAATAGATTGAAAGAATATAAAGATGGGATTGAATATCTAGGATTTGCAAGAATCAATAAATAATGCTAAAGGAGGATATGAATATGAAGAAATTCACTATCCTCTTGGTTGCAACAGCATTAATCACAACAAATATTTATCTAAAATATCATAATCTATCTATACCAAAAGTTACACCAATTGAACAAGTGCAACTAAGAGATTTTACCAAAGAACAAAATAGAATAGCAGAACTAAAGAAGATGCAAGATCCAACTATAATCCAAAATGAAATAAGAAAGGTAGGTGAAATTACTTCTCTTAAAGGTAAATATAAATATCTTAGCAAAATATCAAATAAGGATAAAATATTTGATAAATTCACACTGAGAGAAATTACATTAGACTTCGAGTATAACTATGGAATTGGAGTTAATAGTCTTGAATACATAAAAGTATTAAATATTGAAGATGGAAAAGTATACATAAGCATTCCTAAAAATCGAATCCAACTTATTTATATTGAACAAAATATGCAAAACTCTAAAATTATTGATGGCAACACAATGTTTATGTTCGATCAATTCAGTCCTTCTGATACTCAAATATTATCAGCACAAGCACAGCAAAATGTTGTTAATGCAATTGGGAAAGATGATAAATTGTTTAATACTGCTATGATTAATTTGCAAGAAGTGGTAGAGGGATTGATATTAAACTTAGGATATAAAAAAGTCGTGTTTTATGTAATTTAAAATAATGGAGGAAATGAGGTGATAAAATTAGTGTTAGAAAGAGAGGAGATTACTGTACTATATTTGTTTAGCAAGAGTGCATATTTAAGAGGAATTTGGTGGAAAGAATATAAATATTAAATGTTAGGAGTGTGAAGATTATGTTCGCTGTATTAATTATTGTGTCAGTAAATGTATTTATAGCATATCGTTGGATTAAGAAGAATCCAAATGGGTATGCAAAACATTTAAAAGGAAGGAGATGCGCTTAAAATGATAGCAATTTTAAATTTTTATGATAATCCAAGATTAAACGATGTAGAATCTGTTCAAAAAGGAGACAAGGTAAAATCTGTCACAAATGATTTTGATTTAACCGAAGGGAAAGAATATGAAATTATTGAGGTTAATAGTCCAACAATGATTACAGTTGTAAATGATATTGGAGAAGTCGATATGTACACTGTGGAATATTTTAAATTATAGGAAGGAAGATTAAAATGTTAAAAGACAAAACAAGTTATTGTTCTAATAAAATAGAGGAATTAGAATATTTAAAAGATGAAACCATTAAAGGAATCTTACAATACGATAAAAAGACATTAATATTATTAGAAAGTGGATACGCCTTTTGGTTTAATTCCAATGGATCATTTGCAATTGAAACTCCTAATGAAGTAAACAAAATATTGGATAATCATAAGGGTAAATTAATTGCAACCAAGAAAGCGATTGAAAATATACTTAAATTGGCAGGAGAATAGAATATGAAAATTAAATGGGAATTATTTAAACTAAGCATACAAAGCAAGCTGTTTAAAGCATTATCAATACTTATTAAACTATTTGGATGGGCATTAGTTGGATTGATATACACAATAATTTTCGGAGGAATATTAGCATTATTTGCAATACCAATTGTATTGTTGTTTAAATTAATCTAAACAAAATTAAAGGAGAGAAGTTAAGCAATGAAAGAATTTAAATTAATTCAATACAAAGAATGTCCATCATGTGGATTTCATATTAAACCAGAGGTTAAATATTCATATGATAATAATTGGTGTCCTCATTGTGGCTTTGGTTACAAAGAAACAACACAAAGAAAAGAACCAGAATATATTAGGAGTGGATTGTTGTAATTATGGATATAAATTATGATGAAATAGATGTCGAATGTAGACCAATGGTAAAATTATTTAATACTATTGGTCTAACCACAAAATTTAGTTGTCAGGGACATAATAATATTTTGCAGAATAGTTTTCAAATAATCTTTGCTGATTTTATAAACGATGACGATATTGTAAATTTCATAAGTAAGTTTACAAATATTTACACACATTCTTCATTCCAAGGAAAATTCTTAAAATGGATGCGAAAAATGAATGGTGAAATATCATCTAATTGGACATATGAAATTAGTTATGGAAATTATAAAACTAATATTAAGTTGGCAAAAATTGATTATAGTTTATTTATAAAATTATTAGAAGAATATGAAACCTTTGTTGCAGTATGGTTATAGGACATCTAATATCCAATAAAAGACAAGTTCGAAGGAATAAAAAAGGAGGGAATAAATTATGTTTAACCCATTAAGATTATTATGTTGTTTTAACATTCATAACTTTAAATTGTTGCAAATGAATGGTAAATATAATACTTTTTATTGTAAATGGTGTGATGAAGAATTAGTGCAGAAAGTTAAAAGTAAAGATGTTTAATTAAAATTATCTACCAAAATAATAAATTAACATGCCAAAAAATGGAGTAGCAATAATTATCAAACCTAAAATTATAATCACAATTTTTCTAATATCCATATTTATAATATCACCATCCTTTCTGTCTTAATTAAAAAAGCCCTGCCCTAGAGCAAGGTAAATGGTAGGACGAGAATGAATTTAGTATGAAGTTATAATATCCATGTTTAGGGATAATTATACAATTAAGAAAGAAGGAAAATTAAAATGACAAACAGAGATATTTTAATTCTATTAGGTTTAACAGAAATCGCATCGCAATGCATGGAAAATGAGACTATGTCAGTTGATGAGTTCAGAGGTTTCTTTGAAGAATGTGATCTTGATAAAATGGAATTTCAATTCGGAAAATTAGAAGAAGGTATCGCATTAGAAGAATTAAAAATTATGCTAAAAGAATATGGTAATATTATTAGAGAGGAACAAAATAAATAATGAAATGTATAAAAGAAAACTGCAGAATGCCATACATGTCAGGGAATACTGGTTTTTGTCATGAGTTGGAAACATTTATATTTGGAGAAAATCCAGAATGTCCTTTACCGGATAAGATTGTGCAAATGGAAGAGAAGTTGAAAGAATATAATTGTTGTGAAGAATGTTTTGATAATATAGAAGAATACTGGTCAGAATGTTGGATGGAATACAACAATAGTAGAGGATGTTAAGGTATCCTAGCAAATCAGAATTTTAAAGTGTTTATTGAAAGGAGCATAAATGATAAAAATTAGAGAATATCAATGGGAGAAAACTGGTGAAGAAACATTATTTTCTTTAACTATTCCTAAAAATTCTCAAGAAAGAATTATTGAATATTCTTCATGGGAAGATTATTGCAAAGACATTGTAAAAGTCGATGGTATGAAAAATTTATCATATCCATCTTTACCAAGACAAACAAGAATTCATGAAAATTCTTTGTGCTGTACAGATAAATGGATTTCTTTTGACTTTGTACATAGACTTCTTAGAAAAGAAATAATGCATTATGCCGAACCAGTTTCTGATTGGTGGAGTTTGAATTAATTAGTTTTAATTAGAAAGGAAATTAAAATATGAATTATATAAGTATTACGGCAATTATTAAAGATGGTGGAGATAGGCAGTTACAAATTACATCGGAAATGCTTGGCGAATTGGCATTATTAATAAAGAAAAATGGTTCTGAAGTTGTACAATTAAATGATGGAGAAATTATTGTTGTTGGAATATTGATAGCAGGTAAGGATATTGGTAAGAGAGTTATTCTTTGCGGAGATTATAATTAAAGAGGAGTGATTAATTAAATGGAAGATACTTGTTATAATTGTGCTAACGACTGCCCAGGAGTAAGTATATGTAAACCATATGGATATAAATATTATAAACGTTATGAAAATGATGTGTTAGATCATGAAAAACAAATTATAAAAGAAAAAATTATTATGATAACTATTAGATATCTTGAACATTTTAGTCAAAGTGGTATGGAGAAGTATGTTTTCTATTCTTATAAAGAATTCTTTAAGTTTTGGAGTCATCATAGTAATCAAGGAATAATTAAATTATATGGCTGTAGTGAAATGGAGGTGAGATAGTGAGTATTAAACCTTTAATTGAGTTAATTACCTGTGAATCAGGAGATTGGGAAGTATTGCAAGTAAATTTTGGTGAAGATTTCTTTTGTGAAAGACATATGATTTCTAATGAAAATTGGATTAAATTATTAAAGGAATTGGGATATCCAGTTGTCAAGAAATGTTTGTCAGATGAAAATATGGAATATGGAGATTATAATGTGAAAGGGATTGATGGATAAATGATTGGTATAGAAGATTTTGAAACAAATATAATATATCGACACTTCAAAGGCGATTATTACTATGTAATGGACTTAGCAGAGCATACAGAAACAAATGAGCTGATGGTTGTATATCATGCTTTATATAATGATTATGAATGTTATGTTAGACCATTTACAATGTTTGTAGAAGAATTAGGTGATGTAGAAAAATTATTATATAAACAAGAATATAGATTTTGTACCTGTAACGATGAGCAAATAAGAAGGAGAAATGATAAAATGAGATATAAACCAACAATTGTTGTAAGTGCTTTTCCTGCTTGTAGTAAATCGCATATGTTTAAAAACTTTAATGAAAAACCATTTACTATGTTAGATTCAGATTCAAGTCAATTCAGTTGGATTAAAGATGAGAATGGAGTTAATACTAAAGAAAGAAATCCAGACTTTCCTAGTAATTATATTAAACACATTAAAGATAATATCGAGAAAGTAGATGTAATTTTTGTATCGAGCCATTAGGTTGTACGGAAAGCATTAAATGAAAACAAGATAAATTTCTTTATGGTCTATCCAGATAAATCAATGAAAAGAGAATGGATTAGAAGATTCAGAAAAAGTGGTAATGACGAAGGTTTTATTAAATTTATAGGTGATAATTGGGATGATTTTATTGATGAAATTGAGTGCTGATCATTTGTATATTGATAATAAATATCTTGCAGGATGTTTTGATACGAGTGTGGGTAATTTGTCTAGCAATTGGTGGAATTAATAAAGATAGTAGAATTATAAAGTATAAAATAAAATTATTTGACAACGACCTCGTTTGTATGGTATATTATGTATAGGAGCAAATGAAGTCAAATTTTTATTAGAAAGAAGGAGAGATTGGAATGGAAAAAGTATTAGCAATCGTAGAACAACTTCAAGCGACTAGTGGTAGGAATGATAAGGAGAGGATTATTAAGGAAAATCAGGACAATCAATTACTCAAAGATATTTTCAAATTTGTCTATAGTACAGAAATTAAAACAGGTATTAAGCGTAAAAAACTTGAGAAAAAAGTAAAATCTAAACCAACTGTCAAGATTACAGATTTCTATGGTCTTAGAGATTTCCTCATTGAAAATGGAACTGGTTCAGATGAGACAATTGCAAATATACAACAATTTTTATCTGAGCAACATAATGGATTAAAAGAATTGTATACTCAAATTATTCTTCAAGATTTAAGAGGTGGTCTCAGTGAAAAAACTATTAATAGTGCTTTAGGATATGAATTTATCTACATACACAAATTAGAAAAAGGTGAAGTTGCTGAACCAAGACATTTAAAATTACTTAAAGGGAAAGAGTTTGGCATTTATAAAAAGGTCGATGGTTATAGGGCAGAAATTGAAGTAGGAAATGGTAAGGTAAAAATCATGTCTTCAGGTGGCGAACTATTTAAAGAATTAGTGGATGTAGAGAATGTTCTGTTGAGTTCAAATTTACCGCATGGAGTATTTGCTTGCGAGTTGCTTGCAATTGATTCTGAGGGTGTTATGACAAGAATGGAGGTGTTTAATAAGACTGGTTCGCTGTTAAGAAGAGATGGTGTCAAGCAAGGAATAGAGGTTAATGTGTTTAATTTCATTCCAGATAATGGATTTTATGAAGGAAAACATTCTACAACTTGCAGAGAAAGAAAAACATTAGCAAAAGAATTAGTTGATAAAATTAATTCTCCTTTGATTAAAAATGTAGATCCATTTTATATTGGTAAAGATTTAACTCAAATTGATTATTGGTTTGAAAAAATGATTGAACAAGAAGACGAGGGTATTATGGTTTTACCAATGGATCAAAAATATGTTGGGAAGAAGTCCTATCAACAAATGCTAAAAATTAAAACTGAAAATGAAGCAGACTTACGCATAGTTGGGTTTGAGCGTGGAGAGAAAGGTAAGGCGTTTGAAAATACTTTAGGCAAAATGCTTGTTAATTACAAAGGAAATACAATTAATGTTATGGCAGGATATAAGATTAAATATGATTCTGTAAAGTATGATGATAGGTTGGTAAGGGATTATATTTGGAATCATCAAGACGAATTGTTTGGTAAAATTGTAGGGGTTAAGTATATGGATGAAACAACTAATGATAATGGTGGAATTGATTTAAGAATGTGTAGATTAGTTTGTTTTAGAGACGATAAGACGGAAGAATCTTATAATTAGAAATGAGGAAATAATGAGTAAATTAATAGACTTAACTGGAAAAACATTTGGAAGACTAACTGTTGTTGAAAGAGATTTTAATACAAAAAGAAGAGATGCTTCTTGGTTATGTAAGTGTAATTGCGGAAATGAAAAGTTAATTAGTGTAATGGCATATAATCTTAAAAGTGATCACACCCAATCTTGTGGGTGTCTACATAAAGAAAAGATATCAGAAAAACAAAAGAAATATAATATGTATGATTTAACTCAAAATATTGGTATAGGATATACAGTAAACGGAGGTGAGTTTTATTTTGACTTAGATGATTATGAAAAAATATTACCATATACATGGAGAACAAAAGAGGATGGTTATATTGTTAGTACATATGGAGAAAGATTTCACAGATTGGTGTTTGGAGCAAAAGAAGATGAAGTTATAGATCATATTGATAGATGCAAAAATAATAACGTAAAGATAAATCTTAGAATTGCAACACATCAACAAAACGGATTTAATATTAATAAACCGTCTACAAACAAGTCTGGTATTATTGGGGTATTTTGGCACAAAGTGACTGGTAAATGGTGTTCCAGAATTAAGCATGATGATATAGATTACTATCTTGGGGTACATAGTGACAAAGAAGAGGCAATTAAGATAAGATTAAAAGCAGAATTAAAATATTTTGGGTTAGAATTTGCACCACAAAGACATTTGTTTGAACAATATGGAATTAGAAACGAGATGACAGAAATCAATATGAATTAAGAAAGGAATGATTAAAATAATTGATGGAGATATCCTACAAGCAAAAGAAGATATATGGTGTCATCAGACAAATGCAATGGGAGTAATGGGTGGAGGAATAGCAAAACAAATCAGAGAAAAGTATCCAGAAGTTTATAAATCGTATAAAGAATTATGCAACAAGCGTAATCCAAATGATTTATTAGGTTCGGTTCAATATGTTGAATGTCATAATGGATATATTATAGCAAATTTATTTGGACAAGAAGGATTTGGTAGGAATAAACAATATACTGATTATGATGCATTAAGAGAAGCATTAACTTCCATTTATGAAAGAGCAACCAATCATAAAGAATCTGTTGCTATACCTTGGAAAATTGGAAGTGCGCTCGGGGGAGGAAATTGGGATTAAGGAACGCATCCCCTGCTTGTAGAAGTTGTAATAGTAGTAAGCATGAAGATTCTTTGGATGAATGGTATCCGAAACAAAAATTCTTCACGCAGGAAAGATATAATAAAATAATCTGGTGGCTTAATGAAGGTTATAAAGAGTATATAGAGGATAAGCCTCCTTATAGGGTTCTAAGAAAAAGAAATGAAGGGCTTACTACTTATCATTGGAATCTTTGGAGTGTAGACGAGATGAGAAATACATTTGAAATTATATCAACAGGAAATAAGAAAAAGGACTTAGATAAAGATATTGTAGAATATTTAAACAAATTAAACGAGGGGATATTTAAAAATGATTAGTTGTAGAAAATGCGAGCATTATCAACCTAAAGATTTAACAGGATTTACTTTGTTAGAAAAATGTCAAAGTGTGAGTGGATTTTGTATGGACTCTAACAATTCAGATTTCAATGAATGGGCAAGAGAATTTGGCAGAGGAATTAATAGATCAGATTCATACATAACTCCTAAATGGTGTGCTAAAAGAAAGAATCAAAAAGGAAATGAAGAATATTATACCGAAGAAGAGATTGCTGAATTTGTTAAAGAAGAAAAAGAATATCAAGAATTACTAAAAAGAATTGAATCTGATCCTATTTATTGGTAAGAACAAATACTTTGAAAAGAACATTTTAACCTAAATAAATATAAAAAGGAGAGTATTATTTATGAATGGAGCAAGAGAATATTACAAAATTATTTCAGAAGCTAAAAGATTAGAAATAGGGTATTTGAGAAAATTAAATAGAGATGATGCATGGGGATTAGGTAAGGAATGTTATATTAATGGGAATATTATATATGCATTAAGTGACCATGCAAGAGGGAAATGTTTTAGAATATTCTTGGTCGAACATACACATGGTTTGACTGATAAAGAATTAGTTAATTCTCAAAATCGTTTTGAAGTATATGGTGTTTTAGGTGGACAAAATGGATGGACTGAATCTTATGGTTGGATACATGAAGGTAACTGGGTGCAATTAATTACTGATTATCTAAATGATCTTAAATCTAAAATAGACTTACATCATAAAAAGGTTGAGGAAGATAAGAAATTGAAAGAAGAGGAAGTTAAAAAAACAAACTGAATCAACCAAAGATAAATTTAATAAAATGTTTTAGTTGAAAAATAAAAGTGGCTTATAGTAAGGGTTTCAGAGGACGATAATTGGCATGAAATTGCATTTTGATCGTACTATATAAACATAAAATAATATATTAGGAGAAAAGAAAATGATTAAAAAAGTAGATAAGAAGAATAAATTTGTGTCTATGTTTAATCCAGAAACAGGGTTTTATATTCGTACAGGTGTTATTAATGAAAAAGGCGAAGATACTGGTGTAGATCCTTTTATGACTGTGTATCCTGAATTGATCGATGTGGGCGTAATGGGACATTGCGTACATGGTAAATCAGGTCTTTGTATGAAGTCTGGAGTTCAATGTTATCAAAATGGATTGAATACATATGAACCAAATATGACTTTAGAAAATTTTCAAAAGATTGTTGATGAGTGCAAAGGAAAGACATATCAATTAGCACTAGGAGGGAGAGGAGATGTAGATCAACATGAACAATTTGAAAAAATCCTAAAGTATTGTAGAGCTAACAATATTGTTCCTAATTTTACTTCATCAGGACTAGGATTTACAGATGAAATTGTAGACATTTGTAAAAGACTTTGTGGTGCTGTAGCAATTAGTTGGTATCGTCAAGAGCATACATATAGGGCGATTGATATGCTATTGAAAGCAAAAATCAAAACCAACATTCATTATGTGCTTGGTAAAAACAGCATTGACGAAGCAATTGATAAATTAAAAAATAATAGTTTTCCAAAAGGTATTAATGCAATTATTTTCTTACTTCATAAACCTGTAGGACTTGGTAAAGAGGATAATGTATTGGATATTAACGATGAACGAGTTAAAGAATTCTATGGTCTTGTAGATACTAATACATTTGATTTTAAGATTGGTTTTGATAGTTGTAATGTTCCGGCGTTGCTCAATCTTACTTCTAATCTTAATCAAGATAGTTTTGATACGTGTGAGGCAGGAAGATGGTCTGCTTACATTACATCTGATATGCAAATGATCCCATGTAGTTTTGATAATCAAGACCTGAGATGGGCATATGATATTGGTAATGATACAATTCAAAATGCTTGGAATAGTAATAAGTTTGAAGAGTTTAGAGGGTATTTTAAGAAGTCCTGTGGTAGTTGTAAGGATAGATTAAGTTGTTTAGGTGGATGCCCCATTAAGAGACAAATTGTATTGTGTGGAAGAGAGGAGAAAGATTTATATGAAGGTTAGGCAAGATTTTGTGAAAAATAGTAGTTCAAGCAGTTTTATTATTGCAAAAGGATATTTAACTTCTGAACAAATTACCAAGATCCATAGTCATTCAGATGTGGCAGAATGGGATCAATGGCATATCTATGAAGATGATTTTACTATTAGTGGATCTACGAGTATGGATAATTTTGATATGGATGAATTCCTTACGAAAATTAGTGTAGCATCAAATATTGTGAAATGGGGTTATTAATATGAAAATTAGAATGGATTTTGTAACAAACTCTTCATCAAGTAGCTTTATTGCTGTATTTGCGAGGGTTGCAGATAAAGAAAAAGCACAACCAATCATAGATAAATATGGATATGATACATATACAGGAGAAGAACTTTTAGCAGAAATGAAAAATAGTAGATGGAGTAAACTATTTGAATGGGATTGGGCAGGAGTAGACCTTACACCTTCTGAAGATTATGTGCAGAAAAATATTGATTCTGAATTCATTTTCTATAGTGATAGTGAAGATATTGATGAGTCTGATGGTGAACCTAATTATGATGTTGATTATGATGATTTTTCTAGCAGTATAATTGAAGCAATTGATGCAGTAGATGAGAAAAATGGATTTACAGATATTGACTCATCTTATGGCGCAGGGAGGAATGGATAATTGAAAGTTAGGACAGATTTTGTCACCAATAGTTCAAGTAGCAGTTTCATATGTATTAAACTAGGAAGTAGAGAACTTGAAGAAAAAGTATTAGCAGAAAATAATATGTCTTATAATACAGTTGAGGAATTGTATGATGAATCATATGTTGAACAAATATCAATCAAAGGTAATTTAACAGTCGTGGTTGGTGAAGGTGGAGAGGTCTATTATATTGGACAAGATTTAGATGAGAGTGATTTAAGAGATCAAACCTTAACACAGATCAAAAATAATATGGTAGCAGAATTTAATAATACTTATGAATTTAAACTAAATCAAGATGATTTAGAATTTGATTATGGGGAGATTAACAGAGGATGAAAATAAGAAATGATTTCGTAACTAATTCCAGTAGCTCTAGTTTTGTAGTTATAAAAAAGATAGATGATTGTCAGGAATTTAGAAATTTACTGAAAGAAGAACTAGGAAATGTGGGGTTAAGATTGGCAGATTCGTATTTTACAAAGGGTAAAGATTACCGCAAATATAGTAATGGAGCAACAGAACTTCATGATTATATTGAAGAAAGTGATTTTGATGAAAATGCTTCATACCTAATGTCTACCCATTATACATATAGCAATGATTCGGATGATTTTAATGGTGATGATGTGTTTTTATCAGATAAGTTGCCCGATTGTGAATTTGTAAAAACAATATATCAAGGAGAAGATGAATAATATGAAGTATAGGAAAGATTTCGTAACCAATTCTTCTAGTAGTTCATTTGTTTGTGATGTTTGTGGTCGTTCTGAAACTGGAATGGACTTAGGCTTAAGCAAAGCGGAAATGTATCAATGTGAAAATGGTCATACAATTTGTGAAGATGAATTATTTGAAACTCCTAACTATAAGGAATTTCTGCAAGAAGTTATTGATAAAGAAGATATAGATTTATTAAATAGTTTAGATAATATGGATGAGGGTGAATTAGAAGATTTATCTATGGATTATGAATTTAGATATTATCTGCCAGAAAAATATTGTCCTATCTGTAATTTTGCTTCTTACTCAGCAAATGACATGACTTCATATTTAGTTAAAACTAGAGGAGTGACTAGGGATGAGGTATTTGCTGAAATTAAGAAGATTAATAAACGTAGAAAGAAATTATATAATACAGAATATGTTCAATATGTATGCCAAAAGTTTAATTTAACAGAAAAAGATTTAATTGATGAAGTTAAGTCTCAATATGGTACATATAAAAATTTTAAAGAATTCATTCGAAGTTAATGTAAAAAAGTAGGATTCTGAAAGTGGCTCATACCAAGGCTTTCAGAATCCACAAATAAACATGAAAGATACATTTCAAAGCATTAGAAGGAGGAAAATAATTAATGTCATATTTAACAGTTGGGTTTGAACAAGAGGTGTCAGTCCCAGAATGGAAATATTGTAATGAACAAGAAAGTGCCACAAAAAGAGGTCACAATTATTGCAGATTTAAAAAAGGTGAGAGAAATGAAATAAATTGTAAACTGTTTGAAAAGAATTTATTTGTTTCATATGATATGGTTTTAAAATGTGATATGTGTCTTGAAAAATCAAAGATAGATGTAAAGGAGAATAAATAGTGAAAGAATTTAATGATTTCTTACTAAAATTTAAAATTACTAATGACAAACTTAAAATGGAAATAAGTCTTAAAGATTTAGTTTGGTTATTTCATAATAGTCCTGAAAACATAGCAGATGACGGAGATAGCCCATTTGCAAAAGTAAGGCGTGGTAAACGACAAGAGTTCGCAGAATACTTTGTAAAACCCTCATGGAAGATGCTCCATATGAAAGAGATTGTTTCAGATGGGGAGAACCTTTTGAGGATGCATTCAGAGAAATTACAGAGAGTGGAGTAGATTTTTTAAAATACTATGATGCGACTGAAGACTAAAATTCATGCTTCCATATGCTCCCGAATGCTCCCGAATGCTACGTTTTTCAAAGTCATAAATAGCATAAAATGAATAATTTATTGTAATAGAAAGGAGAATTTATGAACAAAATAAGTGGTTACGCCAGAGTTATCACAGATTATAAGGGAAAAATAATTGGCGTACAAGAATGGTATAATTATGACGAGAATTTAGATAATTATCTTCGAGATGTTTCATTTCAAGATTGGATAGATGAATCTATGCATGAAGATTCAGAAGTGCTTATTATATATAAATATTGGCAAGACAAAAGTTGGACTGATTGTGGATATGAATATGATTCAGGATTAACTATTGTAGATGAGATATTGATTGAAAATAATTATAAACAACAATTTAAGAAAAAAATTAAAAAGTTGCATGATGAACTTCAAAAACAAGAAAAAGAATTACCAATACTTAATGATGATTTTGTAAGCCTTCTTGATGAGAGGAAGTCGTATGATTATCTAGATAGTTTAATAGTAGAATATAATGAAATCTATGATGAAGATGTTTTTGACGAAAATACTATGAGGGAAATATTGAATAAAATCTGACTTCTAAGTGGTTTTAGAAAGGAGAGATAAAATTTGAATTATTATGCAGGAATTGGTTCTAGAGAAACACCTATAGATATACTCCATCTGTTTAAAAAAGTAGCATATTATTTATCTTCAAAGGAATTTATATTGCGTTCAGGAGGCGCTAAAGGAGCAGATAAGGCATTCGAAATTGGTTGTGATAATTATAATGGTAAAAAAGAAATATATTTACCTTGGCCTTATTTTGAAGGATCTGGTTCAATATTTAATGAACCAACCAAAGAAGCATTTGAGATTGCTGAAAAGTTTCATCCTTATTGGCATAATTTATCCCATGGTGCAAGAAAACTACAAGCAAGAAATAGTTATCAAGTTTTAGGTTTTGATTTAAATTCTCCTTCAAAGTTTATAATATGTTGGACTAAAAATGGTAAAGGTTCTGGAGGTACTGGTCAGGCCATTAGAATAGCTAAAGCATATAATATTCCTATTTTTGATGCAGGATCATATTCTGATGTGGATGATGCTAAAAAAGAATTGAATTATTTCTTGATAGAAAATAATGTTGGTTAGGAAGGAGTAAGTAGAATGTTTGATAATATAATGAAGCATAAAGGATCTTTAGGTTTAGTATTTTTTGGAATAGGAACATTCGCCAGTGAATTATTGCATCTAATAAATTCAACTATATTTTTTGGTTGGATGGGTGGGTTATTACTTATCGGATTAGGCATAAGATTTTTATTACGATAATTACTACCATTGATTTACTTTTAGAAAGGAGCAAATAATGAAATATCTTACAAATGTAAAAGGTGAGGAACTTGACACAAAAGAAAAAGCTATTCAAGCATTAGTACATACAGCAAATTATGAACAAATGTTACCAGAAGAGGTATGGTGCTTTGATAGTGAATGTCAGAAATTCAATATTGACAAAAGCTATTTCTATCCTCAAGAAATGTGCAAAGAGTGTAGGGATTGGGGAGCACAGATTTATCATTATAAAGATGATAACTTTGAGTATAAATATCCTTGGAGACATTGTTAAAATAGATGGTGTCAAAAACACAAAGGAGTGAATAATAATATTTACATATAAAACAAGAAAACAAATTCAAAAAGTGAATCATAAACTTTTAGATATTATCCTATTCCCAATTAGAATTGTTTGTACTCCAGTATATAAACTAAATCAATTAATTCAGATTAAAAAAGAAATATTCTTATAAAACTATTAAAAAACTAGTGCAATATTGCATTGACTATCATTTAAACTACGATGATTCTATCTATATTGCATTTGCGAATTGGGTAGATGAGGATTGTGGAAGTAGTGCGATATACAGTTATAGTAGTTTGTGTGACATTTCATGGAATCATAAAAAGGTAAAAAGAAAGATAAATCATATTTACCATTATCAAAAAGATGAATATATTCAAGTAGTTAAAGAACTATGTGGTACACCTTTGTCAAATGAAGAAAAGAAACAAGAATTCACTAGAAGTTTAAAAGATGGAGAAACTTATTTAACTTATGTTTATTATAGAATTCAAGATAAGGAAATTTGTAAAATAAATAATACAGATATGGAGGAAAAATAATAATGAAAAGATTTAAAACAACAGTAACCAGAACAGATGAATACATAATTGAGTTTGATGAGAATATTATCAACGAAGAATGGATGGGTGATTTTAGAAGTTGCTTCTACGGATTCCATACATTAGAGGAACACGCTGAACATATCGCTCAAATAAGAGCTAGAGTTGGAGATGGGTTTATTGAAGGTTACGGAAATACTATGATTAATGGCAAACCTCCTTGGTGGAATACAAAGGATTACGAGAAAGCAATCAATATTAGGATTGTCAACGAAGATAGAGATAAGGAAATTGAAGTGGAGGAGATTTATGGATAACTGTCAAAGTGGTAAATGTAAATTATGCGACACTGAATTAAAGCGCAATTACAATTCTCACATTTTTAATGTCATGAATGTTTTAGAGGAATTGAAATACATAAATATGGTAGTTGATCATTATCTGAAAAACCACAAAGAAGAGTATAAATTTACTTTACTTGATAGAATTGGAGTGTTTTCAAGAAAGTTAATTAGAGCGATTTTGAGAGATATATTGATGATTGTAATAACCCCAATTAGTTTAATTATATCTGTGTTGCATAAAGTATTTGAATGGTTAAATGATAGAATGGGATTATTTTAAAATAAGAAAGGAAGAAATTAATAATGTCTGATAAAAATACAAGAATGAGCGAAATTCTAGTTGATGGTGAGTGGCAGAGTATCAGCCCTATTGATATTAAAAAAGGTATGACTTTTAGAATGTTTGAAGAGGATGGTACTCCTGTTACTTGGAAAGATATTTCATCTTGGGTAGCGTTAAGCGATGCTTATTATATGGAAAATGGAGTAATTTGTGTAGATACTGATAGATAGCTTGAATCGAATCTTTCAAGGGATTAAGAAAGGAGTTGATAATAATTAAATGTCCTGTATGCAATAAAAAGCTTTATACTAATAGTTGGTCTGGAGAAAGAGGTTTAGAAGAGACAATTGAAAGATGTGATAATTGTGGATTTTTAAATCATTGGTCTTATGGGCAACAGGAATTAAGAGTTGGAAAATGGGTAGCAACATTTACTTGTCATGCTTATTTATCCAAAGAGGATGGAATATTAGCAGAAAAATATTTTAAGGAATTTGAGAAAAGAGTAAAAACTACAAGACATTATTTCAAAAAGACAAGAAAATATCTAGCATGAAAAAGAATTTGATTCTATAAAATAGAAAGGGTGATATTAATGAAAAAGTGGATAGGTTTTATTGCATATACAATTATAGTGACAATGATTAGTGATTATGTTCCTAAAGATTGGTTGTATGTTTATGGATTTGGGGCAGGATTATTTAGCACATTAATTCCAACAAAATAATAGAGGAGATTTAAACCATGCCAAACATAGATAAAAAATGTCCAGTGTGCGGAGAAGAATTATATGAAGAACCATATTGCAACGTTGAAATAGGAATCGGAGCAATAATATTTTGTTTGAAATGTGATTATGAAATAGATGAAAAAAGATGGAAAGTGACTTAAAACTCATATTTGAAAGGAGAATTTACTATGACAAATGGAGATAAAATTAGGTCAATGAGCGATGAAGAATTAGCAGAATACATTGTTTCTGAAACTGCATATCAAGAAAGTGCTTGGTCACAAACAAATTATGCCACAGGTGATGGTAATAGTTTTAATAATTATGACAAAGCTCTTTTAGTTGAATTAGAATGGTTGAAGAAAGAAGCAGAATAAAACAATTTTTATGGTAAATAGAAAATATGAAAGAAGGAATTTATAAATGGAAACACTTGATAAATTAACGAAATCAGAATTTGAAAATATTTTAAATAATAAACTTAATGGCGAATTATTTAAAACAAAATATTGGCTCAATTATCCTCGTAGCATATTTTATTATAAAGAAACAGACAATGATTTTAGAAATGAGATTGGTATTTATACTGGGGAACATACTTATGGGATATATATCTAACCCAATCAAATCCAAATTTGGTCGTAATTAAGAAAGGAAATAATAATGGATAAAGAATATATGTCACTGTATGTAATTTATTATCATAATGAGATATCTGGAAAGTTTGAACCTTATCAGAGTGTATGTGGTATCACAGTTTTTTATATGAGTATAAATGATGCTAAAAAGCAATTGAAAAGAATAACTAGTTATCCAGAGCATTATGAAATAGTTGAGTATGTGGCAAAACAAAAGTAAAATAAAATAAATCTTGTAATTCTACAATAACTAAGATATAATTATTGTAGAATTACAAAACAAGAAAAGAGATGATACTTAATATATGTTATTAAAAGTCTTAATAAAACACTGTGCCAATTGCGAGGAATATAAACAAATAATTATTAATGGCGAAATATTAGAAGAAGGAACTTATTGGGAATATACAGGTCAAGTGAGAATTGAAGGATTAATTATTGGATTAAAATTTTGCGGTCACGAAGTAGAAGAAAAATGGGAAGAATTTATTTGTAGAAACTGTTGTTGATTAATAAAAGAAAAGAGATGATATACATATGGGAAGTTCATTAATCGGGGATAGCAAGCTCAATTTTTTCCCAACGGAAACTTGGGAGACATATCGTTTGCTAGGATTATTAGGCAGAATTGATATTGACTATTATAAGAAGAGTTATCTGAAAGAATATTACACAGAGCAAGGTTTATATCAAGAAATAGCAATGAAATCACTCGACAACCAAGTACCTATAGACTACTGCTATTACGATAAATGGTTGAATGATAAAGATTATGATAAAATTAAGCAATATTGTGAGTTTACATTGGGACATGGGAATCAGTTTCCAATAGTTGTTGCTGATCTTTTTGCTGGAGAAGGTTTATGGCTTGATAGTTTAAAATCTTTTATCCCTAAGAAAAACAATAGCAATGACTTTTTATTGGTTTCTAATGAATTAGAAGAAAATCGACATAAAGAAATTGAGAAAAACATTAATATTGATGATTCATATAATAAATCATTTGAAGAATTAAGGATGCCCAAAAACTCAATTTCTCTCATGCTTTACAATTGTCCATATGGAAGTACAAACGGAATAAGAAATGTCAAGCACTATTTAAACCTTATTTTAGAAAGACAAATTATCTACAACCCCTCAACATCAAAAGACTACAAAACAGGTTACATCGTCTGCGTAATTCGCAAAGATGATTTTCTTGATTCATTAGACATCTTATCTAAAAACTTTGATATACTTAAAAACTCAATCTATAAAACTAATCCAGAGGAATATGCTAAGTTTAAGCAATATATATTCATTGCCCACCTGAAACGATTCCCCTATGACTTATCAAATACTATGCAAGCAATGGATTTCCAAAAGCAATACAATGATGTAAAAGTAATAATCGAATCCGAGCCAGAATTTAAACTATCACAATATAATACTTATCAATCAATTAATTATCCATACATCGACTATGATACAGCAAAAGAAAATAATAAATATATCGAAGCACCTACTACTCATATTAGTAAAAATGATTCAATATGGAAATGGGTAAAAGGAATTACTGAATTAAAAGATTTAGGTGGAGAGAAATTAGTTGTTCCTAAACCATTAAAATTAGGCGAAATAAGTAATCTCCTTGCATCTGGAATGATTAATGGAGAAATATCTTTAGAA